>Ga0224501_10005407_pt1 | contig 10068 bp, 12 predicted proteins | sample SF_Oct11_sed_USG_4_FD_169105 | JGI IMG/M metagenome (GOLD analysis project Ga0224501, IMG submission 169105) | Sediment microbial communities from San Francisco Bay, California, United States - SF_Oct11_sed_USGS_8_1 | ecosystem: Environmental > Aquatic > Marine > Sediment | place: USA...
ATTATGGGGCGTTCGGGGCGCGAGTCTCTGCAGACCTACCTTCCTCAACTCAAGGAAAAATTGTCACCGGATGTTACAATTGTAAATGGCGAGAATGCGGCGCATGGGCGCGGTATTACTGAAAAATTCTGCAAGGAATTTTATGGTTGGGGGGTGGATTGTATTACAACAGGCAACCATGTCTGGGATCAAAGAGAGATCCTGGCTTATATAAAGCATGACCCAAGGTTGCTTCGTCCGCTTAATTTCCCAAAGAACACAACGCCGGGTAATGGGTTTTGTGTCCTTGATATAGCTTCGGGGCAAAAAATTTTAGTGGTAAATCTAATGGCACGACTATTTATGAAGGCCATGGATGATCCTTTTCGGATTATGGAAGAGCTTTTGGAAGAGTATAAGCTCGGGAAAAATTGTGATGCGATCTTCGTAGATTTTCATGGAGAGACAACATCAGAGAAAATGGCTTTCGGGCATCATTTTTCCGGGCGTGTTTCCGCTGTTATCGGTACGCATACGCATATTCCGACAGCTGATGCACATGTGATGACCGGTGGTACAGCCTATATGTCGGATGCAGGGATGAGTGGTGATTATGACAGTGTTATAGGAATTAAGAAGGGTATTGCAGTAGAGCGCTTTACTAAAATGTTGCCCGGAGAACATGCCGTGACGGCCAATGAAAACAAAATGTTGTGCGGGGCAATAGTGGTAACAGATGATAAGACCGGTCTGGCGCGCTCTATTGCACCTATTCGTTTAGGTGATGTGTTGACGGAAACTATGCCCGATAGCTGATTAAATTTTATCAATATTGATTTTTTCTTTGTGCTTTTCGAAATATCTTTTGCAAGCACTATTCAGTTCATCCATGAGAGCTTTGCCTTTGGGGCCGCCATCACCTTTGATTTGACCGTTTATAATGAGTTTAATCGAGGTGTAAAAGGCTTGTGCAATTTCGAGTGTTTCGGCATCAAGGCGTTCTACGACTTCCATGAATTTTACGAAGACATTGGCGATATCTGTCACTAGTTGATAATGAAACATACCGCCGTTCGCTTTAAGCTGGACGCAGGGATAAAGGATTTGGGCAATAAGTTTTTCGTTCTTATTTTCGTCAGTGTCTGCAGTTAATGCATTTTGTGCTGATTGCAATCCATTTTGCATTTGTTCGAGATAGATTTCTGCAAGCGGTCTGAAGTCTTGGGTATTATTCTCCAGCAAGTCCTGCGCTCTGTTGAGTATGACCTCTGTCAAGCCGCCGTCGCCGACTTTACTTTTAAGCGTGTTAGGGGGAGTGATGAATTGTGCGTCACGCTTGGGTTTTTGATTAAAGTGATCTTGTTCCATATCTCTACTCTAACATATTATCTAAAATCAATATGTTCAACTTTATCCTTTTTTTTAGCACTGAATTTTTCAGCATCTGTTTTACGTTTGAACGGTCCGCTGTAATCTTCGGCTTTCCTTTTTCTCCGTCTGTCGGGACCAAAAAAGTCCTCTACTCTAACAAATTGTCTTGGTTTTTCTACGATTTGCACCAGCCTCTTATATAGGGCGCGTACGTTAAAAGGTTTTACGAGGAATTCTGTTATTCCGGCATCGCGCGCCGAAATAACACGCTTTTTTTCACTAAATCCGGTCATAAGAATAACGGGAACGTATTGATTAGGACTTTCGTCACTATTTCTTATGTGGCGGCACATGGAAATTCCATCCATTGGTTCCATCATCCAGTCTACAATTACAAGATCCGGGTTAGTACTACAGAATTTACGAAAGCCTTCCTCTCCATCCAAGGCGGTTTCAACCGTCCCAACCCCGAATGACTTAAGGATGGATTTGGTAAGATCAAGCATGGGCTTGTTATCTTCGACCACCAGAACTGTTATTTTATTTAATTGATAACTCATCGAAATTTTCTGCTAGAGAACCTTGGTTATTAATTACGACCATAAGAATAAGATAAGCGTTTTTAAATAATTTAAAAGCTTTTCATTGAAAAATACAAAAATATCATTAAAAAAATATTACATTAAGCATAACGAAATCAAAACAACAAAAGAATAACTAATATGGCCGGACATTCCAAATGGGCAAATATTCAACACCGTAAAGGTGCTCAGGATAAAAAAAGGGCAAAATTATTTTCCAAGCTAGGGCGCGAAATTATGGTGGCGGCTAAGCTTGGCGGGGCTGATCCTGATATGAATCCGCGCCTTAGATTGGCGATTTCTACAGCGCGCGGACAATCTATGCCTAAAGATGGTATTGAACGGGCAATAGCTAAGGGAATCGGGGGTGCGGATGGTGATAATTACGAAGAAATCCGTTATGAAGGCTATGGTGTGGGAGGAATTGCTATTATTGTTGAGGCATTGACTGATAATAAAAACCGGACAGCATCAGAAGTTCGTTCTACATTTACTAAAAATGGTGGAAATCTTGGTGAGACGGGCTCGGTTAATTTTATGTTTGATCGTGTTGGTGAAATTATTTATCCGGCAGATAAAGCCAGTGCAGATGATATGTTTGAAGCTGCGCTTGAAGCTGGAGCAGAAAATGTTGAAAGTGATGAAGATATACATGAAATTCACTGCGCGGCAGATGATTTTGCTTCTGTGCGTGATTCGCTGGAGGCTAAATTCGGAGAGCCAAAAAAATCAGGTTTGATTTGGCGCCCGAATGTCATGACGCCACTTGACGAGGAACAAGCTGCTACGGTTTTGAGGTTGATTGATGCTTTGGAAGACAATGATGATGTCCAGTCCGTTACAGCAAATTTTGAGGTTAGTGACGAGATCATGGAAAAACTGATGGCGGCGTCATAAGTTATCCTTTAGAATTTTTTTATGGCTACTTATATTCTTGGCATTGATCCCGGTCTTCAAAAAACAGGTTGGGGCATTATAGGCGTTAATGGTAATGCTTTGCGTTATATTGATAGCGGCCTGATTAAAACTGACTCCAGACAAGATTTGTGTAAAAGGCTGGCAGCTTTGCATTTCGGGTTGATTGCGGTGGTCGATCAATACAAGCCTCAGCTTTGTGCTATTGAGGAAACCTTTGTAAATAAAAACCCTCATTCCACTTTGAAACTTGGTCAGGCCCGCGGCGTTCTTATGGCGGCTGCGGCGATCAAGGGGCTGACAGTCGGTGAGTATTCCGCCAATAAAGTTAAAAAGTCGGTGGTCGGCAGCGGTCATGCCGCTAAACAACAAATGGATATGATGGTTAAAACTCTGCTTCCTTCCTGTGGACCAATTAGCGAAGACGAGGCAGATGCTCTTGCCGTAGCCATTACCCATGCGCATTATAGTTCTATCGAGATATTAAATAGAAAAGATTCTGCGTAGATTTGCGCCAAGGGCTGCACAGTATGATTGGAAAACTCACCGGAAAAATCGACAGCTTCGAAAGCGATCACTTGATACTGGATGTGTCGGGGGTCGGGTATGTCGTTTATGCAAGTCGCCGGACGTTATCTTCCATCGGGCAGGCGGGAGATCAAATCTCTCTTTTGATTAACATGCAGGTTCGTGAGGATGCTATGACCCTTTATGGTTTTTCCGATAAAACCGAGCAAGCATGGTTCAAGCTTTTGACCTCGGTTCAAGGTGTTGGCGCAAAAGCGGGTCTTTCGATTCTTGCGGCAACACCCGCGGATCAACTAGGGTTCGTGATCGCATCACAAGATAAGACAGCTTTGACCCGCGCCGACGGGGTTGGTCCTAAATTGGCGGCACGCATTTTGACCGAGCTTAAAGACAAGGTGGGTCAGGTTGAAATTTTTATGCCAGCAGCCACCTCCGGCACATCTTCGGTGCAGGGCGGCGCGCCGCGAGTCACTGTGTCAAAGGCTGATGAAGACGCTGTCTCGGCGCTGACTAACCTAGGGTATGCACGGGCTGAAGCTTATAAAGCTGTGATGCAAGCCAAGAGCAAGGCCAATGATAATGACGCAGAAAGCGTTGAGATACTGATCCGACTGGCCCTCACGGAGTTGAGTGCATGAGCGAGGCATTTGGCATCAAAAATCCAGAGCTGGATTCTGAAATTCAAGAGGTGGAGGTTTCTGAAGAGGGTGCATTGCGTCCTGATACTCTTGATGAGTTTATAGGTCAAAAAGATTTGCGGGAGAATTTGCGTGTCTTTGTGAATGCGGCAAAGGCGCGTGGTTCAGCTATGGACCATGTGCTGTTTTTTGGGCCGCCGGGTCTTGGAAAAACGACGCTGGCGCAGATTGTCGCAAAAGAACTTGGTGTTGGTTTTAGGGCTACATCTGGTCCGGTTATTGCGAAGTCTGGTGACTTGGCGGCTATTCTTACAAATCTTCAGCCTCATGATGTGCTGTTTATTGATGAAATTCACCGTCTTAATCCTGCTGTGGAAGAAATTCTCTATCCGGCAATGGAGGATGGCAAGCTTGATCTTATGATCGGGGAGGGACCGGCAGCGCGCTCGATCCAGATCGAGTTGCCGCCTTTTACTCTTGTCGGGGCGACAACGCGTATTGGTTTGTTGACCAATCCTCTTCGGGATCGTTTTGGTATTCCTCTAAGGTTGGATTTTTATAATAAAGAGGAATTATCATTAATTATCAGTAGATTGTCTCGGTTACTTGATATTTCACTTGAGGAAATGGCGGCGCAGGAAATTGCTAAGCGTTCTCGTGGTACGCCGCGCATCGCCGGAAGGCTTACACGCCGCGTGCGGGACTTTTTTGATGCTTCGGATTTAGAAGTAGTTTCAGTTGAGCTTGTCGATCATGCGTTAAGCCGTCTTGATGTTGACGGGATGGGGCTGGACAGGATGGATCGGCGCTATCTTAGCTGTATAGGGGAAAATTATGGTGGCGGGCCTGTGGGCGTGGAAACCATCGCGGCGGCTCTCTCGGAACAACGTGATATGATTGAAGATGTCATTGAACCTTTCCTGATGCAGCAAGGTTTAGTGCAAAGAACGCCGCGCGGGCGCATGCTTTCTGCTAAAGGCTTTGATTATATGGGGATATCCAGACCTAAAGTTTCGGCAGATCAGATGGATTTGCTAAATGATAATGATTGAGTGAGATTTGTGAATGATCCATAAACTCCCGATACGGGTCTATTACGAGGATACAGATGCTGGCGGCGTGGTGTATCATGCGAATCACTTGAAATTCGGGGAGAGAGGCCGCACGGAATTCTTGCGGGCGACAGGATTTGAAAACAGCAAGCTTAATAAGGATCTTGGGCTTATCTTTGTTGTTAGGCATATAGAGATTGACTACCTGAAAACGGCGCATCTTGATGACAGGCTTTCTATGGAAACATCGATCTCTGAGCTTAAGAATACCAGCTTTACAATGCATCAGGCGCTTTTCCATGTCGATACTTACGGTAATTTACTGGAGCAAGTTTCGGATATGAAAGTGACTTTGGTTTGTGTTGACACGCAGAGTTATAAACCACTTCGTATACCTGAAAAGGTTAAAGAAGCTTTTCAGAACTTTACCGAGTAATTAAAGTAACTTTATTCAAAGGATTCTGAATAGGGAGTAGTCTAAGGTTTAGAAAAACCGTTTAATCCAAATCAATATTTAATCAATCAGCAGGCAGGTAAATATGGCATCAGATGTACTAGTAGAAGATATTGGCGGAGCAGGGATGGTCCACGATATGAGCGCTTGGGGTTTGTTTATGCAAGCCGATATGGTGATAAAATTTGTGATGCTGATTTTGATTTTTGCCTCGATCTGGAGTTGGGCTATCATCGTGAAAAAACGCTCTATGCTCTCTACGCTCAACCGTAGGGCTAATCGTTTTGAGGATTCATTTTGGTCGGGTGAGCCTTTGGACAAGCTTTATGATCGCGTGAAGAAAAGCAAGGAAGATCCGATGCTTCGGACCTTTATGGCGGGAATGGATGAATGGCGGGCTGGTGTGGCAGGGGGGATGCCAGCGCGGCAAAATCTTCAGGCAAGCTTGATGCAGCGCGTTGAGCGTTCAATGCAAGTTGTCATAGGCAGAGAGATGAATATTCTTGAAAGCGGGATGACGTTCTTGGCCAGTGTGGCCTCATCCGCGCCTTTTATCGGTCTGTTTGGAACGGTTTGGGGAATTATGCACAGCTTTTCAGAAATAGCAGCAACGAATAATACGTCACTGGCGGTTGTTGCTCCTGGTATTGCAGAAGCTTTATTTGCCACGGCTATTGGTCTTGTGGCGGCTATCCCTGCGGCGATTGCCTATAATGTCCTCTCGGGCGGTTTGAATCGCTATGCGGACCGTATGGAGGCCTTTACCGATGAGTTTGCGGCTATTCTCTCGCGGCATCTGGATTCGCAGGAGATTCCTCAAGTGAAAACCAAGGGATAAGGAGGAACGTAATGGGTGCAAGTTTATCAAGTAAAACCAGATCAAGAGGACGACGCACAGGCGGTCAGTACAGACCAATGGCGGAAATCAATGTTACGCCGATGGTGGATGTTATGCTGGTACTGCTGGTGATTTTTATGGTGGCTGCGCCTTTATTGACGGCAGGTGTGCCCATTGATCTTCCTAATAGTAAGGCTAAATCCATTGATACCGAAGATAACAAGCCGATTGAAATTACGCTGGATAAGGACGGTAAAATTTTTCTGGGTGAGAAAACCGAGGTTAAGAAAGTCACGCTTGTAACCATGCTTTCGCCTATGCTGGAGGGTCGTGAAGATACCCGCATTTATGTGCGGGCGGATAAAGCATTGGATTACGGGAATGTTATGTCTGTTTTAGGGCTTTTGAATGCGGCTGGATTTACCCGTGTGGCTTTGATTTCAGAGCCGGAATGATTTCGACAAGCGCAAATAAGGACCCTCCATGAACGCGCCGATTAAACGCAAGCGGAAAAACAATAAACGGGATGATGCCGCATCACCGGATATGAATATGGCGTTGATTGTTTCTGTTGTTTTTCATTTGGTTGTCGTGACTTTGGCTTCGGTTGCCTTGCCGTATTTTTCCAGAGATTTTGAGCCGCAGGAAATGGCGATCACAGTCGAAATGGTTGATTTGGCGGATATTTCTCAGACTAATATTGTTGATAAGCCTAATGAGGTTGAAGAAAAACTGGAGGAACCAAAACCTCCGCCAGCAGAAAAGAAGCCGAGCTATAACAAAAGTGAATCTGCGCCTGATTTGCTGGAACCAAAACCGCCGGAGATAGAAGAGGTTGCCGAAGAAGTGCCTTTACCGCCCAAGCCTGAAGAAGTTAAACCCGCACCAATAGAAAAGAAACCTGCGCCGCCTAAACCTCGTAATAAGCCAAAACCAAAACCTACACCAACAAAGCCTAAAGAGGAAAAGAAGGAAGAGCCTGAGCGCGATATTTCCAGCCTTTTGAGAGATGTGCTTGAGGTTGAGGAAGAGAAACAGAAATCAAATCAGCCGGATTTATCGGATGATGATTCGAAACAGATATCTCAGATGGCTAATTTATCCAAAGAACTGGCACGTAGTGAGCTTGATGATCTGATTCGCGGGATACAGCCGTGTTGGAATGTTAATGCCGGTGGGAAATATGCAGAGGAGCTAGCTGTACTTTTGCGTGTCTATATTAATCCGGATATGAGTGTTCGCAAGACTGATATTATTGATATGGGGCGCTATAATTCTGATACACATTATAGGGCAGCTGCCGAAGCGGCGCGCAGGGCCCTTTTAAATCCCAGATGTAATAAGCTGAATTTATCAAAAGATAAATACGAGAAATGGAAGAGCTTTACCATTCTGTTTGATCCAAAAGATATGTTATAGTTCTGCCGAATCTAAAAAAATAAAAAGAGAGACTTTAAATGAAAAAAGTTCTGTTGTTTTTTGCTGTTGTTTTTTGTTTTGTCCAAAATGTTCAGGCACAGGAAAAACCTGATGTCACTCTCAATCAGGGAGTATTTAAACCTCGCCCCATAGCGATCAGCCGTTTTCATTTTGAAGATCCCACGCATCAGCGTCTGGCAGAGGAAATCCCGGCGATTATTGAAAGAAATCTTGAAAGTTCCGGCTTGTTCCGGCCTGTAAATCCGAATGCTTTTGCGCAAGCCCCGTCTTCTATTGCTAAAGAGGGTTTAAGGTTTCCCGAATGGCGTGCAACGGGCGCCGAGACAATTGTCACAGGACAGATTTTAACTGATGAAAAGGGACAAACACGAGCTGAATTTAAGCTCTGGGATGCGTTTTCTCATCAAATGCTCACAGGAAAGATTTTTACGACTACACCGGCCAATTGGCGGCGCATTGCGCATATTATTTCTGACGAGGTCTATTCTCGTCTGACGGGGGAAGACGGCTATTTTGATACTCGCATTGTTTATATCTCTGAAAGCGGGCCGAGTAATAAACGGGTTAAGCGCCTTGCGATTATGGATCAGGACGGCGCAAATCATAAATTTTTGACCGATGGATCCTATCTGGTATTAACGCCGCGTTTTTCGCCAGAGACACAAAGGCTCACTTATATTTCCTATCAAAGCGGCAAGCCGCATGTTTATCTCTATGACATTAATACAGGTTCTCACCGTTTGCTGGGTTCATTTCCCGGGATGACATTTGCGCCGCGTTTCTCGCCAGATGGACAAAAAATTATAATGAGCATGGCTAAGAGTGGGAATACTGATATTTATGTCATGGATTTAAACTCGAATCGTCCGCAGAAAATAACAAGCGGTCCGTCTATCGAAACGGGAGCGTCTTATGCGCCTGATGGGAAAAAGATTGTTTTTGAATCTGATCGTAGCGGTACGCAGCAGCTTTATACGATGAATGCGGATGGCTCAAACACGCAGCGCATTACTTTTGGTGAAGGGCGCTACGGTAATCCGGTCTGGTCACCGCGCGGAGATTTGATTGCCTTTACCCGCATGTATAAAGGCAAGTTCTATATTGGTGTTATCCGGCCTGATGGTAAGGGTGAACGGATGATTACTTCGGCTTATCACGTCGAGGGTCCGACATGGTCGCCCAATGGACGTGTGCTTTCCTATTTCAAGGAAACACCGGATAAGAAAGGCAGAGAGCGTTCGTCCAAACTTTATACGGTAGATATTACAGGCTATAATGAGCGTGTTCTAAAAACGCCTAAATATGCATCGGATCCGGCGTGGTCGCCGATTAATCCGTGATATCCGAGAACTGGTCAATAACAAATTCATAGACTTTGCGCTTGAAAGGTACGATCAAATCCAGCGTCTTATGAAGCTCAACCCATTGCCAGCTTGAGAATTCGGCTGGACTATGGGCGTTTAGGTCAATATCCTCGCTGCAGCCTGTAAAACGCATGGCAACCCAGTGTTGTTCTTGTCCGCGGTATTTTCCATTCCAAAGGCTAGTAACCAGATGCTCAGGTAAATCATAACAAATAGTCTCGGCGGCAATTTTCAGAAGTTCTGCTTTATCTGTGCCGATTTCTTCGCGGAGTTCTCTGAGCGCTGTATCTTCAATTAATTCATTTTCATCTATGCCGCCTTGCGGCATTTGCCATGCGCCCGGCGTATCAATCCGTTCACCGACAAAGACCTGTCCAATCGCGTTAAAAAGGCATATCCCTACACAGGGGCGATAGGGGAGGATATCTCGATTAATCATAGCTCTGACCTTAGTGATGAGGAGCATCGTGAGAAGGTGTTATCATGTCACTTTGCTTTAAGGTTCCTGATGACTGGGGATGTTTGTTTCTCAAATTACCAAGCTCGAATTCTACATCATAAATAGCCGAGACCGGAAGGATTGTGTAATCAATCTTGCCGACTTTTTCAATCCAGATTGCCAGATGTTTGATGATATTGGGAAAAGGTGGAACGGTGGCAACAGCATAGCCTTTTTCTTTGGCAATAGATTCCAGAACATCAAAAGATTGTTTGTCTCCGCCCGGGTATAAAAGTTCCATATCGGCTTTGATATAAGGGGCATTATTTTTAAGAGCCATTTGTTCAAAAAAATCAGGGGTATCAGGGTTTAAGTCCATATAACCAAGGCCACGTCCGTAGGATTCCGAAATAATCGCCTCTAGTGCGGAGTCAGTTTGGGCCATAATAGGGTCACTGTACGAGGCAAT
>Ga0224501_10005408_pt1 | contig 10068 bp, 8 predicted proteins | sample SF_Oct11_sed_USG_4_FD_169105 | JGI IMG/M metagenome (GOLD analysis project Ga0224501, IMG submission 169105) | Sediment microbial communities from San Francisco Bay, California, United States - SF_Oct11_sed_USGS_8_1 | ecosystem: Environmental > Aquatic > Marine > Sediment | place: USA...
CTTGCTAGGAACTGTGTATTATGTGCATAAAGAAACGCTAGGAAAAAGACCAAGATGAGTAACTGAAAAAACCTGAACTAACTATTAAGAGTGAGAGATTCACTAGAATCAAGAAGCTAAGCAAGTTTGCTACCGCTAGAGTTTAAAATCACCATTACTGTATTAGACTACTAATAATAGTGCTAGACTACACACTACGTCTACAGACTTCCTTTCCTAACTGAACTTTTAAAGTTAAATAGTTTAATTTAAACTTAAACTAAAAGTTAAAGACTTAGCAGTAGCTGAACTCAATCACTGAATCAGTGAATCACGTTACTACTTACTACTTAGTTACAAGGTCGCTAGCTAACTCTGCACGGCACCGAGCCCAATGAAGACTGTCAGCGTATGGTTCTGCACTTACCACACGATTTCAGAAGTTGGGAGTCAACATTCTCCGTGAGAAGACAGAACAGACCATCGATATTTGCGCATTGTTTGAGTAACTCTTCTCTGGGGATAGGGTCGTCACTCTCCCATTGACTCACTGCGATTCCATGGGATTTCAGGAGCTCAACCCCACTTGTTGGCACATTTCTGGTGACGAAGACTTTTTTATTGGATAAACATGATGATAGAGCTCGCGATGCCATCATAAGATGACCTCGTCTAATCAGGGTGGTGGACAGGCGCGCGAGAATTGACGCAGCCATGAGCCTCTTTTCGCAACCAAACTGGCATATACTACAACCTTGAACTTTGTTAATGGGAAATCCCACCAGCTGCTTATCATTGGTTGAATTCGGCGTGGTGTCTAGGTCACAAAGCGGTCCCCCTAGTAATCCGTGACGGTTTCAATTAGAGACACGTTTTTAATGAAGCGCCGTTAATTTGGCCACGATAGACATGAGTCAATATCGCTCCATTTTTAGCTGAGTCTGCTTTGCCATCTATAACTGTGCTTATCAAGTTGCCCTTGATTTCTTTCGATTGCTGGATAGTAAGTCGATCAAATCAGAAGTATGCACCAATATCGTATCAGCATAGAGTTAGAGAGGGGATAACTCTATGTATATCGGCCATTTGCCATGAGTAAGCGGCGCTGAGAAGGGTATTAAATTTCCAATGATTGCCACATTGAGGATTTAGGTACATACTTTGTAATGCATAGAGTATGATTTGTGCATAAACCATACAAAAATTTTATAACAAATAACATGAAACAACAGCCAGCACAAATCCAATCTCTAGTCTATCACAACCTTTCTTAATCGAAAATCAGTATCGAAAGAGATAAGAAAGATTACAATGACTAGGACTTGTACCGGTCCATATAGCCATAAAAGTAGCACCATCAAATCACCAACCACATTCAAAGCGTGTGTATGAATACTTCATTGGTCAGCGAAGCTGATAAGGTGACCATATAAACTCAATATGTTTGATTATTATGATCTATAATAATACTATAACAAACTATAATACTATCTGTGAAAGGAGACTGAAGTGATCAGTTTCTTATTTCTAGCCAATAATAATACAATTATATACATTATCGTTATATACTTTATTGAGATTGCCAGTGGGATATTCTGGAAGCGAGACTAGCTTCCTGGAAAACGGAGCGTGCTCGTTGCACTGTTCCTTCTCTCGGTACAGCTCCACGCCCGTAACGTGACAAATCAGTCAACCTGCAACAATTACAGTTTTGCCACATACCAGAGAGGCAGATCAGCTGGCTGGAAGTGGGGGGCATATATTTTCATTAGGAGTTGTGTACTCTCTGGTATGTGTCGTATTATTTCTTGTATAGATTTGGTTCCGTAACCTTTTGTTGCAAGTTGAACGGTTTGAGAAGGATATGCACCAGCAGAGGTACATTGAACAGACCATACTAATACAGCATAATGACAAAGGAACAGTAAATCCAGAGATAGCTCCAACAGGATAAACTACTGTTGGTACTAAAAACAACTAGGAGAGCATGAAGCTTTGAAACATGAGTTTCCATTGTTTTATCAGTTTAGGTGTAATCCAAGACCTCCCCGTAATCCATTTGGGATACCATGGCGTGTGTTTTGGATCCATGCCTTGTCAGTGCTTAGTTTTTAGTCCTGGGTCACCTTTGAGAAATTAGTAAAATATTTGAGTCTAATAACTCATACTGATTGGACCATGCTGTGCGCCTAGTCTTGCCTTGGATACATGCCGAGTAGTTGGTCTATTAGTTCACAAAATAAAATGGGAAGGGGGAGACATTTTGCGACCACTGTGGGCAAGGTGGGGTGTACTTTATTACAAAGATGCATGGGTACTCAACTATGGATTGCAGAAAAGTGAAAAACATGACATGCTTCATTATGTGCTGCTACATACCGGTTTGTCATTTCCTTATTTATTTGGTAGGATAGACCAGTCTATAAGGAATACAATGCAGCTATGGAATAAAAATACCCTAAATGCGCGCTACTCTATTTGCGGGAAAAACTGATCTGATTTCGTCATGTCAAATTACAGAGCAGTGACAGTAACAAAATAGTGGGCTGTGAAGGCATTTAGAACCCAACATGATCTTCAGAAGGCATATGACATGGAGTTATCCTCTCTTTTTAACTTTGTGGACGATGGTTTCAAATGTGCCTATGTCATGGTTATACTATCCTATACTATACGGATTACCATGGCATGTGTGGTATGGATGGCATGGGTGGTATGGATGGTAAGATCTGAGAAAGGGAGCGCTAAGCAGATAACTGTCTCGGCCTCGCAGGTTTCTTGCTGTGCGGCATGGTCGAGGGGATTCAGGTCTGAACATGTGGAGTTGTTGGCATTGAGTTCATGTTAATGGGCCCTTATATCACTCCATCTATGGTCAAATGCCAGAGAGTCGAGTCACCTAGCTATTTTTAGCCAGGATACCTCTACCCTTCCCTCTTCCCATCCCCGCTGCAAAGCCAAAGAGCCAGATCACCTGGTTAGGCTAAGTTATTACACATATATGTAGGTTGATGCTTAGATTTATCTTAATGACTCTATGGGTTGATCCGATTCACTGTTGCTCTCACCTGTTATTTTTGTCAGTTGGTCTGCCGTTTGAGATGATTGGATCTGAAGCCTGATTGTGGACTAGCATCGTTGGTTCCGCGTGATGGGCAAACTTACTCACCAGATCGTGAACGGGAAGCGGAGATATTAACCTTTTTCTGTCCAACACTGGCGATCTCTACAACAAAAAATCTTCCAAGATATAACTACTGTGGCTCAAAACAGCAATAGTTATGAGCTGTCAATCCCAAAGGGAGGTGTCAGTTGTTAGATTTTATATAGGGAGGTAGGCTTCATGCATCTCATTGTTTGATTTGAATATAAAAATTACCTTTCAATCAGCTATTAGAGGGCGTAAATATTGCATTTGCCTGTCTATTGTGATGGAAACACATCTTTGAAAAAATCAGGTTTCCCAAGGAAAGTACATACACTGTAATAGTGCATCACAATGATCTACCACATGATCAGCGAGTGGAAGCATCTTTCCATAAAATTGAAAACTATCTCTACATATCCCTACATAAATATAAAGCATAACCAACTGAAGAAACCTTTTTGAAAAAAATTCATGAGAATTAAGCCTGACAAACCTTTGCTGAAGTAAAGCTTTCAGATGAACTAGCTTGGAGGTTGTGAATTCGCTCGCTGATGAGTCTGCAAAACACAATAAAAAATGATAAAACTCTGTCCCTACAATTCAAAACAACGGTTCAGTTGTAAATGTGACCATGATAGCAATGCGATGTACAATATTCCAAGTCTATCTGCATAGGAGAGCCACAAATACTAACTCGCTCATCTCGTGATGAGATCCCATGGAACCCGTTGAAGTACGCTTCCAATCAGTAGCTTCATCCGTGCTGTGGGATTTTCCTAACATGCTTTCCAACCTAAAATAGAACTATATTAACTAACTATATTATAATCATGCATGTTAAAGAGGTGATTTTGTTTTTACTTAATTCTTTCCTGTTTGTACTCCAGATAATTATTCTCTGTTTGGAGTCATATAATATGCTTGCTGGTTATTATATGGAAGTCAGGAGCGAATTTGGGTTGGAGGCATGGACGCCATTCTGGCCACCACTATAGGCTTTTTTTAATTCGAATCCGCTAGTTGCATATTCCAAGTACAGCTGCTCTTACCCTCCCCCTCCTGGCATTAGTGATGCTGTTAAGAATGGATGTTCGAATTTGGGTAAGAAAAACTGTGCACAACTGATTTCAGCGGTGAAGCCGATATCATGGTGCTGTGGCAGAACGGCTTACCGTAGCGACCTGACAACTGGTCGCGTGTCCTCTTCATGGAGTTTGTATATCTCTGCAAACTTCTTCAGCTTGTTTCGAAGGGGTGCAGGAGCATCCAGCACTCCCGATGGGTTTATAGGATGATCTGGTGGGGTAACAAAACTCTCGCTCCCAGTACTCAGCACACTGGTGCGATTGTCAGGCGGTTTGTCTCCTACCCAAAGAGGGAGGGGTGCATTTACAGCACTGGCGGGTAAGGAGTAGTATAAAGACTCCTCACTCTCAGCACTAGCAGAACTGATTCGGTTCATCAGGGTGGCATGCTCTTCTCCGGTTTCATTCTTATTATTCATGGGTGCCTGTTCCTGTCGTGTATCTAACAAAAGAGTATAAATACAATCAAATGCAAGTGTTGTCTATAGACAATGGTAACACGGCGGAATAGTTGGGGTACTGGGATAGCTCAATGACTTAGCTCAAGACTAAAACATCTTGGGTTCAAGTTCTAGTCATGCTGAGCACCCACTGTGAGTGTGAGCTCCTCACAATTCCCAGATCCTTCCACTTTAACGAGCCCAGGCTTAGAGGTCCTATAAATAGGATGGCCAAGTGTTCGAGAGAAAAAAAACTTTGTTGAGGCGAGTCAAATGATAGCACTCACCGAGCTGCATGTCTCCAGGTATAGAAGCTCTTTTGACCGGTCTCAACATATCCACCCAGATTGGCTCATCAATATGCGCAGTTTGTGTAGTAGGCACTTCACTGTTCTGACTTTGAGCCTCTATTCGCTGGTAACTGAGAGAAGAGTTATTCTCTGGTCTCAACATATCCACCGAGATTGGCCCGTCAATATGCGCAGTTTGTGTAGTCGCTGCTCCACTCTCCTGACTGAAACTTTCTATTCGTCGGTAGCCTAGAGGAGAGGCGTTCTCATCTGGCTGAGTTGGGGAAGGAAGAGGGGAGTCTTCCTCCATCACTAACCCGCTATCCACGCAGATACTGATTGACCCTTTGCTTGCTCTTCGTACATTCTCTGTGCATATCGCAGGGATAGGATACGGAATTGTCTCCTCTTGATAGCCAAGGTTTGGGCTGTTTCTTGGGCTGGATTCTTTACTGCTATGATTTTGAGGATGATTCCATGGAGTCTGTGAGCTGTTGTTTAAAGCACAGGTGCTCGTATTGAGACCCCTTGTTAGAGAGCTATTGCTAGACGAAGCGCTACTGTGTGTAAAACTGTTATGATTACTTTCATTATTAGTCGGTTGTGGACTGCTACGGTCTTCCGTTAGAATTATAGGAGCTAAACTCCCTTCATGCTCTTTATAGTCAACGGCGGGTGACCGTATGAGTGAACCGCAAGGCGACCGAATCACTGAGTCAGACTGCGATGGTCGGCGAACTGGGGTTTGGTGATGTGAGGAATTCATGAGTTCGCCATCTTTGGTTGACGATATAACTTCCGAGTTGTCTGAGGGCAGTTGTACCTTCTTCATGTTTTCTCTTATCTTTGTAAGATCACTGCTGATTGTATGCAGCATTGCCTTGCTGGGAGGCGAAGTGACTATGTGGTTCTCTACAACATCAGTGATAGGATGTCATGTCACCTATGGCATTTGGATGCTCCTTTACAAAAAAGGAAAGTATTATGAGGGAGTCGCATACAAACATGATTACTGAAAGATGATCAGGTAGTATTCTAATGTATCCATGTAATGTTCTTTAGAAAGAATATAGAGTGAAAACACGAAATAAGATATCATTTTCTAGACAAATAGTATCTGATAGCCTGTTTAAAGGATGGCCGTTGGTGTGACCAATAGAAAAGGTTTAGTATGGCTTCTTGTGTGCAAGATCATGATTCATATCCAACTTGGGTGTGACAAGGTGACACCCAAACCGAGAATTTATCCAGTGCTCTATGGTTCTTAGACTAGTGCATCATCTGCTAAACCACCACCTCTCATCCCTTTAAACATATACCATATAGGTTCTATCCTCGACCACCTTCCCTGAAGCTACAGTGCCCAAGTGGAACAAAAAAATGCAATAAATGAAAGCTTACCATTGGGAATAGGCACCCTGATTGCCAATTGTCCCATCTCATCAGATAATTCCGATAGGGAAAGATGCCGCTCCAGAGAGGATTCTGATTGATGCTCGTAGTGGCCATACTGATCATTCAGTGGTTCTGGGTATGAAGCCAGCATTGACTCATCCGACAGACTGCGTGAATACATCACCTTCGCGCCTACATAATGATTAAATTAAAGTGACAAAGCTGGGATAGCGGAATATCTCAGTAGTGGAGCGCTGTTCGACAACAACCGTTGTGAGTATAAGCTCCTCGCATGTTTTCTGATAATAATTTTGATGTTTACTGTCAGATTTGCAACTGTCAAGTAGTATTCTGATATTCCAATGACCTTGATGTCATTGGGCGATTCATACCAACAACACTCATCAAGCTAAGCATCTTACCTTTAGTTTTCTTACATGATAAACAGTGATGATGCTATGGTAATAAATACGCAATGTTTACAAAAGTCATATGATTTTTTTGCACTGTCTACACCTTTTGCTTCATGTCCAATGAAAGGGGAGATTATGGGGATAGTGGGCTAGCTCAATTGTACAATGCTGGGCTAGTACTAAACAAGACTGCTTCACAATTATAGTGAAGGCACCATAGGAGAAAAGAAAATGAAAGGGGATTTCATGAGCATACTTACGCTCCGCTTTCGGTGAGATAGGAGATGGAGGGCAGCTGCTAGTATCCGAAACTTCATCATCATCATCTTCATGAATAAGAATCTATAATGGAGATTAGAAAAGGGAATGAATCAAACCAGCAGGTCAGAAGACTGGGAAGAACAACGGCGTCACAACTCTTCATTTTTTTATGATGGAGTATTAGCCAGGTGACCTGCTTTTTGGCATGTGGCTGACGATTGGAACAGCGAAGCAGTAGACTCGTCGAAATGTCAGGTCACTTGACTGACTGAGTAGATTCCATATCTGCTCCAAACAGTGTAATTTTTCCACCGGTAAGAATGCACCCAAAAGTATTTGACTCAAGCATGTAGAAAGGCAAAGAGGTCCCTATAATGAGGTTTGCAACTTCCGTCTTCTCCATGACGGAGGTATATTAACGGTGCACTCAAAACTGACTTGTTTTCCCCCAATGATTCAACAAACCTAGTACGGTTTCCTTAATCTGTCCGAGTAAAACATGTGACAAACGGTAGTGATTCTGTAAAGGTCAATAACGGAAAAAACAGAAGCCACCTCATCTTAATTAGAATCAATCAGGATAATCCTCACCTGTTCACCTGGGACCTCCAATCTATCTAACCGTGATGATTGACGGCTCAGTCGTCCACTTGATCGCCTTCCCTCAAGGTTCCTATAAATTGTAGTCACCATACATGACGGGATGAGGTGACCATTTTGCGGTTAGTTGCGGGCCTTGAAATCAGAGGTCCCCGGTTCACTTCCTAGTTTGGATACCACTTGGACCCTTGTCAAAATGGAATATTTGAAAGAGGCCAACCCATAGAGTAATGTTTCCTATGGGACATGGGGGGGCAACCAAGAAGTCCCGATATGACGCATCCTGGAAATCACTGAGCCTGATACTCAATAGGCCAATTTCTGCCTACCCAAGAAACTGGTCAGGATACATTATACACGAAGACTATCTATTTAATGCAATCTGACGTCCACGTTACCAAATGAAACAGTTTGAAGCACATTTATTGCGATCTCCATCTCGTTGATAGAGAAGCCCGTGGTTGCTGTATTTTAATTGTGCATGGTTATCATGCCATTACCTATACACTGGTTACGAGTATAAGTACTCCTTCTACGGTCGTGGAATACCAAGATTAGCAAGATAGAGACTATGATGATGATGATGGCTTATCAATTATTCGGTTATCGTCCCATCTTTTCCTGAGGTGATGTCTGGGCAATACTTATAATAATTAGTGTGTATGGGTGAAGTGATGGCTTAGTGCATAGTGCACTGGACTGTTAGAGATCCTGGTTCAGCTGCTGGATGCCACTTTGTTCTTTCATCACCACCGGATTCGGATCACCATGCTAGATAAAGCAAGCTGGTCCATAGAGTAACTTACTCTATTCGGCGCAAGATGAACCATTCGGGTAACAAGCCTATGGCACAGTGATGCTATCCCAAGGAGATGAAGAATATCCAATGGTATAAAACCATATCATTATCTAAAATGGTAAATTACCTACCGGATATTGTCTGAGTTGAAGTAATCTGGTTGAAGACCTTTTTTGAGACCCCATTCTCGTAATTTTTCTTCAAATTCATCTGTGTGTACAGCAGATCTTTCTACCGATCGTGATCTCTGTCTGTATATCGGAGGTCTCTTCTTCGGTTTCGACCTGCCGAATGTCTTGGACAAAAAGGAATCTGTAACAATCAGAATGGTGGTGTTGTTTTGCCCAAAACCACTAGGTGCGAGCTTTAAACATACCATTGATTGACGGAACTTACCACACTACTAGTCATCGACGCCTGGTGTTGCTATCAATTTCATTTCTACTTATTCACTCATTAGACACTTGCAACGAATAGTGGTATCAAGTGACCAAGTAGAAAAAAGTTACTTTTGGTGGAGTAAAAAAATTTATACCATACACGATACAGAGAAGCTATCAGCGCATACAGTGAACATTGTAAATTTAAAATTGCCTAACTTACAGTGCAAAATGAACAATAAATCACTGCTCTCTTCAAAATGATAGATTTGACCTATATGTTGATAGGTTTCCAAGTGGGAGACACACGGCAGGTTTGTATTCGAACTGATCTCATTTATTATTGACTGACATATGCTGAATATTTGCTTTTGTCCAAAAAATTTCCCGATCATCAACGAGATCCTGAATCAAATAGTTTTATAATACCACCTCGAAGTGCTTTGTTTGTATCTTTATTCTTCTCAGGCATTACTTGGGCTTCATAAGCTTGAAGCTTGTTGGAGTGAGGGAGCTAGGAATTATTTGAAGAAATTGAACGCAGGATTTCTCGAGCCAAATGCTCTAGCCGTTGAGCATTTGGCTCGAGAAATCCTGCGAAATCTAGCCATTGTGCTATCCCACTATCGCTTATGCAGAGGTGCTAACTCAGGTTTATAGATGCCGGCGTGCATATTCTTACTGAGGTATTAAAAGTGGGCCCTTATAATTTCTTTTCTCATGTACATATGTCAAAAACATCATGATTTACATTTGAACTGATGCAGCGTCAGGAGTTTTCTCTCCGGTTAACTTTTGTTTGAGTTCAGAAACGAATTAAGGTCAAATGCCTTTCCTGTCAGCACCATTCGGTTTTTTTTTTGGGGTTTCTAGCCTTGGACTTCCCATACACATGTCACACCTTTTAACCACTAAGCCACATTTACATGTCATAGCTATATTCGCAAAATTTCAACAGAATTATAATATCTTTGCCACAAACCTTTGTTGGATTGCTTGACACTTTTCTTTAGTTGCCATTCCTCAAACTTCTTGGCAAACTCTTTGCTCATAGTGACTTGATTTAAATTATTCAGATACTGATCCCGAACTTCCGAAGCTGCAGTTTCTGATAGTTCTACATGCATAAAGAAAATATTATAAACACTGTTATGGGCAATAATAGCGTCAACCACCCATGCAGGATGGATTCAAGCATCATAAGGGTATCTGGAGCATCTCTGGTACTTCACGCTAGTCGAAAACCGCTAACATATCTGATTTCGAACCCGTTTGTCA
>Ga0224501_10005409_pt1 | contig 10067 bp, 5 predicted proteins | sample SF_Oct11_sed_USG_4_FD_169105 | JGI IMG/M metagenome (GOLD analysis project Ga0224501, IMG submission 169105) | Sediment microbial communities from San Francisco Bay, California, United States - SF_Oct11_sed_USGS_8_1 | ecosystem: Environmental > Aquatic > Marine > Sediment | place: USA...
GCAACCTCCCTCTATATTATGTTAAGGCACCCCTCAGCAGCCATTGTCTCACTCTCACGAGTTATTTTAATTAATTTGCAGTCTAAATGGAACTTTTTTGCAGTTGAAACCACCTATAGTTAAACTCTATACCCGAATGGCAGTCCCTTTAAAGGAGTGGTCATTGCAGCCCATTGCTACCAGAGATAGTCTCTCCTCACAGATCCATTACCCCCAATGTCTTTACATGTTGAACCCTGTCTGATCCCTGTAGTTGGTATGGGTCCTGCTAACCCTTTTCATACTGTCCCCCCACTGTTTCAGGCTATGAGCATGGAGTGAGCATGATGTCAATCGATTGCCCCAATGAATGTCTGGGTTTCATGTTTACCGCATGATATGGAATACAGATGCATGAATCTCCTTACAGTTTACTCAATGATGAATTGTTTTTGCACGCTGTGCCCTGTGCTTCACTACTGTTGGAAGATTTTATACTCTGTATAGCTCGCGGCTTGTAGAGTTTCCTCTGTTTTGATATTATTACGCCATATCATTCGATCTCTTTAGTTTCCGTTCCAGTTTTTTGCTGATGATCAGCTGTGATTTTCCTGCGCTACTATCTTGTCATTTGCCAAAAATTATCAAATGTTCTATATATTTTAGTATTTTGAATATGAAATACATCCAGTCATTTTATATGAGATATTTTAAGTTCTGAATATTCCAAACTGGTTTATAACCAGCTTGCGTGTGTAGATGAGTGATAGATATCTATAGAGTTAAAGGATAACTCTGCGTATTTCATTACTGATCTGTACTGTCTCTTTAATCTTCCTAATGCCCAACCGGGGTAATTTCTGCCATCCATATATGAGATTAAGCGAAGATTATGGACAGGTTGTCTCATACACCACGCACAGCCCCAATATATAGATCCACTATCACTACGCTTTCCTGTTTCTTCGTAGTAGACCATTCCCGACCCATATTACCCACACTATTCCGATTGTGTTTACACGGGTGGCAACCGTCTGGTTGCAGCTTAAGAACCGCAGGCTCAAGCTTCCGGTGATCCAGCGGCAGAACGCCGATTCTGCATGTGCTATTTCTTTAGCGTCAGCCAAGCGCAGATTTGAGTTTGCCGTTCTACCCTGACCTGAACGCTTGTGATGGAAATCTATCCAAAGTAAATAAGATCAATGGTCTAGTTGGTCACTGCGCCTGAGCCACTCGGAAAACTAGTGTATGCAGCATTGGCTCACAGCGGCACTGTGCTGCTGCATTGGCGGAAGTTGACGCATTTGAGCGGCACAGACAATAGTGACGTGTAAACACCCCTGCAACTCTGCTCTCTGTGCCGCTTGCTGCTCTAATGTAAACCTGCTATAATGGAAAATGTACAGTCTAATTCAATCATCATTACTATATATGCCACAATATTTTTCCCTGTGTTGGGTCATGGCACTTGCTCCCTGGTTAACGAAGAGCGAAATAGTATCGGATGAATTTTCTTGGTATACGCTCAATATCCCATGTTTTGGTCAAGTTTCTCTCGTTGTGTACAATTCATTTTATCTGCTGGTTATGGTAGCACAAAGTTTTTTGTTTAGGAGGAAGAGAAGAAGGATGAAAGCGAGAAGACGGATACACAAGAAGGCACGGTAAGAACCTGTGTCTGCTCCTCGACTAAATAAAAATGCTCCCACCATGCTTTTTTCAGTGTTCTGCGCGCGGGTTTGTTGGAGTGGTGGAGCTAGGGATTATGTGAGGAGCTCATATTCACCGCTCATCATGACTAGGGCTTGAACTCAGGTTTTCCGATCTTGATCCAAATGCTCTAGCAATTGGGCTTTGCCACCATCCTATCATTCTACAACCAGGGGTTTACATTACCGGTGGGCATTTGTCTTATTGGTGACCGGGGAAAGGCCAAAATCGGCCGGCCGCAGCGTTACATCTGTCGTGCTGCTTATGCCAACCGCGCTGTAGTGTAAACTCCGCACTGTAGTGTAAACTCCGCGCTGTAGTGTAAACTCCGCACTGTAGTGTAAACTCTGCGCTGTAGTGTAAACTCCGCGCTGTAGTGTAAACTCCGCAATGTAGTGTAAACTCCGCACTGTAGTGTAAACTCCACATAGGAGTATTTATCTTGCATCCTTTAATCTAGGTGTCTTATTGTTAATAGGGAAATGAAACATGATATCATGTGAAGCTCATATCTGGAGAGCTGATCAGTAATAAAGATGCTATCAGAATATTATTAGTGGTGTCGTGAAACAAAACTGCAGCTCATCTCCCTTTCAATATTTTTTTCTGTATCATGCCTTCATAGCTTGGTGAGATGCTTTTTTCACCAGTTATGGTTCAACACGATGCACCACACGCTGTCAGTAACATAGCTCCATAGGGAGGATCGGTTGGTTTTGTTTGGAGCTATATAGTATTTTGTGAGGAGCCCGTCATGAGCAAGATTCAAACCTAGATTTCCAAGGTTGTGAACCCAGTGCTCCAACAATCGAACTATCTCATTATATACTCATCCATGTTGTACTGACAGCTTAGGATGTAGATGCAGATTAGGATCCGACCAGCATGCAGACCTCGTCGAGCTTTATATGGGAATTCCATATTTCCAGATATATGGGGCTATATTTTCAGATATATGGGGCTATGATAGTAAGATAGCGATAAACAATTCCTTGTAATTTATGTAAAATGGAATTATTCAGCCGAGCTAGGAGGGATTTGCGCAGACTTAGAGCGAACAATGAATTCACCTATTGTACTTAACTTTGATCTCTTCCCAGATACTTGACCCAGAGCTCTAAAGGGTACAGTAACACACTCCTCTCTTTGTGCCCTCCCACTGTTGCGTGTAAATTGATGCTTTTCATGTATTTTAGTATATTCACAGCCCTGCATGTACACAAATAAGCTGTATAGACAATATAAAGCCTTATATAGTTTATTGTTGACAGGTTCTCTTCTCTATAGCCATTTATGTGTTCGTATCCACATCACTGTTGTCAGTCTGGTGTCTGTGGCGAAAATTCACCCCCATGCAGATACAGTTATGGGAAAGAGATTCCCGAAGATCAGCAATTACCTATTTAATTGCTGGTTCTTAATCTACTCTCTTTTGAAATGGTAACCTACCTATTGCTTGGTTTATACATGGACGGTTAGTCAACCGAGTTTCTCTACAAATATGCGACCAATAAAAAATGTCTGACTCCGTAATGGTCGATCATGCATTAAAACAGATAAATTTTTTCATCCACTAGTTTTCACTTTGTTCGTGATGATTTCTGTGATTCGATCACTCTGAAATTTCACAGCAAACGTGTTTGTCAAAGTACCCTAACATCCGCTGGTTTCTCCTCAAATGTTTGATGCCTTGTCAATCATCATTCAGCGTGCTCCATTCGCATCATTTTAGTCAACAAAGGAATGATTTTCTATTTTTAATTGTCGATTGTCGAGTCAACAAATGACCAGATACTGCCCGCGAATCAGAGACTCTATTCGGATTTGTTATCACTGAATCATTTCTATTCCATTTAGGATGGAGAAACTAATAAAGACACAAAAACAGAGAATGAAGATGAGGTAAGCTTTACAGAAGTTGTCTTTCCTTGGCGATTGAATCCGTTCATTTTCTCATTGTCCTTTTTAGTTGTCCCAGTTTGTTTATAGCCGGAAACTTTTTTACATTTCAAAGTTTTCTTAGAAGCTTGAGATTCAGTTTAGGACTCTACTTCGGAATATATAAAAAATGATACATTGAATATCCATGTGATCCGGAACCGTTAGCATCCCATGGAGAAGCTGACTCTATGGGCAACCCCTTTGATTTAACACCGAAGTTTGAATCCGATGGGGGCGTTATGAAAAACTAAGTCTCACCAGAACCAAAAACTAAACCAAGAAACCCTTATCCAAGGCTCCATACCCTCTTTGCTAAGCTAATGCTTCGCCCTGTGGGGTTTAGTGGATAGTGTACTGTGCTTTGGACCAACGTCCCGGGTTCGATTATCAGTTCAGGCAAAAATTTAGTGTTTTCCAACACCCTCATCAGTTTCTGATCCCAATGTTAAATAAAGGAGGCTATAACCATAGAGTTCCCTTCTCCATGGGGATTGCGAGTGCAAGCGGAAAGTCTCCTAATGGCACACTCTCGGAAACATTAAGCCAAAGACTCAGTATTGGCCAATTTCTGCACCATTCCTGACATGGAGATAAAAAAGACCATTGTGAAACCTTTGCATTACAGGAAAGTATCACAGCAGAAGGCGAGAAGAAAGAAGAGGGGGCAGCCAAGGATGAGGCAGACTCTGCCCAAGATGGGTCAGAGCCCAAGGAGGATTCAGAACCAGCAAAGGAAGAGGCGGACCCAATGAAGGAAGAGGAGGAGCCTGCAAAAGAAGAGGAGGACCTTGCAAAGGAAGAGGAGGAGCCTGCAAAGGAAAAGGAGGAGCCTGAAAAGAAAGAGGAGGAGCCTGCAAAGGAAGAGGAGGAACCTGCAAAGGAAGAGGTGGAGCCTACTAAGGAGGAAGAGGTGTGTTTATTATTCCCATAAACATATGTCTATGCTTCATAGTCTTCCCTGTAGCTGATGCCTATCTTCCAAAAATACACACAACACTTCAATTCTTAATCCTTACCAAAGAGAAGGGTATTTCTGAATTCTGGGATCTCTTTCTTGCTGGTAATAACCTGTAAGACTAACCCTTTCTTCCCTCTATCCCAACAGAAATAGACAGTAGGTAACATTTCTGTAGATTTAATAATGCACAGCTTCGTCTAAAACCCCCTCCCCCAGCTGAGTGTTCCCTTCTTATACCCCGGTATAGAAGAGTGATTCGCGTGAAGATGACACCCCCGCTGACGAAACTCCTGATAAGGAGGAAGAGGATGCTAAAGCTCTATCTGATGATGGGAGTAAGGAGGCTGCCATACCTGATAGTGATGAGCAGGCCTCCAGCAAAGCCAGTGATGCTGAAGCGGTAAGGTTGAAGAGTAACTGTACTCACCTGGTAACACCTAAATTTCTTGAAGGGACATTTTTACTCCAGTTCGCGCTGGATTCAACTCGCATCACACAGTCAGATGCACCACTCTTAGAAAGCAGGTGGGCATTGCGCTGTTCAATCTATCACAGTCTCGATGCGATTGGTTGACTTCAACTGAAGTAAAAAAGCACTTTCTTCACTCCTGTAACGCAGTTTTCAACTAGCTTCACATCCCACCACTGCCACTCAGCTCGTAAGGAGTGAACTAACCAGCTGTGTGACTCCACAGCCATTCCCGATAAAGTCTTGTTGGGTGGAAGTGCTTAAATTTCATTCGAGCCTTGGGCATCGGGGAGTCTGATCACCTAGCTAATGTACTATGGGGCAAGTTATTGAGTTATTGAGTTTGTATCAAGGATACAACCTGTCGCATAACAAAACAACCCCAATGGCTACCATTCAGATACCATCTGTAGTTTTTATTGTCAACACCAATCCTAGGTTGGTGCAACAAAGGTATTGGGTGACATGATCGCGTTGCAAAGTTGACGGCTTCTGCAACCAAAAAGATATATTTTTATGCAGCGATGCATTTTTATATCACTGTTTTATGCTTACAGAACTTTACTTGTTCACTAGCTTTTGCATGTGGTGGTTTTTGTGTTTGTTGCTGTGTTGGCTGACTCCCTCGCTTATCATATTTATTTAGACTAAACCTGCCGCTCAGTATAAGCTGAAGAAGAATTGGTGGGATGACTCTGATGATGAAGCAGAGGTTTGTATTATAGTTTACTAACCAGCATGGTTAATTGAGTAGATTGACTAGTTCTGCTATCATATCTACAGTCTGTGCAGTTCTGAGTTGGATTTGTGTCACATAGACACTAGTTTTGCGGTATAGTATGGATTTTAGGCAAATGACATGTTAGGGAATTGCCATTCCTTGTAAAAAAGATGCCAGAGAAGGCAACTCCAATGTGGAGGTCCACCACTAACTTTATTGCACATGGACGACTTTCAGAAGCCAAACACTTCTTTACCAAATGGTAAAAACTGTTCACTATATTACAAATATGTTAATGCTAAATCTATCAATTATTACGGTGATTATTATTTTCACTATTATTCAATAATCAATGACATAGGCCCCAAATTAAATCATTCAATTTAAATTTTATGAAGATATTTTGTATTCATTACTTTTCAGAAGAAAGATGATGAAGGGGAGAAGGGAGGAAACTGGTGGGACTAGATACAGAAAGAAGACGACGTCACATGAATTGGTAGACAATGCTCGATATCATCCGTTAGTGACCAGTACCATACCATGGAAATAATCTCATTGAATATTTTATGTCCTTCCTTCATACCATCAGAGTAAATAAGATACTAGACCCTTTCGTGACCATTTTCGCTGTTTTGTTTGAGATTGTCTATATTAGTCAGGTGTATCCTTTATACAAGGGCTAATGCACATATCCTTTTAGAAAGTAGTTAAATTTAATTATTATGAGATAGCTTTGATTTATGTACTTGTTGGGTTTGACAAAACATTGACCCAATGCCACGACTCGTCCTTGATCTGTTTTGAATCTCTCTTGCTTGATTTACCTTGCTGCACAATCAGTTGTTTGCTTTATCAGAATTTATAAATCTCTTTTCTGGATGTTTTAGTTTTGTAAAGCTTTTATTACACAATATAACCATTGCCTACCACATTCGCACATCTTCTAACATATGGAACAAACCTACTGGCAAACTCGGATATATTCGGTCACGTAATTTTTCGTTCATATTTTTTCGGGTGAAGCTAAACCCAAGACATGTTTGGTCGAGGGATTTTATTGTTCACCTCCCTTTGAAAGCAGCAGCATATAGACTTCCACAGTACAGTACACAGAGAATCTGTGTCACTATAGATGGAGCTGTTTTCTATCTTCGGGTCTGGGTATATATATGTTGGACTGCTTGACTGATGTCGATCAGGGTAATATGTAACCATCGGAGCTATATAGAAATACTCAGGGGATGAGCTAGCACCAGGAATCTATAAATAGATGATGAACAAAGACTGTAACTCATAGCACCTGAAAAGAATGCATCGTACAGTACTATCCATTGATCTATGGTAGTACAGTTACGTGTAGAGAAAAATGGCATAGATAAGGATGACTCAACAATAGAGGGTGTGCTGTGTCTGTGATGATGAAGGCATGTTTCATATTATGACTTTTTGTGATGTCGTGGGATGGCACTGTCGCCCTCCTCGGGTTTTGGTTGGGGTGGGGTGGTCAACCTTAGCAGTTTGTTTACGCATCACCCACCGACTGAGCTACCCTATGTCTCCAGGGTTGTTCTGCTAGGAAGGATAACTCCATGGACACAACACGTCTCCCAACATGCATGAATTTTGTAATTTCACTAATGCTTGTGAGATCAAAACTGGACAGTAATATAGAGTGGGTAAACATTGTTGTATTTTATTGTTCGGAACAGTAATCAGTCATCCTATTTAGTTGATCTCCTAAGCCTGAGGCTTCTTTGGCATGTTGTCATTCCATTATACATATCGTAAGCGTAAGGCTTGTTCTGCAGCTATAACCGGAAGAGAGATATGGTTCGTCAGGGTCATTCATACTCAAAAGCAAGTCAACCACATGTTCTATATAAAAATCATGGATGACATGCATGTATTTCTGTGAGTGTGTTATGCTGCATTGCCTGCTCCGAGCATACAGAGAACAAATCTATTCCCCTCTCTAAATTTTTCAACAAATATTGTGAAGTGCAGTTTATACACACAAAATGACGGCATTGATACCTAAACATATAGCAACATTGCTTCAATTCTCGCAAGAGTAGTCAGTTGTGTGTACAGTGTCTAGCCTTATGACCTTTATGCGTCACTGGCTTATCAAAGTGATGGAAAGACCAAACCCCGCATCGCAACAGTTCATCGCTAGTATTTTCATCACACAGATGACACAATCACATGACTTTTATATTGCAACTGCTCATGATGTGGATGGAATCCAACACCATATCAACTATTTCATAACCTTATTCAGTCATGCAATATTTGCTAAAGAATTGATATAGCTAAACTATGCAGAGAGACTGATTTTGACAGATAAAGGAAGTGTAGGGGAACGTTTCAATTAATCTAGAAAATTCAAACTTGCATCTTAACAAGATGTCGCTATGGCTAAGCCTAATTTATACAAAAATGAGCTCTCCAGAACTAGTAGTTATACAGCTGATCTCAAGCAAAGTCGCATCAATGGCTTTTCCAGATCAAAGTCTTAAATGGGCCATGTTTCTAGTGCTTGATTTGTTGAAAAAGAACTTGGTCTAATGCGTGAGTCAGGCTCATTCGGACAAGGTCACCTGCTGATTGTATTATACTGCTCTCTGTCATGCATTTTACCTGTCTGACCTTAGGAACAATAGGATACCTTGAGTTTGTTATGGTTACACCCTTTACGAAATGTAGCACCAAATCAGGTCTGTATTATGAAATTTATGTCTGCCAGATCTAGACTTTTATAATCAGGATATCATGATACAAGTTGCTGGGTTACGGGATCAAACTGGAAGCAAAGCTTGAAGGAATTTAGTACATCCTTTTCATCATAAAAACTCCATGGTCTGTCTCCTTATCTTCATTTTATAGAGTCAATAAAATCGCAGGTTCGAGCCTCACTGCCAGCGGGGTATTTTTCTAGTGTGGGCCTTTAGCAAGCCTCTCACTGAAAATTGCTAGCATGGGTTCATATCACCACGGTAAAATAATGGAGGGCCCAACCAGTGGATAAGGGTCAAAAATCATTCCACAGTTGTTAAAGATCCTCCTCTCCCTTCTCGATAAGAGTAGCCGAATCTCGGCAGGTGATGTGTAAACTGACTTAGGTTGCCTGACCCCCAACCTGGAGCGATGATGCTGACCCACATGTATTGCTCCATGCTAAGCCGTAACTGGTGAAAAACAAGTATCTAACCCGGCAGCCTTGCCATACGCGAGAAGAATGAAATGAATATAGTTGTTTCCTTTTAGTTCATTATCAATGGCTCGCTTTTAAAAAGGTAAAGGTTGTCACCTAACCAACGGCGTGTGGGGAACATCAGTTTCACTAGAGGCTGCACCATCATCTCCCAAAACAGGTGTGGGGCATTATTTATTGCTGCAATACTAATAAGTTTATCAAATGCTCCACTGATAGCTGCAGCTGAAACTTCTTCGCAATTGCAAAGCAGGTGAAAGTGGTTCCTTAGTCAATAACCGTGTGGGCACTGGCTGTTAGAAAGCCAATTTGTATTGGTAACGGTTTACCTGAGGTGGGGTGCCATTCTCTTCATTCCCCCCCCCGCTCTCTTCAGTGATCGGGGAAATGAAGGTGGTTAAGAGGGTACCCAGGTACCCATTCCCAGCTCAGTGAACAGAGACAGCTTTTGAATAATCCCATGCACAAGCCTTCTTCAATCAGAGATCTTCAATGCTAACACAGCGATAAATGGGCTGAATGCCAGGCCAGTTATATACTCTGCACTTTCTATGATTAGGAAAAGAAGTTTTCTGGCACTAAGCCTGCAAATACTTACTGGCAATGTTGTGATGGCAGGCGACCACTTCCTTCTTGTCCAAGTGTTGTGACCAGCTTCATTGATGCTATCAGGCAGCATACCTACAGTGATGACTTTTGGAGAGAAAGACTTTGTATGACTGTTATGGTGAAGCTGTTGGGTTAGTTGTGCATGGCACAACATGGAGCACCATGAGCTGGTCTGTATTAATGAGCCATCTCATACTGAGGCTTGTTTTCTATTTTGGGCTAGGAAAACTGTGAGGACCTCACACTCACAGTGAAAGACCGTCTTGGTCGTGAAGTTACAGTATCCCCTCTCTATATTGTTGTAGTTGTATGCGGGCAATCGATCATCCTATTTAAACCATGTGCCTTGTTTCCGATAGGTCAAGGAGCTAAGAGTTATGAGCTCACCTCTATGAGCTCGCTCACCTCTATGAGCTCGCTCACCTCTATGAGCTCGCTCACCTCTATGAGCTCCCTCTCTCCC
>Ga0224501_10005410_pt1 | contig 10066 bp, 8 predicted proteins | sample SF_Oct11_sed_USG_4_FD_169105 | JGI IMG/M metagenome (GOLD analysis project Ga0224501, IMG submission 169105) | Sediment microbial communities from San Francisco Bay, California, United States - SF_Oct11_sed_USGS_8_1 | ecosystem: Environmental > Aquatic > Marine > Sediment | place: USA...
GGGCTACTCTCACCGGGGGGACGCTGGCCTTCAGTTTTTCCGGCCTGGTGGTCGCCTCGGTGCTGTATTCACTGCCCTTTGTGGTGCAGCCCCTGCAGAACGCCTTTGAAGCCATGGGCAGAAAGCCCCTGGAGGCCGCCTGGACCCTGGGGGCCTCCCCGCTGGACGCTTTTTTTTCCGTGGCGGCGCCCTTGTCCCTGCGTGGTTTTGTCACCGCCGCCGTGATGGGTTTCGCGCATACGGTGGGTGAGTTCGGGGTGGTGCTGATGGTGGGGGGAAATATCCCGGGAGAGACCCGGGTGATTTCCATAGCCATTTATGACCATGTGGAAACGCTGGAATATGGGGCGGCCCATCTGCTGTCGGGGATTCTGCTGGCGTTCTCATTCGTGGTGCTGCTGCTGGTTTACGCCATCAACCACAAGTGGCAGGAGGGCTGAGGACATGACGCCATCCGCACCAACCGGAAGCCCCCGAAACGACCTGCTGGCGGGGTGGTTCAAGCTGCAGCGCCAACAGTTCAGCCTGGACGCCAGTCTGACCATACCGGACCGCGGGCTGACCGGGATATTCGGGCCCTCGGGCTCGGGCAAGACCACCCTTTTGCGCTGCATCGCCGGACTGGAACGTGCGGGCAGGGGGGAACTCACCGTGGACGGCGAAACCTGGCAGGATGAACAGGGCCGGGTGTTCCTGCCGCCCTGGAAACGGCCCATCGGGTTCGTTTTCCAGGAGCCCCGCCTGTTTGCCCACCTATCCGTCCGGGAAAACCTGCTGTTCGGCCAGAAGCGCAAGCATCCCGGGGATGCGCTGGTAACGGAGAAACAGGTGGTGGAGATGCTGGGAATCGGCTCGTTGCTGGCGAGAAAACCGGACAGCCTTTCCGGTGGAGAACAGCAGCGGGTGGCCATCGGCAGGGCCTTGCTGACCAATCCCAAGCTGGTGCTGATGGACGAGCCCCTTACCGGCCTGGACAGGGCCCGCAAGGAGGAGGTCATGCCGTTTTTGGAACGGTTGCACAGGGAACTGGAGATGCCGGTGATCATGGTCAGCCATCACCTGGAGGAACTGATCAGGCTGGCCGATGCTCTGGTCATGATGGAGCAGGGCCGCATCGGGGCTTCTGGACCGCTGGCAGAGATGCTGACCCGCCTGGACAGTCCCCTGGCCAGGGAAGATAACGCTATCTCCGTGGTGGAGGGCGTGGTGACCAGGAGGGAGCCCGAATACGGACTGGTATGGCTGGAGACCCCCTTCGGCCCACTGGCCCTGGCCGATTGCGGAGAACCCGAAGGCACGCCACTGCGGGCCAACATCAAGGCCCGGGATGTGAGCATCTGCCTGGAGCGTCCGGGAAAAACCAGCATCCTCAACATCATTCCCGCCACAGTCGTGGAACTGGCCGGGGTGGAAGGGCAGCGCATGGTTAAACTGGACGCTGCCGGAGTGCCTCTGCTGGCGCGTATTACCGCCAGGTCGGCCTCGTCCCTTGGACTGCGCCCCGGGCTCAGAGTTTTCGCCCAGGTTAAGACAGTCTCCCTGCTGCCTCGTTGAGCCCAAATCCCTGCCCGCTGGAAACGAAAAAATTACGGATAATTGTTTTTTTTCATTGAAATCCACCCCTTGTCTTTGTTAAAAAAAGTGGAATGAAGCGTCGCAGAAAATGATTTGGCAACGACGCGGGAGAACGCACATCCGTTGACCTTCTGGAAAAAAGAAAAGCAATACAAGCAGTTGTGGGGCGGGGAGGCTCTATTTTTTATATGCATGATCTAGGGAAAGAGCAGAAAAACCCAGGGGGCATGGCGTCGACAATCCTGTTTGGTATCAAAGGGATAAGCTGAAGGCGCTGAAATGAAGTTTGAGGCGGCAAATAAAATATCTGATTACATTGCTCAACAAGGATCAAATGGAAAAGAGAAAGATAATGACCAGTCAGCTGAGGCCCGGGATGACGATCCACGGAATTCTCAACTTCTCCTCGGAGTATTCCATGCTGGACTCGGAACTGGTTGGAAAAATAAACCAGGAATTCAACGGGGCCCGGGCTGAAGTCAAGCGGAAATCCCAGGGACTTACCATACCCGTGGCTGAACTGAAGCCCTTTGACGAGTTGATCTGTCTGCTGGACATCCCCAAGGGGTGGCCCGGCAAGGAAGTCACACCGGAGTTGATCCAGGCACTCCAGAAAAGGGGTTTCCGCGGATTTGAGGTTAGCGGCGAGGGTCGGGAGATTCAGGCTGCCCAAAGCCAACCCGCCCAAAGCCAGCCCGCCCAGCCTGCTCCGGCCGCCCCGGCTGTTAATACAGCCCCCGGCGATAACGGCAACGGAGCCAGGCGGGTGGAAAACGCCAAAAAAATGCTGGACGGCCTGGAAAAGGCATCGGCGATCAAGGCCAAGTCCATGGAGGCTGTCCAGGACATGATGAACAACGGGAGAATGGGAAGATTTTCCACCGCTGGGGTGATGAGTTCCGTTTCCAGCATCCTGGAAAACGATTCCACCCAGGGCATTCAGGCCCTGGCGGGCCTGAAGGAAAGCGATCAGACCTATACTCACTGCGTGGATGTTGCGGCCATATTGATGGACATCCAATCCGCCCTTTCACGGATGGCCAGAAAGGATGTCACCGCAAAGGAGGAGCGGTTCCTGCTGCTGGCTGGATTTATGCACGATATCGGCAAGACCCGCATCCCGAAAGATATCCTGGAGAGCACAGAGCGGTTCTCGCCCGACAGCAAGGAAATGCAGGTCATCCGGGGGCATGTGGATCACAGCGCCCGCATTCTCACCGGCATGGGCCTGGACGGGATAACCATCAACATAGCCCAGTACCACCACGTCAAGTACAAGAACTGGGGAAACACCAGCTATCCCCGGGTGTCTTATGACCAATTGCACCACCTGACCCGGCTGGTATCCATCATTGACGTTTACCAGGCCCTTATCGCCCACCGCAGCTACAAGCCGGGTTTCAGTCCCGCCAAGGCGGTGAAGATCATCGCCGAAGGCGCCGGCAAGGATTATGACGAGGGAGTGGCCCGCCTGTTCTTCACGGTAATCGGACGCTACCCGCTGGGTTCCATGGTGAAGCTCAGTTCGGGGGATATCGCCTTTGTGGTCGGTGTGGCCACCAAGGTTCCCGACAGGCCGATCGTGGTAATTTATGAAAACGCCCAGGGAGAAGTGATAACCCATCACGAGGTGGTGGATCTCATGGGCAATGTGGGCGTGAAGGTGGTCGAGCCTCTGGACCCGTTTGAGTTCTTCAAGGACCGGGATGTGACCCCCTACGATGCCTTCATGAGCCTCAACGTCTGACCGGCGGAGCATCTGCCGCCGTACAGGCAGTTTTCCATGAAACCGACTAAGATCGCGGGAGGGAAAACCAGGGGCGCAGCCCCTGGCAGGGCGCTGGGTTCTCCGTACCAGGAGGGGCTGCCCCTGCTGCTGCTGGTTCATGGCGCGGGACTCAGCCGGGAATGCTGGCCCAGGGCGGGCTGGGACTGGGCCGCCGGCAGGGCCAATATTCTGGCGGTGGATCTGCCCGGGCATGGCCAAAACGATGCAGGGGAAGGTTTGGCCTCCATTGCGGCCCATGCCGGCTGGCTGGCCGGGCTGATCGGGGAGCTTGGCGGCCCGGTTGCGGTGGTTGGCCATTCCATGGGGGCGGCCATTGCCCTGTCGCTGGCGGCCAGTCATCCGGAAACGGTGTCCGCGCTGGCGCTGCTGGGAATCACCCCGCGCATGAAGGTCTCCCCCCATCTGCTGGAACTGCTGGAAAACGACCCGGTCGCGGGGGTGGATTTCATCCTGGCCCACGCTTTTTCTCCTCAGGGCCGGCAGGGGGCACCGGCGGAATCCTTTGAAAAAGAACGGCTTGAACTGCGCAGCCTTTTTTTGACCTGTGCGCCGGATGTTCTGTTGCGGGACTTCCGGGCCTGCGATGGCTTTGAGGGGGGCTCCCTGGCAGGGCGGGTACGGTGTCCCACGCTGGTGGTGGCTGGCGGGCATGACCGGATGACGCCGGCGGATCAGGGCCGGGAACTGGCGGCTGCTATTGCCGGGGCGACCTTCCTGGAAATATCATCATCCGGACATATGATTTTGCAGGAAAGACCAAAAAAAATTTTCACCGCGCTGGAGGAGTTCCTCGGAAAACATCTCTGGAACAACGTTTAAGGCCCGCCGAAAAATTATTTTCTTCCGCATAAAAAAAATAATAACTATTGGAACCTTTTTTTTCGGGGAGGCGTTAAAACCAATAGCCGAACCGAAATACGATGCCCCCGCCCCCGGGGTTTTTTCCCTCCTTTTTTCCCCGGGTCAAGGGGCATCGTTTTTTTCCCCCTCAAAAACACAGCAGTATTTATCAAACGCCGCCCCGGTGTGTCTCCCAGGAGCCGTCCAGTCCCGTCGCCCGCCATTATTTCCGGCCAGCCGGCCAGCCGATTGCCGGTATTTGATAAAACCTTTGTTTGTCTCCCTATCCCCCGGTTGATAAAGTGAAAGGATTGACGTCATCAGCGGCAAAGCTTCAATGATATAAGGTCCGGTATGCCACAGTTCCAGTTGAAATCCGATTTCAGGCCCTCGGGCAGCCAGCCCCAGGCCATCGAAAAACTGGTGCAGGGCTGGCGTTCCGGTCGCCCCCACCAGGTGCTGCTGGGCATAACCGGCTCCGGTAAGACCTTTGTGATGGCCAGCGTGATCCAGGAGCTTCAGCGCCCCACCCTGGTGCTGGCCCCCAACAAGATCCTGGCGGCGCAGCTTTACCAGGAGTTCAAGGGCTTTTTCCCCCTCAATGCCGTGGAGTACTTCGTCAGCTATTACGATTATTACCAGCCGGAGGCCTATGTTCCCCGCAAGGATCTGTACATAGAGAAGGATTCCTCCATCAATGACGAGATCGACCGGATGCGCCTTTCGGCCACCCGGGCCCTGTTTGAGCGCGAGGATGTGGTAATAGTGGCCTCGGTGTCCTGTATCTACGGCCTGGGTTCACCGGAGGCCTACAAGGGGATGCTGATATACCTGATGGTGGGCGATGTCATGGAACGCGGGGACCTGCTGGCCCGGCTGGTGGAGATCCAGTACACCCGCAATGACTACGATTTTCACCGGGGGACCTTCCGGGTGCGCGGGGATGTGGTGGAGGTGTATCCGGCGGACGCCGATGACGCCATCCGGATCGAGCTTTTCGGTGATGAGATCGAGGCCATCTCGCGGATTGACCCCTTGCGGGGCACCAGGCTGGAAATGCTCAGCAAGGCGGCCATTTACCCGGCCACGCATTATGTGTCGCCGGCCAGCGAAATGCCCCGGACAGTGGATATGATCGGCAGGGAGCTCGGTGAAAGGCTCCGGGAGCTGCGCATGGGCGACAGGCTGGTGGAGGCCCAGCGCCTGGAGCAGCGCACCCTGTTTGATATGGAGATGATCCAGGAGACGGGCACCTGTAAGGGCATCGAGAATTACAGCCGGATCATTCAGCGTCGGGAGCCGGGCAGCGCGCCGCCCACCCTGCTGAATTACTTTCCCCGGGGCTCGCTGTTGTTCATTGATGAGAGCCATGTCGCCGTGCCCCAGTTGGGCGCGATGTACAAGGGGGATTTCTCCCGAAAGTCCACCCTGGTGGAATACGGGTTCCGCCTGCCCTCCGCCATGGACAACCGCCCCCTCAAGTTCGAGGAGTTCGAGCGCCAGATCGAGCAGTCCTTCTATGTTTCCGCCACCCCGGGCGAGTATGAGCTGAAGAAAAGCGGCGAGGAGGTTGTGGAGCTGTTGATCCGGCCCACGGGGCTGCTGGATCCTCCCATTGACGTGCGTCCGGTGTCGGGCCAGGTGGATGACCTGCTGGATGAGATAAGAATCCGCGCCGAGGCCGGGGAGCGGGTGCTGGTGACCACCCTCACCAAGCGCATGGCAGAGGACCTGACCACCTACTACTCGGAACTGGGGGTGCGGGTGCGCTACATGCACTCGGAGGTGAACACCCTGGACCGGGACGAGATCATCCGCGGCCTGCGCCTGGGTGAGTTCGATGTGCTGATAGGCATTAACCTGCTGCGCGAGGGCCTGGACCTGCCGGAGGTCTCGCTGGTGGCCATTCTGGATGCGGACAAGGAGGGCTTTCTGCGCTCACGGCGGTCTCTGCTGCAGACCTGCGGACGGGCCGCCCGCAATCCCCGGGGCAGGGTCATATTCTATGCGGACGTGATCACCGGTTCCATGCGTGAGGTCATGGAGGAGACAGCCCGCCGGCGGGAAATACAGGAGGTGTACAACCGCGAGCATGGCATCACCCCCCGGGCCACGGTGCGCGCCCTGGCCGGGGCGCTTTCCCCCGCACAGGAACAGCCGGAGCGGGTGGCCGAAAGACGGGCTCCCGTCCCGGTGGAAAAGGATGTGATCGGGCAGGTGAAACGGCTGGAAAAGGAGATGCTCGCCGCGGCCCGGGAACTGGACTTTGAGCGCGCCGCGGAGATCCGCGACGCCATCTCATACCTCAAACGCAACAACCTGGGGGTGGCCTGAGGTCTCCCGGGGGCCGGTGGTCTTACGCCCGGTCCTTGCTGGAGCCCAAGGGATGATTGGGGTTGGCTTGCACCTTGTCTATGGCCATGTTTACCAGGTGCCCCACCTCGTCATCGGTGGGGGGCGCGTGTCTGATGATCAGCGACCCCACCTGGGCATACTGGGGGTGGAGGCTGTTCAGCGTCAGGGCGTAGGTATCCTCGATGCAGATCCGGCAGCCGCAGAAATCCGTTCTTTCCGGCAGCACCTTTTTCAGGATTCCGATCACGCGGGCCTCCTGCCGGCTGCGGATATTCTCCAGGCTGAAATCGTTTATTATGTATTTTTTATTCATGTGGCCCTGTGTTGTGGTGTTTTCGGTAACCGGCGCGTTGGTGGTTTCCCGGCAGCGGATTAATCAACCCGCTTCGGCTTTCTGCGGGGTCCCCATTATTCCGGCAGCCTGCATCGGCAGCCTGCTTTGGCGGCCGGGTTTTCATCCCCGGCATTATTTCAGGTGAATAGATGCTCCCGGTGTTTTTTCCATTTTCCTTTTTCCATATACTGTCGAATTACATTACCCGCCGGATAATGGCAAGATGTCTCAGTTCTGAAAACAGTCCTGAACACTGTACTGAACACTGTACTGAACACTGGCCTGAAAACGGACAGTCCGGTGCCTTTTGCCCTGATCCGGCAGAGTACGCTGCAAAACCAGTATAACCTATAACGCAAATTTCATGCAGATCGTTTCCACGGAAAGCATAGTGGTTAAAACCCAGGATCTGGGCGAGGGCGACCGGCTGGTGACCTTCCTTACCCGGGACATGGGGCGCGTTAAAGGTGTCGTGAAGGGCTCGCGCAAACTTACCAGTCGGGGAGTGGGCAATTTCGAGCCTTTCAGCCGGGGGGTGATGTTCTTTTCCCGCCGGACCGGTTCCGACCTGGTGAGCATCCGCAAAATGGATCCCCTGCCGCCATATCTGTACCTGCAGGCCAGCTACAACAAGATTGTCTATGCGGGATATCTGGCCGAACTGGCCGGCGTCAGCCCCTGGGCCGATGAGGAGTCGGGGCGGTTTTTCGATCTGCTGCTGGAGGCGCTGGACGCCATCTGCGCCGCGCCCCGGGAACGCCACCTGCCCCTGATCCGGATGCGCTTTGAGATCCGGCTGCTGGAACTGCTGGGGCTTCAGCCGGACTGGAACACCTGCCAGGAATGCGAAAGGGAACTGCCCGCCGTAGGGGAGGGGAAGCCCGGGGCGACGGCCTCCGGAGAATACGTCCTGGACGTATCCCGCGGCGGTATGTTGTGCCCGGACTGCCATGCCGGGCCGCGGAAAACAACCGCCGGCCAGGTGATAAGGGCGGCGCTGCCCGGACAGGCGCTGGCGTTTCTGGCGGGCTGGCGGCAGGGGGGCTCCATGGCCGATCTCAAACCCTCCCAGCCCACACTGGAGGCGCTCCAGGAGGCCGTTACGGCCCATGTCATACACCACCTGGAGCGAACCCCGCGGGCGCTGGCCCTGCTGCCCGCCCTGGAGGAACTGGAAGGCTCCGCCCAGCCATCGCCCCCCGGGGAGGACAAACCGCCGGAATGACGGGCCTGTCCAAAGCTCAGCAAACAGACCCGCTGCGGGAACGCCAGGGCCCGGCCCGGCGTTATTGTTTTCACCACGGAGGGACGGGCGTCCGGTGCCCGACTGCAATCACCTTTATCCTGGCGGAGCCTCATGTACATAGTTATGAACCGGTTTCACCTCAATCCCGGCCAGGCCGGGGCCTTTGAAAAACGCTGGCGGGAGCGGGAGAGCCACCTGAAGCAGGTGCCGGGCTTCGGGCTGTTCCGGCTGCTGAAGCTGGACGAAACCCACTACAGCTCCTATGTGGAGTGGGAATCGGAGCAGGCGTTCCAGGACTGGACAAAATCGGAGTCCTTCCGGAAGGCCCACTCCGGGGCGGCCCCGGCCCGGGAGATGTTCGCCGGGCCCAACAGGCTGGAGTGCTGGCAGGTTATTCTGAACGAAGCCTGAACAGCCCCGCCAGTTCCAGGTGGTGGGTCTGGGGGAAAAGATCGAACCCCCGCAGGCTGTCCAGCCGGTAGCGCGGGGCCAGCCGGGCCGCATCCCTGGAAAAGGTGCCCCCATCACAGGAAACATAGGCGATGAGGGAGGGGCCGCTGTCCAGCAGGGCCTGACACAACTCGGCGGAGAGTCCTCTGCGGGGAGGGTCCACAACCACTATTCCCGGTGTTCCGTAGCGCTTTACCAGCCGGGGGAACACCTCGGGCTGTTCCATGTTGCGCCGTTCGAAAACACAGTGTCCCCCGCCCCTGGCCCGCGGTATCCGCTTGGCGGCGATGAGCTCACGGAGGTTTTCCTCCGCCGCGCGCACCGCGCCGGCATCCATCTCCACCCCCACCACGGGCAGACCCTGCAGGGCCATCTGCAGGGTGAACAGTCCCACGCCACAGTACAGGTCAAACACCGTGCCGGCTCCCTCGGTGCCGCTGTTTTTTAACCTGAGCTGGTCATAGTGGGACGTGACAGCCTCGGTCACATACCCTGCCAGAAGCTCGGCCTGCTGCGGGTTGACCTGAAAGAACCCGGCCACCGGAGTGAGGTAATCCAGCTCCCCGATTTGTTTTTTCAGCCATTCCCCACCCAGAAGATGAGCCCGTTCCATGCCTCCGCGGCGTGACCTGGGCGAGGACAGGCTAACCTGGACCACCTGCGGGGCCTTGGCAAGCAGCCGACTGAGAAAGTGTTCCGAGTTCTCCCGCAGGGCCTCCAGGGCGTTCCGGCTGTCCAGGGTGAGCAGCAGCGCCAGACCCCCGGCCGTGCCGTGAACGGAAAGCCGTTTCAGGGTGCCGGTCTTTGCAGCTGGAGCCGCGCCGGAATCGGACAGGGCTTCCAGGGTGGCCAGGGCGGCGAGTGAATACTCCTCCGGGGCCAGGTGACAGCGCTCCACCGGTGTCAGGCTCTGGCCGTCGGGGCCATGGAAGGCCGGCCGCAGCCCGCCGTCAGTCCAGACCGGGGTAAAATCGAGCTTATCCCGGTATTCCCAGGGTTTTTCCGCCGGACGCACCGTCCAGCCCGAGGGGGCCTCTACCTTGCCCAGGCGCTGCAACTGCTCGGTAAACACCCGGCGCTTGGTTTCCAACTGCGAGGAGTAGCCCATGTGCTGGAAATCACAGCCTCCGCATCCCTCGTAATGAGGACAGGGGGGGCTCTCCCGGTTCAGCACGGGCTCAGGCACGCTGATGGCCCGGGCCAGAGCGTGGCGGGAGTGGACGCTTTCCACCTCGGCCTCCACCAGTTCACCCGGCAGGCAGCGGCTCACCAGGATGGTGAAACCGTCCCGGTGGGATACCCCACGGCCCAGGGCCGCCATCCGTTCCACGCGAAGCTGCAGCCGTTCGCCTTTTTCAGGCTTCCCAGCGCGTGGGGTAGTATTCGGTTTCATAATCGCTGATCTCCAATCCTTCGATGCACTCCGTTACCAGCTCCTCCACGGGCAGTTTTTCCTCCACGCGATGGACCTCGCCCA
>Ga0224501_10005412_pt1 | contig 10065 bp, 8 predicted proteins | sample SF_Oct11_sed_USG_4_FD_169105 | JGI IMG/M metagenome (GOLD analysis project Ga0224501, IMG submission 169105) | Sediment microbial communities from San Francisco Bay, California, United States - SF_Oct11_sed_USGS_8_1 | ecosystem: Environmental > Aquatic > Marine > Sediment | place: USA...
CGCGGGCTTCCGGCTTTTTCGTGTCTCTGGGGCAGGGCTCCCTCGTTCGATTCCGTCCGATCCACCAGAGCCACGGCTGGTCGGGCGGCTGCGAGAGCCCAGGGGCGGGCCACCCGCCCCCGGGCCGACCCCCATGAGGAGCGTGCCCATGGCCCGGTCGGAAACCAGGATCTCTCCTCCCACGGGCCGTGCGGCGAACTCCCTCACGAGGGAGCGTCCACCAGCGCCTGGATGCGCTCCACTGCGCTGGTCGCGTCGAAGGCGTAGGCGTCGGCGCCCAGGTCGGTGGCCAACTCCCGGGACATGGGGGCACCGCCCGCGATGGTCCGGATGCGGGAACCCAGCCCCCTCTCCTTCAGAAGGCCCGTGACCTCCGCCATCATGGGGGCCGTGGTGGTGAGCAGGGCGGACATGCCGATGACCTGGGCATCGTGCTCCAGCGCCGCGTCGATGAACGCCGCGGGGGCCACGTTCTTCCCCAGGTCCACGACCTTGAACCCGGCCCCCTTGAGCATGATCCCCACCAGGTTCTTCCCGATGTCGTGGAGGTCGCCCCGGACCGTGCCCAGCACCACCGTGCCCGCCCCCGTCATCTCCCCCTCCAGGAAGTGGGGCTTCAGCACCTGCACCCCGGCGTCCATGGCCCGGGCCGCCAGGAGCACATCGGGAAGGAAGATCTCGTAGTCCCGAAAACGGCGGCCCACCACCGCCATCCCCGCGATGAGACCCCCGTCGAGGACTTCCTGTGGCGGCACGCCGGCTTCCAGCGCGTCGGCGGTGAGCCGGGGCACGCGGGTGTCGTCTCCGGATTGCAGGGCCAGCGCCAGGTCTTCCAGAAGGCTCATGGAGGGGTGCTCCCGTTGGAGGTACGATCGTCGTCGAAGCTCCGCATGCGGGCCACGCAACTCCGGTCGCGGCACGCATCGCAGAAGGTGAAGCCCGTCTCGAAGCGGTGAACCGATGCCGGCCCGCCCACGAGCACTCCGGAGACCGACTTCAGGGGGTGCATGAGACATGCGTCGTTGAGGGTGATACCGATGCGCTCGGGGCGGAGCCGCGCGAAGAGGGGACGCTGTCCCGAGACGTGCCAGCCGCAGTACCCGGGGCTGTATCCCAGCACGCGGGTGTCGCCGTCCGCTTCTCCCGAGCGGAGGAGGCGCTCCCGCCACGCCGTGGCCAGGGCGCGGGAGGTGTGGTCCGTCATCCTCGACGCCGCGGCGTCCAGGCTCACCGCCAGCGGGTACTCGCCCCCGGCGAGCAGCCCTTCGATCTCGTCGCTCACCCGGCGTCCCAGGGTGCCGGCGAAGAGCCCGAGCCCCTCCGCCCGGGGGTGGATCCACCCCACCACCGGGTCATGGGCGTTCCCCTCGGCCTCCGCCAGCAGGACTCCGAACTCCTCCCGTGAGATGGGCTCCACCACCCCGCGGGGCTCCGCCGATGCGGCGAGGAGCGCCAACGCGTCGGCGGCAAGGGCCTCGAGGCGCGGGGAGAGGGTGACGCCCGGCGGCACTCCCTGGGCCGCGAGCACCTCCCTGGGGCGGGGGATGAGGTCGTCGACGCGGAGTTCGACGTTCATGCGCCCACCGGGGCTTCCGGGAGGGCGTCCATCCCCGCCGACCGCGCCGCCGCGGCCATGACCTCCGCGAGGGCTTCGGGGACGCCCGCCTCGTGGGGCGGCGCCGTGTGCTCCGCCAGGAGGCTCTCCACGCGGCGCCGGGCCCGCTCCCCCAGGCTCGCGCTCCCGTCTTCCGTCCACCGCGGCCGCGGGAGACGGTCCACCACCGGGTGCGTCATGAGGTGTTCGGCGCGGAGGTGACGCCGCGAGTGGTCGGAGATGAGGAGATGGCCCTCCTTCAGCATCTCCTCCATGAGCGGCATCAGGGGGAAATCTTCCCGAGGCTCCATCCCCTGGCGGAGCCGCCGTACCGAACCGCAGATCTCGTTGTCCACCACGAGCTTCTCCAGGCTCTGACCGCTCAGGAGGTCGAGCATTCCCGGGCCGGAGCACTGGTGGATCCCCGAGAGCGCGGCCAGGGTGGCGCCCATCCCCGTCTCCCACCCCGCCTGGGCGTCCAGGACCTTGGAGTCGCTCAACCCGATGTACGCCTGGGTGGGGAGGCCCAGGTATCGCCCGATCTCACTCACGGCGCACGCCAGCATCATGGTCTCCACCGCCCCCATGGGCGTGGAGCCGAAGCGCACGTCGAAGGCTGCCGCCGCGCTCCCGTACACCATGGGCGCCCCCGGAGCCGCGAGTTGTCCGATTACGATGCCGCTGAGCACCTCCACGGTGTGCTGGGTCACCGTACCGACAAGGGTGACGGGCGCCACGAACCCGGCCAGGGGCATGGCCACCACCTCCACCGGCACGCCGTCCTCCACGCAGCGGAGGAACGGGTCCAGCGCCTCGCGGGTCCACGCCAGCGGCGATGTCGGGCAGACGGTGAACATGGCCAGGGGACGCCGGCGCAGGGCCTCGGCGCCCCCCCGTGCCGTCACCAGGAGCTCCCGCATGACCGGGTACCCCGCCGGGGAGAAGGTGCCCGTCACCACCGGCTTCGAGCCGTGCAGGAGGGAGAGGTACAGCCGGTAGCTGTCGGAGACCGCCTCGGGCACGTCTCCGGGGATGAGGGCCGTGCTCTGGGAATCGATCTGGGTGAGCCCGTCCACCAGGCGGGCGTACCGCACGTAGTCGCCGGTGGTGGGGGTGCGGGCCTCCCCCGAGGGCCAGTCCACGATGGAGAGCGCCGCGGACCCCGGCGTGAAGTGTACCCGGCCGTCGCCCAACTCGAGGCGGTGGTGCTCTCCGATCCCCTCCAGGCGCACGATCGGGGGCGCCGACTCCAGGGCCCGGTCCACCAGGACACCCGGAATGCACAGCCGCCCGTCGGGCCGGACGTGGGCGCCGTGGCCGTGGAGCATCTCCACCGTCTCGGGAGAGGCGACGGCCACGCCGAGATCCGCCAGGATCTTCCTGGCCTCGTCGACGATGCGCCCCTTGAGCGCGTCGTCCAACAGGTTCATTCCGGGTTGCATGGCGCGAGCCCTCGCTGGATCGGGGGTCCATCTCGAGCTTCGAGTGGATCTTGCCGGAGGCGGTGCGGCCGGGCAAGGGACGGGGGCTCGGTCGAGGTCCTCTCCAGGCGTCACCTCCTGGGCGCCCGGAATCTGCTCGGCGAGGCGCTGGGGGTGGCGGATGAGCACCGGCGGCTGGTGGGTCCAGATCCACGAGTCGGAGCCGCGGAAGCGGAAGGCGATGAGCGGCGCGTCCACGGAACGCCGACCGCAGACGACACAAGCGGCAAGGGTCCGATCGGAAATGGGCTTCTCGGGCGTGTTCCGTGTCGTCGGAGGTTCGTGCATGGTATCATGTTGTTCCCTTTCGTCGACCCCAGGAGGTGTTCATGTCCTGTTCCCGCATTCACGCTCTCGTCCCATTGGTTCTTCTGCTGGCCGCGGCGCCGGTCTCGTCCCAGTCCGCGCCCACGGACCTCCGGACGGAGCTCGGCCGCCATTTCGAGGGCTCGGCGCGAAAGGTGGTGGCCCTGGCCGCGGCCATGCCCGCCGACAGCTACGATTGGCGGCCCACGGAGGGCGTGGCGTCGGTGGTGGAGGTGTACATGCACATCGCCCGGTACAACTACATGTACCCGGACGAGAACCTGGGCATTCCCGCGCCGGTGGCCTATGCCGATCTGGAAGAAGACGTTGTGGACAAGGAGGAGGCGCTGGAGATCCTGGCCGCGTCCATGGACCACGTGCGGGGCATCCTTGAACGTCTCTCGTCCGAGGAGTTGGAGCAGCCGGCGCGCCTCTACGGACGCGACGTCACGAAGTGGGCGGTCCTGCTGCAACTCGTCGCGCACATGAACGAACACCTGGGCCAGTCCATCGCCTATGCGCGCACGAACCAGATCGCGCCGCCCTGGTCCGGGTGATCCAGTGACTCCGGCCTCGGACCGGAGGAGGCGCGGGGCCTGATCCCCCCATCGTCCGCTCTCCGCTGGTTCGCGTTCGAATTCCCGGCGGGGCACCGAGGGCGCGGGAGCGACATGCTTTCGCGCCCTTTGCCGTGACTATCCCGGCCCTTCTTCCCTGAAGAGGACGTCCCGGAACGCCACGTCCTCCGCAGCCAGCACGAACACGGTGGTGGGGAGCCCTCGGGTCTGTTCGTTGAGTTCCCTCAGATAGGCGGAGAAGTCCCTGCCTTCCGGTGAGGCCATCCCCATGAGGATCAAGTCCGCGCCCTGCGACGACTCGTGGAGGAGTTCGTGGAAGGGGCGGCCGTCCGCCACGAGGACGTCGGGCACCAGACCCGTCCGGGTCTGCTCCAGGATGGAGTCGAGGTTGCTTCGCGCATCGTCCGCGGCGGACGCCGTCGGCACCACGATCTTCAGGCGCACGTCCGCGCCCTGCCAGCGCAGACTCGTGCGGAGAAGGTATCCGAGGATCATGAGGAGGGCGCCGTTGCCCTGGAGCCCGCCCCACCAGATGTCCACCCTCCGGTGTTCGCCGAACCCGACGCGGTCCGCGTCGCGGACGATGACCACGTTGCGCCGTGATTCCCAGAAGTGCGCGACCATCCGGGAGTACCGCTCGTGGGTCTCCCCATCTTCCGAGCTCCCCAGGAGGACCGTGTTCGGCACCAGGGGACCCAGGCCGTAGGCCTCCACCAGGAGTTCGGTGCCCACGAAGGGATCGGGCGCCGAGATGACCCGCACCAGACCCTCGATGCCGCGCTTGCCCAGATAGTCCTGGATGTTGCGCTCCATGGCGCGCTTGCGGTCCTGGGTCACCGAGTCCGACGGGAGGATGGTGGAGACTGTGAGAAGTCCCCGGTTGTGCGAGAAGTTGGCCGCCAGTTCGATGAGGTGCCATCGGCGTGTCGGTGCGCCGGAGAGAACCAGGAAGTGGGGGCGCCAGTTCCGCGGATCCGTGTCGGCGTTCTTCAACTGCAGGAGACCGGCACGGGTGAGCGCCATCCACATCCCGCGGCGCACGTCTCCCCAGGCCGCCTTGAGGCCCTGTCGCTCGAGAAGAAGGAAGATCCCGGCCACCAGCACCGCCGCCACCACGGTGGCCACGGCGTTGATGAGGAACATGACCGAGACGCATCCGACCGCACCGAGGATGGACACGGCCCAGTGGATCTTGAAGAGGGGGCGGAACGACGGGCTCCCCAGGAATCGCTCGATTCCCGCCGCCACGTTGAGCACTCCGTACGTGGTGAGGAAGAACATGGTGAGCACCGGCGCGATGAGGTTCAGGTCACCGAACCACACGGCCACCAGCGCGATCCCCAGCGTGACCAGCGTGCCCGCGCGAGGCGTGTCCTCCGGCCCGCTTCCCCGTCCGAGCCAGCGGAACGCACCGGGGAGGATCCCGTCACGCGCCAGCGCCTGGAGGACCCGGGGTGCTCCCAGGATGCTTCCCACGGCACTGGACAGGGTCGCCCCCCACACCCCCAGGAGGATGGCGTCGCCCCACACCGAGATCCGCCTCATGAGGAGAGGATCACCCACCAGGGAAGCCGTATCCGCCCGGAACGCCAGGAAGACGGGAAGGGCCATGTAGATGCCGTATCCCACTCCGATGGCTGCGAAGGTTCCTCTGGGTATGGAGCGGCCCGGGTCCTCCAGGTCTCCCGACATGTTCACGCCCGCCATGATCCCGGTCACCGCGGGAAAGAACACCGCCAGAACGACCCAGAACCCTTCCCGCTCCTGCGCGTCGGGAATCGCGATCCCCTGGGCCTGGACGCCTTCGAGACCCGACCCGAACACGAGGGAGAGGAGGGAGAGCACGATGGCGCCCATGATCACGTACTGGGCGCGGATGGCGGTTCGGGCGGACATCAGCGCCAGCAGAGCCACCGCCACGGTGGTGACGATCCCCACCATGCGTTGGTCGACGGCGGGAAAGGCGCGCGTCACCGACTCGGCGAAGCCCACCGTGTACAGAGCGATGGAGAGCGCCTGTGCCAGGTAGAGGGGGATGCCCACCGCACCGCCGGTCTCGATCCCCAGTGACCGGCTGATCATGTAGTACGCCCCGCCCGCCCTCACCCTCTGGTCCGTTGCGATGGCCGCCACCGAGAGCCCGGTCACGAAGGTGATGGAGGTGGACAGCGTCACGATCACCAGGGTGCCCACCAACCCGACCTGACCCACCACCCACCCGAACCGCAGGTACATGATGACGCCGAGGATGGTCAGGATGGAGGGGGTGAACACCCCACCGAACGTACCGAGCCCTCCCTCCTTGCCTGCGGCTACCCGAGCCTGTCGAGGAGGAGGTGTTCCGGAGGATGTCGTCAAAGGATTGCGTGATACCGGTCTGGGTGGGTGTGGCCCGCTAAGCTAGGGTGGGTCGGCGTCCCGCCGCCACCGGGGGCGGACCGGTGAACGTCCGTGGGGTGCGAGTGTACGAGTTTCCAGTGGTGAGCGAGCGAGTGAGGATCGCCGGCGGCGCTTCGGTGTCCGCTGGAGGAAAGTCCGAGCTCCGCAGGGCAGGGTGCCGGGTAACGCCCGGGCGTCGTGAGGCGACGGAAAGTGCCACAGAAAGCATACCGCCGATGGCCGCGGTTCGCCGCGTGCACAGGTAAGGGTGAAAGGGTGCGGTAAGAGCGCACCGGGCTCCTGGTAACAGGGGTCGCATGGTAAACCCCACCCGGAGCAAGGCCAAATAGGGGGCGAGGAACGGCCCGTTCCATTCGAGTCCCGGGTAGGCTGCTCGAGGCTGCCGGCAACGGCAGTCCCAGATGAATGATCCTCCCCCGTGAGGGGACAGAACTCGGCTTATTCCGCGCGCTCACCACGACGGGCCCGGCCGCCTCGGCGGCCGGGCCCGCGTTGTGTTCAGGAGACCCGTGTGGGAGTGGCCTCATCGTGGAGTGATCCCACCAGGGGGAGCCGCACCACGAAACGGGCGCCGTGTTCCTCCCCTCCCGGGGATTCGGCGTGCACCGATCCGCCGTGGGCATCCACGATCTGCCGCACGATGGCGAGTCCAAGACCCGTACCTTCCACCGTCTTCGCTCCTTTGGCCCGCCGATACGGATCGAAGAGGTGCTCCAACTCGTCGCAGGGGATCCCCTTGCCGTTGTCCGCGACCGTGATCACCCCGTGGTCGCCGTCCACCTCCACCCGAACCCTCAGCCTTCCTCCCCGCGGCGTGTACTTCACGGCGTTGGAAAGGAGGTTGTCGATCACCCGGGTCACGAGTTGTCCGTCCACTGCCGCCATCACGACGGTAGAGGGAAGATCCGTCGTGAGGGTCTGTCCCTTCACCTCGGCCGCGAGGCGATGGCCGTCGGCGGATGAACGGACGATCTCACGGAGGTCGACGTCTTCCCGATCCGGATCCATCACTCCCGCGTCGATCATGGAGAAGTCGAGGAACTCCGTAACCAGGATCGCCATCTTCTCCGCCGTGTCCCTGGCGGACATCAGGAGAGACCTGTGCTTCGGAGGCAGACCCTCCTCGGAGAGGAGAAGCTCCATGAGCATCTTGATGACGCCGGCCGGTCCCCTCAGGTCGTGGGTGATCATGGAATAGAAGCGGCGTTTCACCTCCTCCAGCTCTCTCTGGGCTGAGATTCCGGAGCGCCGATCCATGGCGTGGGCGAGCACGTCCATGAAGGCCAGAACGTTGTTGCCCTGGTTCAGGTGGGCTTTGTCCACGTACCCGTCCGCGCCCTTGCCCAGGGCATCGGTAGCCGTGTTGATCCCGGCCTTGCCCGTGAGCACCACGATCGGCGTGTCCTGATCCTCCTCACGGACCCGGCGCAACACATCGAGCCCATGCATGTCGGGGAGCACCAGGTCCAGGAGCGCGACGTCGAAGGGTCCTCCATGAAGCAGAGTGGCCAATCCCTCGGCTCCGTCCGACGCGCAGACGACCTCCGCGCCATGGGCGGAAAGGAGGCCCGTGAGCAATGTGCGCGTCATGGGAGAGTCGTCGATGGTGAGAACACGTCGGCCCTGAAGACTATTCGTAGTCGCCATGGATGTCGGGTCAGCCATCGGAGCCCATCGGGACCCCTCCCGAAGGGGTAGGAGTGGAGAACGGAGCCATCATGATGAGGATCGGCACCGCCGGTGGGTTTCTCAATGGATCCGGGTCTCTCCACCCACGGATCTTGACCCCGGCCCACAAAAAGCGATCATTATCCTCTCCGCGCCCGTAGCTCAGATGGATAGAGCGCATGCCTCCGGAGCATGAGGTCACAGGTTCGAATCCTGTCGGGCGCACTGAGGCCGGGGTCCAACGGACCCCGGCCTTTCTTCATTGTGGTCGTATTCGAACCTGTGACCGAACCCAGATGGTCTTCACAGGTTCGACCCGATGCGTCACGACGCATGTCGAAGAGCAACAGGGTCGTTCGCGAGGGCAGCGAGGATGGGCGAAGCCCACCGCAGCTGAATCCTGTCGGGCGCATGAAGGCGGTCCCGGGGCAGAAGCCCCGGGACCGCCTTTCGTTCAGGGTGGGTCGAACCTGTGACCTCAGCCACGATGGAGTACACAGGTTCGAGCCGAGTGGCCGCAGTGGAATCGAAGAGCGGCGAAGGAGATCCGCGAGCCGGGCGAGGATCGCGAAGCGACCGGAGCCCCATCCTGTCGGGCGCATGAAGGCGGTCCCGGGGCAAAAGCCCCGGGACCGCCTTTCGTTCAGGGTGGGTCGAACCTGTGACCGAACCCAGATGGTCTTCACAGGTTCGACCCGATGCGTCACGATCCCTGTCGAAGAGCAACAGGGTCGTTCGCGAGGGCAGCGAGGATGGGCGAAGCCCACCGCAGTTGAATCCTGTCGGGCGCATGAAGGCGGTCCCGGGGCAAAAGCCCCGGGACCGCCTTTCGTTCAGGGGGTGTCGAACCTGTGACCTCAGCAAGCGACCGAGCCGAGATGGTGATCACAGGATCGAGTCGATAGGTTCGATCCGTGCGTCGGAGGCGGAGTCCGGAGGACCCCCCATCATCCAGAGGAGTCGACGACATGGAGAGTCTGCGAGGAAGCCTGTTGATCTCCAGCGGGAGCCTCTACGACCCCAACTTCCGCCACACGGTGGTGCTGGTGGGGGAGCACAATGACGAGGGTGCGCTGGGGGTCGTGCTGAACCGTGCCCTGGACGTCACGGTGGAGCGGGCCCTCCCTCCGCTGGCCCCGATGGTTCCGCCGGGCGCGTTGGTCTTCCACGGTGGCCCGGTGCAGCCGGAGGGCGCCGTGCTTCTCGCCGAGTTCGTCCACCCCGAGGCCGCGGACCTCCTGGTGTTCGACTCGGTGGGCTTCGTCGTCGGGGAGGTGCCGGCGGCCATCCGCGAGAGCGTCCTGAGGGCGAGGGTGTTCGCGGGCTACTCGGGATGGGGGCCGGGCCAACTGGAGGCGGAGATGGCCTCGAACAGTTGGATCATCGAGCCTGCGCGGGTGGAGGACGTCTTCACCGACGCGCCCGACCTGCTCTGGAGCCGGGTACTCGAGCGAAAGGGAGGGGAGTACCGGACGCTCTCGCGGATGCCCTTCGACCCGTCCATGAACTGACTTCGAGGTCTTCCCGGGCGTCGTTGGGCCGGGGTTTCGCCACGTTCCTCACTCCACCCGCAACGCCGACATGGGATCCATGGACGTCACCCGCAGGGCCGGGACGGCGGTCGCGGCCACGGCGGCCGCCGCCAGCACCCCGGTGGTGATCACCAGATTCCACGGGTCCGCCACCTCCACCCCGTAGAGCAGGCCCTCCACGGATGCGGCGAGGAGGAAGTACGTGGCGTGTCCCGCCACGAGACCGACCCCCACCGCCACGAGCACGGGCCGCATGATCAGGCCGGCAACGTGTCCCTTCTCCGCGCCCAGAGCCATCCGGATCCCCATCTCGCGCGTCTTGCGGGCCACGGTCAGGGCCGTCACCCCGAAGATCCCCATGGCCGCCAGCACCAGCCCGAGGAGCGCAAGCGCCGAGAACATCTCCGCGTTCATTCTCTGCGTGTACGTGAAGCCCTTCATCACCTCGGTGTACGGGAGGATGTTCACGATGGCGATATGTCCCTCGTAGTTCCGCAACCAGCGTT
>Ga0224501_10005413_pt1 | contig 10065 bp, 19 predicted proteins | sample SF_Oct11_sed_USG_4_FD_169105 | JGI IMG/M metagenome (GOLD analysis project Ga0224501, IMG submission 169105) | Sediment microbial communities from San Francisco Bay, California, United States - SF_Oct11_sed_USGS_8_1 | ecosystem: Environmental > Aquatic > Marine > Sediment | place: USA...
ACCCGATCATCGCACGGCAAAAACGGACAAGTTATTCACAATCAAGGGAGCCTGCGGCAACAATCTACAGTCGGTCGACCTGGAAATTCCCGTCGGCCTGTTTACCTGCATTACCGGCGTTTCAGGTTCTGGCAAGTCAACCTTGATCAATGACACGCTGTACGCCATCCTGGCCAGGGAGATCAATGCAAATTCTATGTCTGTCGCGCCATTTAAATCTCATAGCGGTATCAAAAATTTTGACAAGGTTGTGGAAATCGACCAGGCACCAATAGGCCGTACACCACGCTCGAACCCCGCGACATACACCGGTCTATTCACACCGATGCGAGAACTGTTTGCCGGCACACAGGAGGCACGGTCACGTGGTTACAAGCCAGGACGCTTCAGCTTTAACGTTAAGGGCGGCCGCTGTGAGGCCTGTGCCGGTGATGGTGTCATCAAGGTAGAAATGCACTTTTTGCCCGATGTCTATGTGACCTGTGATGTCTGCAAGGGCCAGCGTTATAACCGTGAAACACTGGAGATCAAATACAAAGGAAAAAACATCCACGAGGCACTGGAGATGACAGTTGAAGATGCACTCGAATTTTTTGATGCCATCCCGGTGATCAAACGCAAACTACAGACCTTGATGGATGTGGGACTTTCCTACATTACACTCGGGCAACGCGCGACCACACTGTCAGGCGGTGAAGCCCAGCGCATTAAATTATCGAAGGAGTTGTCCAAACGTGATACCGGCCAGACCATCTATATTCTGGATGAGCCCAGCACCGGCCTGCATTTTCACGATGTCGAGCAGTTACTTGATGTGTTATTAAGGTTGAGGGATCACGGTAATACCATCGTTGTCATCGAACACAATCTGGATATCATCAAAATGGCTGACTGGATCGTCGACCTTGGTCCGGAAGGCGGTTACAAGGGCGGACTAATTATCGCTCAGGGAACGCCAGAGCAGGTTGCTGAAGCACCTGGATCATTTACCGGCCATTATCTGAAAAAGATACTTGCTTAGACAACAGACATAAAAAAACCGGCTAAAGCCGGTTTTTTTATTAACGGTGGTTCACGACGCTTATTCAGCAGCCTCAACAACCGCTTCTGTTGGGCGATCAACCAGTTCGATATAAGCCATTGGTGCAACGTCGCCTGAACGGAAACCACATTTCAAGATGCGTGTATAACCACCGGCGCGTTCTTTATAACGAGGACCCAGTTCATTGAACAGCTTGCCTACTGTTGCCTTGTCACGCAGGCGTGAGAAAGCCAGGCGGCGGTTTGCAACTGAATCTGTCTTCGCCATAGTTATTAATGGCTCAGCAACACGACGCAGTTCTTTAGCTTTAGGCAAAGTTGTTTTTATAATGCCGTGATCAAACAGAGAATTAGCCATATTGCTAAACATCGCCTTGCGATGGCTGCTATTTCTATTTAATTGACGACCTGATTTACGATGACGCATTTTAATAAACCTTTATATGTTTAGCTGGCTTCTTTATCTCTGATAGAGGCAGGTGGCCAATTATCAAGTTGCAGACCCAGTGACAGACCATGAGATGCAAGGACATCCTTAATTTCTGTCAATGACTTCTTACCCAGATTTGGCGTTCTCAACAACTCAACTTCAGTACGTTGAATAAGATCACCAATATAGTAAATGCTTTCTGCTTTTAAGCAGTTGGCTGAACGAACAGTCAATTCAAGCTCATCAACTGGACGCAACAGAATTGGATCAATATCTGCTTCTTCATCAACCACCTGCTCGTCTTCCATGCTCTTCAGGTTAACGAATGATGACAACTGATCTTGCAGAATAGTTGCAGCGGTACGAATTGCTGCTTCTGGATCTACAGTACCATTGGTTTGCAGATCAATAATCAGCTTATCAAGGTTGGTACTCTGTGCAACACGCGCGCTTTCAACATTATATGAAACGCGACGTATTGGGCTGAATGAAGCATCCAGACGTAACACACCTATCGCTGATGAATCTGAATCGCTCATCATTTTTGTTGCTGGCTGGTAACCACGGCCCTTTGCAACTTTCATGGTCATGTTGAGCTTGCCTTCTTTATTAAGATTGGCAATGACATGATCAGGATTAACGATATCAATATCATGACCTGTTTGAATATCACCGGCAGTCACAACACAGGGACCAGTCGCTGAAATGGTTACAGAGGCAGTGTTATTGCTGTGCATAGTTAGCGCAACACCTTTGAGGTTCAGCAAGATTTCTAAAACATCTTCCTGGACACCATTGATGGCGCTATATTCGTGCTCTACACCTTCAATCTCAACTTCAACAATTGCACTACCTTCGATAGAAGACAGCAAAATGCGACGCAGAGCATTACCCAGTGTATGGCCAAAGCCTCGCTCTAATGGCTCAAGAGCCACTTTCGCGTGTGTGTCATTGTATGACTGTACGCTAATTGTGCGAGGTGTAAGAATTTCATCAGTACCTGACATACGGTGTTCGCTCCTCTACTTGGAGTAAAGTTCTACAACAAGTTGTTCGTTAATGCTTGATGGTAAGTCAGAACGCTCTGGTATATTTTTGAATGTAGCTTCGAGCTTACCTTCGTCCAGAGAAATCCAGTCAGAAATACCTTTCTGTTTTGCCATATTCAATGAATCTGCAATTCGTGTCTGTTTCTTGCATTTTTCACGCACTGAAATGACATCGTTTGCTTTAACTTTATAAGAAGGTATGTTTACTACCTTATTATTAACAAGAATTGACTTGTGGTTTACCAGCTGACGAGCTTCAGCGCGTGTAGCACCAAAACCACTGCGATAAACGACGTTATCTAATCTAGTTTCAAGCAATGAAAGAAGATTTTCACCTGTTGAGCCTTTCTGGCGAGCTGCTTCTTTGTAGTAATTACTGAATTGCTTTTCTAACACGCCATAAATACGACGTAGTTTCTGTTTTTCACGCAGCTGCAGGGCGTAGTCAGACAGGCGTGCACGTCGTGCACCATGTTGTCCAGGCACCTGATCCAGTTTACATTTGGAATCTAGCGCACGCAGTGATGATTTTAATTCAAGATCAACGCCTTCACGACGACTGAGCTTACATTTTGGTCCCGTATACTTAGCCACTTAAATACTCTCCGATCTTAAACACGACGCCTTTTGGGCGGACGGCAACCATTATGAGGGATGGGTGTTACATCTGTAATATTGGTGATTTTAAAACCAATGTTGTTCAGCGAACGCACTGCTGAGTCTCGGCCTGGACCGGGACCTTTTACCAGCACATCCATATTTTTCATGCCGTAATCTTTTGCACGTGTACCTGCACGCTCTGCCGCAACCTGTGCAGCGAACGGTGTGCTCTTACGTGATCCACGGAAGCCTGAACCACCAGCGGTTGCCCAAGCTACTGCATTACCCTGACGGTCAGTAATAGTCACGATTGTATTGTTGAATGTTGCATAGATATGCGCAACACCATCAGTGACGGTACGCTTTACCTTTTTACGTGTATCTGGCTTTGCCATTATATTATCTGCCTATTATTAACGAGTGACAGGTCGGCGTGGACCTTTACGAGTTCTTGCATTTGTCTTGGTACGCTGACCACGCAGTGGTAAGCCACGACGATGACGAATTCCGCGGTAGCAGCCAAGATCCATAAGGCGCTTGATGCTCATCGAAACTTCACGACGAAGATCACCTTCAACGGTGAATTTACCTACTTCCGTTCTTAAAGTTTCTACCTGCTCTTCAGATAACTCACCAATCTTCATGTCGGTGGCAATACCTGCAGCTGCACATATGAGTTTTGAACGTGTTAAACCAATACCATATATATGGGTTAAACCAATAACCGTATGTTTATGGGATGGGATATTTATACCTGCTATACGAGCCATTTACTGTTTCCGTCTGATCGCGACAAAGCGCGCAATTTTACTGAGAATACCTAACCAAATCAACCCTGACGCTGCTTATGGCGTGGGTCTGCACATATCACGCGTATCACACCGCTTCGTTTGACGATTTTGCAGTTACGACACAACTTTTTTACTGAAGCACGTACTTTCATTTTCTTTCTCCGAATCAGTATCGATTCAATACATCTTTATAAATCAATCAATTAGATCATCACAGACTCTATTATCTGCGGTAACCCTGTAAGTTCGCTTTTTTCATAATGCCTTCATATTGATGAGACATCAGGTGAGATTGTATCTGGGCCATGAAGTCCATCACCACCACTACAATAATCAGCAGTGAGGTACCACCAAAATAAAATGGTACATTCCAGTACAAAATCAGAAATTCTGGCAGCAGACACACTATTGTTATGTAGATCGCGCCAACAAATGTCAGGCGAGTCATTACCGTATCAATATACTTGGCCGTCTGTTCACCCGGTCTAATACCTGGAATAAAAGCACCTGACTTCTTCAGGTTATCTGCTGTATCACGTGCATTGAACTGCAATGCCGTGTAGAAAAAGCAGAAAAATATAATCGCCAGGGCGTACAGCATCACATAAATCGGCTGACCCGGTGAAAGTACGCTAGCGATATCTTGCAGCCACTCCATACCTTCATTTTGACCAACCCAGCTACCCATAGTCGCAGGGAACAAGATAATACTTGATGCAAATATTGGCGGAATAACACCAGCCATATTCAGCTTCAGTGGCAGATGGCTACTCTGTGCCGCATACAGCCGACGACCCTGCTGACGCTTGGCATAATTCACTGTAATCCTGCGCTGACCGCGTTCAACAAAGATAACAAATGCGGTCACACCAATAGCAAGAACGAACAGGAATATTGTTGCCAGCGTGTGTAACTCACCGGTGCGAACCAGTTCCAGTGTGCCGCCGATTGCCGTAGGTAAGCCTGCAACAATGCCTGCAAAGATGATGACAGAGATACCATTACCAATACCGCGTTCTGTCACCTGCTCACCCAGCCACATTAAAAACATCGTACCAGTAACCAGGGTCACTGCTGCTGTAAATACAAATCCAATGCCCGGATTGATTACCAGTGCATCCGCGCCAACCGACTGTGTCTGCAAGGCAGTAGCTATTCCTATTGACTGGAATGATGCCAGCACTAAGGTGAAATAGCGTGTATACATTGCAATTTTACGACGACCTGATTCGCCTTCTTTCTTGATCTGTTCCAGTGCTGGTACAGTCACTGCCAGCAATTGCATAATAATCGATGCTGAGATATACGGCATAATACCCAGCGCAAACATCGACATACGACCAAGCGCACCACCTGAGAACATATTGAACACACCAAGGATGCTGCCCTGCTGTTGTTCAAACAGTGTCGATAGGACATGCGGGTCAATACCAGGTACAGGAATAAATGTTCCAATTCGGAACACGATCAGTGCTCCTAGAACAAACAGTAGCCTCTGCTTCAGTTCCTGAAAATTACCTTTTGATTGACTCATCTCTATAACGTCTTTTTAATTGCTATAGAAAATCAGGCTTCGATCTTGCCGCCAGCGGCCTCGATAGCTTTTCGTGCACCTGGTGTTACCTGTATACCTTTCAGGTTTACAGCCTTGCTCAGCTCACCGGAAGCAAATACCTTAGCCTTTTTACTGAATGCTGGGATTACATCAGCAGCAATCAGGGCAGCCATATCAATAACGTCTGCTTCAATTTTTGCCAGTTCACTCAGACGGACTTCTGCATTGTATTTAGCAGAACGCGAGTTAAAACCCACTTTAGGCAGGCGACGCTGTAATGGCATTTGACCGCCTTCAAAGCCAACTTTATGGAAACCACCTGAGCGGGATTTCTGACCTTTATGACCACGGCCACAGGTTTTACCCAGACCAGAGCCAATACCACGGCCAACTCGCTTGGCTACTTTTTTACTGCCTTCTGCAGGCGAAAGATCATTTAAATACATGTTCAGATCTCCTCGACTGAAAGCATATAAGATACTTTATTAATCATACCGCGATTTTCAGGTGTATCGATTACCGTTACAGTATGGTGCGTACGACGCAAACCAAGACCACGTACACAGTCCTGATGGGACTTTAAGCGTCCAATAGTACTTTTTACCAACGTTACTTTGAGTTCTTTGTTTGCCACGATCTTTTCCTAACCAATAATTTCTTCGATTTTCTTACCACGTTTAGCAGCAATGTAGGCTGGTGATGACATTGAAGTCAGGCCATTGATTGTTGCACGAACGACATTAACCGGATTACGTGTACCATTGATTTTAGCTAGTACGTTTTTTACACCAGCCGCTTCAAACACAGCACGCATAGCACCACCAGCAATAATACCGGTACCTTCAGAAGCGGGCTGCATGTAAACATTGGCAGCGCCATGAATACCGGTTACAGGATGCTGCAAGGTGTCATCCTTAAGATCAACCTTTTTCATATTCTTTCTGGCTTTATCCATAGCCTTCTGGATGGCTAATGGCACTTCTTTTGCCTTACCATAACCAAAACCGATAGTCCCATTACCATCACCTACCACGGTCAGGGCTGTAAAACCAAATTGACGACCACCTTTTACAACTTTAGCAACACGATTAACTGCTACTAATTTTTCAATCAGATCGTCTTTCTCTACGCGTGAATCTACTTTTGCCATCATATAATCCTGTTAGAACTCCAAGCCATTCTCACGTGCAGCGTCAGCTAATGCCTTGACTCTACCATGATACTTGAAACCGGAACGATCAAATGCGACCGCAGTTACACCGGCTGATTTAGATTTTTCTGCAATCGCCTTACCAACAGCTGTGGCTGCGTCAACATTGCCTGTGTACTTTAGACCTACTGCAACATCCTTCTGTACAGTAGAAGCAGATGCAATTACCTTGCTTCCATCGGCAGAGATGATCTGTGCATAGATGTGTCGCGGTGTACGATGCACACTCAGTCTATGAGCACCAATTTCACTGATCTTGGCTCTAGTCTTCTTTGATCTGCGCAGTCTGTTAGATTTCTTTAAATTCATCGTGTCGTCTCTTTGCATTCGATTGACGTTATTTCTTCTTGGCTTCCTTACGAAGCACATGCTCATCAGCATAACGAACACCCTTGCCTTTGTATGGCTCTGGTGGGCGGTAAGCACGAATTTCAGCTGATACCTGGCCAACTTTCTGTTTATCCATGCCCTTTACAACAATTTCAGTCTGGCTAGGTGTCTCAATTGTTATACCTGCAGGTACTGCATAATTAACAGGATGCGAGAAACCTAATGTCAGATTCAGAATATTGCCCTGAGCCTGCGCACGATAACCGACACCGATCAATGTCAGCTTTTTCTCAAACCCCTGTGATACACCTACAACAATATTATTTGCCAGCGAACGCATAGTGCCAGCCATTGCTATAGAATTAGGAACACCATCACGTCCGCTAAAGCTCAACTCACCATCATTATGAGCAACATTAACGATTTCATTAACTGTCATGGACATTTGTCCATTTTTGCCTTTGGCAGAAAGCGTCTGACCACTGAGTGTTACTTCAACGCCTGCTGGAATTACTACCGGTTTATTTGCTATTCGTGACATCGCTATAACCTATGATATTGTGCAAAGCACTTCGCCGCCATGACCCGCCTTACGCGCCTGGCTATCAGTCATCACACCAGCTGATGTAGAAACAATTGCAACACCCAATCCATTCAGTACTTTAGGCAGTTCATTACTACCTTTATAGATACGTAAGCCTGGGCGGCTAACACGCTTCAGTTCATCAATAACTGGATGACCCTCAAAATATTTCAATGTAACTGTAAGAACAGGTTTGTTATCACTGCTTACGGAATAATCGCTGATATATCCTTCATTTTTCATAACCTCTACAATCGCTACCTTTGCTTTTGAAGAAGGCATTGAAACAGTTGCCTTTTTAGCAGCCTGTCCATTTCGGATACGTGTTAGCAAATCTGCTATTGGATCTGACATCATAATCGTTTACCTATACTACCAGCTAGCCTTAACAAGACCAGGAATGTCTCCACGCATAGCTGCTTCACGCAGCTTATTTCTGCAAAGACCAAATTTTCTATACACGCCATGTGGGCGACCTGTTACACGGCAGCGGTTACGCTGTCTTATTGCTGATGAATCTCTTGGCAGCATCTGTAGCTTTTTCTGAGCATCCATCTTGTCATCAAAGCTAGCTTCCTGATCATTTAAGACCAGACGTAGCTCAGCACGTTTAGCTGAATATTTCTTTACCAGGCTTGTGCGCTTTTTCTCGCGCATTTTCATCGACATTTTAGCCATATCTAGTCTCAACCCTTGAATGGGAAATTAAACGCTTTCAACAATGCACGACCACCTTCATCATCGGCTGCACTCGTAGTGATACAGATATCCATACCACGAATTTTATCAATCTTCTCATACTCGATTTCTGGAAAGATGATCTGCTCTTTGATGCCCATGTTGTAATTGCCACGACCATCAAAAGATTTCGGATTCAGACCACGGAAGTCACGAATACGAGGTATTGCAATAGTTACCAGCCTGTCCAGAAATTCATACATACGCTCATTACGTAGTGTGACCTTACATCCAATTGGATAACCATCACGTACTTTAAACGCAGCGACTGATTTGCGAGCAAGCGTGGTAACAGGCTTCTGACCAGTTAGTCGCTCCATATCAGCAATTGCATGCTCTAAAACTTTTTTGTCGCCGATGGCTTCGCCAACACCCATGTTAATAGTAACCTTCTGTATACGAGGCACCTGCATGATATTTTTATAGCCATTCTCATCCATCAATTTCTTGACGATTGTATCGCGATAATATTGCTCTAATCTTGCCATTATTCTATTACCTAAACGTCAACTACTTCGCCATTCGACTTGAAATAACGAACCTTACGCCCGTCTTCCAGAACCTTAAAACCAACGCGATCACCTTTGTTAGTCATAGGGTTAAACAGCATGATATTTGAAATGTGCATTGGCATTTCTTTTTCAACAATACCACCCTGAGTACCCTGCATGGGGTTTCCCTTGGTGTGTTTTTTTGCCATGTTTACTGTTTCAACCAATACACGGTCATCGGCATACACATTAAGCACAGTACCCTGACGACCTTTATCCTTGCCACTAATTACTACAACTTGATCGCCTTTACGAATTCTATTCATCTTAAAAACTCCCGCTACAGCACTTCAGGCGCAAGCGAAATGATCTTCATAAATTTCTCAGTTCTAAGCTCACGTGTTACTGGGCCAAAGATACGAGTACCGATTGGCTGCAGCGAATTATTCAATAAAACTGCTGCATTCGAGTCAAAACGAATAATAGAACCGTCGTTTCTGCGAACGCCTTTTGCTGTACGCACAACTACAGCGTTATAGACTTCGCCTTTTTTAACCTTACCTCTTGGTATAGCATCTTTAATGCTTACCTTAATCACATCGCCGACACTTGCATAACGTCGATGAGATCCACCTAAAACCTTGATACACTGCACCTTGCGAGCACCACTGTTGTCGGCAGCGTTCAATATTGTTTGCATCTGAATCATGACTGCTTCCTGTAACTCTTTCTATTAAACCGCAGTTGACTTTTCAACAACTTCAACCAAATTCCATGATTTGGTCTTAGACATTGGTCGGCACTGCTCAATAACAACCACATCACCTTTATTACATTCATTATTTTCATCATGAACGTGCAATTTTGTTGAACGTGTAATGTACTTACCATATACAGGATGCTTGATACGGCGCTCAATGAGCACAGTAGCAGTCTTATCCATTGCGTTACTTGTAACTGTGCCAGACAGTGTACGTTGAACTTTTTCGGTAGTTGCCATTATTTATTACCTGCTTTCTTTTCATTAAGCACTGTTTTAACACGTGCAATATTTCGTCGAGCTGCTGAAAACAAATGAGTTTTAGGCTGGTTGCCGGCACCCATTTGCATGCGTAGGCTAAATTGCTCACGACGCAGATTGATCAGCTCTTTATTCAAGTCCTCAACGGACATTGCTCTATATTCTTGTGCAGTAGACATTACATCACCGTCCGAGATACAAATACTGTTTTAATCGGCAATTTTGC
>Ga0224501_10005414_pt1 | contig 10064 bp, 8 predicted proteins | sample SF_Oct11_sed_USG_4_FD_169105 | JGI IMG/M metagenome (GOLD analysis project Ga0224501, IMG submission 169105) | Sediment microbial communities from San Francisco Bay, California, United States - SF_Oct11_sed_USGS_8_1 | ecosystem: Environmental > Aquatic > Marine > Sediment | place: USA...
GGCGCCGCGCCCGTGTTGCCGGTCATCCGGAGATTCAAGGATACTCCATTTCCTCGATTTTCTCCATGTCGGGCAGACTTTCGGCAATGGGAAGCAGCCTTTCCGGATCACCCAGCATCACCAGCAGGGCCCGCCGGGGGTCATGATCCTTGCGGATGGCCTTCAGCAGGTCTCCGGCGTCCACCGCCTCCAGCTTTTTCCGGTTGCTCTCCTCGTCATCCACCCTGACACCGTACAACAGCTCCTCCAGGGCCAGGTTGAGCAGCTTCTGGGGGGTGTCCCGGTGAAAGGGATGGGAATTGATCCGGGCCATGCGGGCCCGCTCCAGTTCCTCGGGCGTTATTCCCCAGCGCACCAGTTCCTCGTACATCTCCAGCAGCAGCGGAACGGCCTGGGCGGTGTGCTCCGCGCTGGGAAAGGTATACAGAGTGAACGGGGCCCGCTGGTTGCGCGGAGTACGGCCCCGGCCGGCCTCATACCAGCAGGAGGCCCCGTAGGACAGACCCCGCTCCCCCCGGATGATCCGGAAGAGCCGCGAGTTCATATCACCCCCGAATACCAGCTCGATCAACTGATGCAGGTGCCACTGGGGGTCGGTCTGGGCCGTGGAGAACGCCCCCAGGATTATCTCGTCGGTGTTGGTATCCCGGTCTGGTATTATCACCACCCGGCGGCCCGCCGGCACCGGAGGCTCGAAATCGTCCCAGGGATGGGGAGACTGCTCCCGGCCCTCCTCCGGGCCGGTCTGGACAGTGGCGCCCAGCCGCGCGGAGACCTTTTCCAGGAGCTCCTCCCGGGGCAGGTTGCTGACCATGGCCACCACGGGCCGCCCTGTTTCGCGGAGCAGCCTGAACTGCGCCCTGACATCATCCAGTCCCGCAGCCTGCAGCCCCTCCAGGGTGCCGTCGGAAAGGTATCCCTGGGGCCGCCCCTGGTATATTTCCCGGTGGTACACTTCCAGGGCACGCAGCCGCTTGGATTCCTGCCGGTCGAACTTCCAGGAGCTGATGAGCTCTCCCTGCAGCCTTTCAAACTCCCCGGAATCGAACCTTGGCTCATCCAGGGCCAGCGCGAACAATTCCAGCGCCTGGTCCAGGTTGTCGGTGAGGGTGAGCATCTTGAAGCTGACATAATCGCTGCCCAGCCCCGCCCCCACGGTGGCCCCCAGTCTTTCCAGCCGGGAGTTGTACTCCTCGTTGGAAAAGGCCCCGGCGCCCCGGAAGATCATCCGCAGGGCCAGTCTGGTAACCCCCTGCAATCCGGGCGGCTCCAGGCAGACCCCGGTGCGGGGCAGCACCAGGCTGACTGCCGTCAGGGGCACCGCCGGCTGGTTCTGGTATAAGGCCTTCATGCCGTCACCGCCTGGAGAGGATGCTGTATTACGGTCATCCGGGGTGCGTCCAGCATGTATTTCAGCAATACGCGCCGCAGATCTTCCGGGCCCACCCTGGCGATACTTGCCAGCAGCTTCTGGCCGAACAGGGGATCACCGGTGGCGACGGCGTACCCGCCCACCTGCCGGGCCAGGCTGTAATTTGTGCGCATGGCCTCAAAGGTTCCCAGCCGGAACTGGCTGAGGGCGCGCTCCATGTCCTCTCCCGCCACCCCGGCGGCGGTCTGCTCCAGGATTTCCAGCAGGACGTTCTCGGCCCGGGCGGCGGGAACCCCGTGACGCATCACCACATCGCACATGAACATTCCCGGAGAAACCAGGTTCATCTCCGCCTCAAGGGAATAGGCCGCGGCCTGCGTTCCCAGGCCCGTGTTGACAATGCGGGTATGCAGGGGCGCGGAATGCCCGGCAGACAGCACGGCCGAGAGCATGAGCAGCGCCGGCATGTCGGGATGGGTCAGTCCCGGGGTGCGCCAGCCCAGCATCAGGTTTTCCGTGCTTACCTTGGGGTGTCCGGTCTCCACCCGGATATCCTTGCTCCAGGGAGGGTCCTCCGGCGCGGGGGCCGGGCGTTCCCCCCCCCGTTCCAGGTGCCCGTATGATTTTTGGAGCAGATCACACAGCCCTGATTCATCGAATCCACCGGCCACCACCACCACGGCCCGGTTGGGCGCGTAATGCGTCCGGTAGAAACTTTCGAAGTCCGCGCCGGAAAATCCCCGCAGACCCTCCTCATACCCAATGATGGGATGCCGGTAGGGATGGCTGGCGAATGCGGCCTTCATCATGCTTTCCCAGAGCTGGTCGCTGGGCAGATCCTTAACCATGTGCAACTCCCCCAGCACCGCGCCGCGTTCCTTGTCGATCAGGTCCGTGCTCAGGCGCAGATTCGCCATGCGGTCGGCCTCCAGGCCGATCACCCGGCCCAGTTGTGAGGAGGGGACGCTGACGTAGTACGCCGTGGTATCATAGGATGTGAAGGCGTTCAGGCCCACCCCGCCGGACTCGGCTATGATGCGGTCGAAGTCCCCGTCCCCCAGGCTTTCGGTCTCCCGGAACATCATGTGCTCGAAAAAATGGGCCAGTCCCCGCTCCCGGTCGGTTTCCGAGGCGCTGCCCACGGTGTAGTGGGTGAGGTAGGCCGCCACCGGACTGATGGGGTTGTGCAGCAGGAATACCTCCAGGCCGTTCCCCATGCGGTAGTGGTGCAGGGGGCAGGCGTTCATCAGGGAGTGCTTTTCCAGCAGTTCCATCCGCTATTGGGGAAAAAGGTTCGCCATTGCCGGGAAAGGGGCTTCTGTGAGCTGACCGCCAGGATAACGGCTCCCGGGGCCGTGTCCATCAGTAATTATCTGGGAAAAAAAACATTCCGGCAATAAGAACACCAGGGGTTTGGACCTGCCAGCGGCAAGGGCTCCAGATTCCTGGCGGCACAGTGCCGCCCTGAACTGACTTTGGTCCTGCCTTGAATGGGGGTAATTCCGTGGAGAGCCACCCGCCGCCCTGGGGGAAAGCGGCGGGCGCAAGGAGCCCCGGGCTCAGCCGTTGGAGACCCGGGGTTGAGGGTGTTCTATGAGCGAGGAAAGGATAAGCTGCCGGGGCGGAACATTCCGGGACCTGCCGCCTGGACCCGTGCGGCCACGGCGCACCTTGCGCTGCCGGGTGCGCAGCCGGTTGTTTTCCAGGGTCCCGCGCAGCTGCCCCAGGAATTCCACCGCCAATTCGGCGTGGCAGTGACCGGCCATGCAATGGCAGGTCAGGTACAGGGGCTCTTCACCCGCGGCTGTCTCCAGCAGGGGCATGAAGCGCTCCGGGGTGTCCCGGAACCGGTCGCGGAGCATGGTCTTATAGCGCAGACTGAAAAACGCCCAGCTGTATTCTCCCTCGGCCAGTGATTCCAGCCAGTGGCGGGGGGGAGCCAGCACATGCCCGGGGTTGACGTAGGGGCTGACGGACTGGATGTTGACCGCCGGAATTTCCAGCAGATCGGCTTCGCGCTGTGAAAGATGGTTCAGCATGGTTCTTCCTCTTCCGTGAGTGGCCAGGAGGCTGATGAAGGTTAAAGTGCCACCGTTTCAACGTGCCACCTTGTATTTGCGATTCCGCATTTCCCTGCCAGCTTGCTACTATCTGGCGGTGTGCCACTGTGTGTCACTGTGTGTCACTGTGTGTCACTGCGTCCCGCTGCGTCTCGCCTTTTCCTCTTCCGGCCGCCTTTTTCTATCTTCTTAAACGAATTCTACACCCTGTTGGTCCTAAAGTCAAAAAAAAATTGGTTGGTATCTTCATTATTGCAAAAAAATTTGTTTGCCGTTGATTTAACAATATGATTTATCGCAGGCAAATCATATAAACAATATTAATATTACATATCCGGGATGGAATGTCAACAAAAATCATGGAGATTTCGAGCCGCTGACATACCCTGCCGGCCCAGGGAAATCACGCCGCATGGTTGATAATTTCCAATAGCGCCCTGGGATTGATGGGTTTATAGACCACTTCGGGAATATCCCTTACATCCGCCAGGGACGATAATTCACGGTCGGCACAGCAGATAACGACCTTGCTGGCCTCGCGGGGTATTGTCTTGTAGAGCTCCAAGAACTCGGCCATGGTATCCAGCGCATGCGACTTGGACTCAAACCAGACCAGGTTTCTGCTGTTCTCGCTGAACCACATTTCCCGCACGTCGCCGCTTGCCGACAAGGCCACCGAAAACACCTCCTGGAGCCGGGGCATAATCACATCCCTGAGGCGTCGTGCTTCGTGTCCGGCCAGCATGAAGATGCTGCCGGGGGGATTGTGCCGGATCATGGCCGTCATGTTCTCGGGCGAATAGGGCGGGACCAGGAAAAACGTGTTTTCGCAATTGAATACCTCACGCAGCACCTGGCCGGACCGATAGCCGGTCATCATGATCATCCGGGAAGGTGAACCCGACGCCCTGACATTGGAATATACCTGGAGGCCGTTGATTCCCGGCAGCTTGATGTCCAGCAGCCCCAGGTCATAATGCTTCTGCCTGAAGCTGGATAAGGCCTCCTCTCCCGAGTTGACCACATCGCAGTCGAATCCTTCCGCTTCGAGGAGCTCCGCCAGTATATCCGCGTGATCCTTGTCGTCATCCACGACCAGTACTTTCCGGTGCTGATTATGTTCCATTTAAGGCACCTCATTGCTGTATTGATGCTAAGGGGAGCCACAGCACAAATTTGGCTCCCATGTCCTTACCGGATTCAACCCTGACCCCGCCTTCATGTTCCTCCATGATCCCCTTGACCACCGCCAGCCCCAGCCCCACGCCAAAGTTTCGGGTGCTGAACAGCGGTTCGAATATCTTTTCCTGCAGATCGTTCGCGATCCCGGGCCCTGAATCCTGCACGGCTATTTCCACATTGGGCCCATTCCGAGCGGTGGAAATCACGATTCGGCCCTCCTCCCCCTGCCGGGAAAACTCCGAAACGGCATGACAGGCGTTTTCAAACACGTTGATTATGGTGCGCTGCATCCTGCCTGAATCCATGTTTGCCAAAAGACCCGGCTCGGCAAACTTCTTTTCCACGGAAACTCCCGGCGGGGGCTGGAGTTCATCCAGCATGTTTTCAAGCCAGGAGTTTACATCCACAACCGAGAGCGCCAGATCCTGCTTTCTGGTGAAATCCAGCAGTTCGTTGATGATCTTGTCGCAGCGGGCGATATTTCTTTCCAGCCGCTCCATGGTAATTTCCATCTTGGGCGAAAGCTCCTGGAGCATCTGCCGCAGAACAAAGACCGAGGAGTTGATGGTGCTGAGGGGATTGCGCAGCTCATGGCTGACGGTAGCCGTCAGACGCCCCAGCACGGCCAGGCGTTCCTTTTCCATCAGGGACTGCTGGGCCTGGCGCAGCTCGCGGGTGCGCTCCTCAACCCGTTCCTCAAGAACATGGTTCACCTTCTCCAGTTTCTCTTCGGCCCGTTTCAGCTCGGTAACGTCGTTCAGAGAGAACAAAAACAGCTCCCCCTCCCCTTTTTCATTGGTGACCGGCACCAGGGAGATGTTCCAGTAGGTCACCCCCCATTCGGGATGGTCCGGGAACACAAAGGGCCGGCCTGAGATCTGCCAGGGGATTTTTGTTTCCCGGACCTCCTGCCAGACCTTCTCAAAATCCGAGGGGTACATCTCAAAATGATTGCGCCCGGGAAAATCCTCCACCTTGCGGGCGCAGACATCCGCATAGGTCTGGTTGACCCGGACGAAATTGAAATTCCAGTCCGTCAGCACCAGGCACCCCAGGGAATGGCGGAATATCTGGTCGAGCAGGCGGGACGACTCCCGGACCTGCTGCTCGGCCCGGCGGCGTTCCGAGATATCCTCGATCACCGCGATATAGTATTTCGGTGCGCCCTTTTCATCCGTCACCGAGGACGCGGTCAGGTTGATCCAGACGATGGAGCCATCCCGGTGGAAATACCGCTTCTCCATGGAATAGGTGCTGATTTCACCGGCGTTAAGCTTTACCAACTGCGCCAGATCGGCCTCCAGGTCATCGGGATGGGTGATCTCCTGGAAGGTCAGCCTGATCAATTCCTCATAGCTGTAGCCGACTATGTTGCAAAACTTGGTGTTTACATTGCGAAACGTGCCGTCAAGCTTCACATGGGCTATGCCCACCGCAGCGTTGTCAAACGTCGCCCGATACAGTTCCTCACTGTCCACCAACGCCTGGATATCGCCGCCGTACGTTAGCGGCGCCTGATTCATGTTCATCTTTCCCATGTCTCATTGCTCCACCGCCGGATAAATTCACCCGGCATAAATTACTTTGCTCGCCTAACGGTTGCCCATCAGCCACCCTGACCCCAAGGCCCGGTGAAACAACCCATGTTCAGTTTGACTGTTATATGAAACGTAAATGCGTTATAAAAGGTCGTATTTTCACGGCAGGTTCTTTGTGGTTTCTTGGTCGAAACAGCCTGGAGAAATTGTGGGGAGAGCCAATTGTGGGGGAATGCGGGGGCGGGCCCAGGGGCCAGATCAGAACATTACTTCCATGGTAACGGTGTGGGTGCGGGTGCGGAACTCCATCTCCATGGTCTTTCCCGTGTTGATATCCGGTACCTTGTAGGTGTTCTTGCCGGGCATTGTTTCCTCGTAGGAATACATAAAGAAAAACGGCGCCAGGGGCCAGTTGCCGACCCCCATAAAGGGCCATGACAGCAACACCTGAAGATCAAGATAAGCCGCCCAGCTGGCGAATAAATTCTTCCTGTTCACCTCCTTGAACAACAGCTGGTCCGCATTGAACACATAGAGGTCATAGCTGTTGAACCCCAGCTTGACGCTTGCGCCAAAGGCCAGACTGACCTCGGAGAGCTGCCCGAACATTACCTCACCGGCGACCTGGTCCGTGCGGTACTCGTATTCAGGCTCGGCGGTGGGGTCAGTATGGAGATCGAACCAGCGCCCCTTGAACCGTTTCTGGGCCCCGGAGGCCCGGAGACCGAACCCCAGGCATCCCCTGCGCATGGTGCCCTTGCTTTTGTCCAGGGTGATTTCGTTCCACATGCAGCCCAGCTTGATGGGACTGATGATCTTGAACACCGGCGTGGTGCTGTATTCGCTGTCCTCGGTGTGGATCATCAGATTGCTCTGCCTGTCCACCAGAATCACATCGTTGTTCTCAAAACCAATGTGGATATCCACCGGCAGACGGTAGTCGGGCCGGGCTGAGCCCTGGGAGGATGAGGACGGGGGGGTGTAGTCGTACATGCGATTGTACTGGCCCTGGGCGGCCCCGGCTCCCTGAAAGAGCAGGAAAACGCCCAGCAGGCATTTCATCCATCGGCTGGCCGGCCCACAGGACAAACTCACCCAACTGAACACCCGGTTTTTCATTTGAACAGGTCTCAAGGTCAAAGGCCCTGGGCTGCCGGCAGCACAAGGGGCCTTTACCCCCTTTTGTTCCGGGATTGCAGCCCGTACGAATAAAAGTCCCGCCGTTTCCCCGGCAAAGGGAAAAAGCACCCTGAAAAATGCAAGATATGATCCTTCCACAGAAAAATTGCCTGCTCCCGTGGAGACCGTGGCGGGCGGGGGGGCCGCATATGTATCCGGAAAATTATTTCCATATATGCTGTTTAATTAATCCTTATAAAACAGTGTGGTGGCCAATTTTTTTGTAATTCGGTTTGAGTTTTCTTCTTGTTCACGGGACAGTGGGTGCAACACTATGCCTGTCAAACCGCCGGAAAAACTCAACGCCGGCCACCGAATTACTACACAATCCAGGAGAACAACAATGACTGAAGCTGTAAAAGCCGGGGATATGGTTTCCATAAATTATGTGGGGAAACTTGAGGACGGCACCGTATTCGATTCCACCGAAGGCCGGGACAGCTTTCAGTTCGAGGCTGGCGGGCAGGGCGTCATCCCCGGCATGAGCAGCGCCGTGGTGGGCATGATGGTGGGGGATGAAAAAACCGTGGAAATCCCCCCCACCGAGGCCTACGGGGATCATAATCCCGAGCTGGTGATCCGGGTGGCCAACGACCGCCTGCCCGAAAACGCCAATGTGGGGGATGTGCTTTCGGACGGTTCGCCCAACAGCCCGCAGTGGATGGTCGTTGAGAGAACCGATGCCGATACGATGCTGGACGGCAACCACCCCCTGGCCGGCAAGACCCTGATTTTCGATGTGACCCTGGTCGGCATCGGATAAAATGCCGGAGCGCCCCCAGGGCTTTCGCAGAAAAGCACCTCCAGCAAGCCGACATAAAAAAACCCGGAACCGCCGCCTGGCCGTTCCGGGTTTTTTTTCTGGCTCATACCCCCCTTTTATTCCGGGTCAGGGTGCCTGCAGGATCACCCGCTCCCAATCGGCGTTTGAGTTCAGATTCAATACCTGGTTATCTCCGCAACGGTATCCGCTTCCTATTAAACCGCCAGAGGTATGCACACACATCCGCTGTTCGGGCAGGAGTTGGGTGCCATCATTATAATCACAGTTACTTTTATTGACCCCCGCACCCTGTGGGGCGAAGCCCCAGGATTTTGACGTGTTGAAATACCAGTCCACGCCATTGGCATTATGCACCGTACTAATATCTGTAGTGGTGTCGGTGGTGACATCCACCCGTTTTGCGTATGCAGCCAGGGTGAAATCTGGATTGCCGACCGGCCGGCAGGCCAGCATCAGGTTGGGCTGATTGCAGTTGGCCAGTATGGTGGCAATGGCATCCGTACCCCCTGTGTTATATATACTGGCGTAGCATTGGGTCCACCCGGAGAGGTTGGCCTGCGGTTCGTTCATCATGATGCCGGTAAGGTCGGCCACATTGATGGACTTGGTGATGATCCTGGCCGGATTGGTTTCACCCTGCATGGCCACAGTGATATCCACCACGTGGTCACCGTCAATGATCCCGTCGTGGACCACCGCGATATCCACCACATGATTCATGTTCCAGTTGGCGGAATTGAAGGTGATGAGGCCGGCCGGCCCGAAGGTGGCGCCACCATCGGTGGAGACGCGGAGCTGGTTGGCGTCGGAGGAACCGACTTCCACGATGAAATCCGTTCCAGGATCCACGTTCATCCTGACCTCGATGGTCGTTCCGCCATCCTTTTCGCTCAAATTAGTATCGGGAGCAACCGCCACCATGGGGGCGGGATCGGGTGGTCCCGTCTCTTCTTTCTTTTCCGCTTCACCGCCACAGGATGCCAACATGGCTCCCAGCATTATAATCCCCAGACCGGCACTGATTACCCGCGCCATGCCAATTTGTTTGATCAACATTTTATTTCTCTCCAGATAAAAAAAATCACATGTATATAACTGCCTGCCTGGGCGGTCAGTGTCCCAGGCAGGATATCTTCCAAAAAATACGATTGAATACAATCCGCTATTTAGGAATGATCAGGTTGTAAAAACGATACTTTCCTAAGCTTTATGCCGTCTGACGGCAATCCCCCGAAGTTTCAATAACCCTGCCTCTAGTTTGGGTTTATCGAAGTTATAAATATAGCAGAAAAATATTTAATTTGCAATGATCCCGGCGGCGGCTCAGAACTCTTCGCGGATGTCCACGAACCGGCCGGCAAGGGCGGCTCCGGCGGCCATGGCGGGGCTGACCAGATGGGTGCGCCCGCCCGCCCCCTGGCGGCCCTCGAAGTTGCGGTTGCTGGTGGAGGCGCAGCGCTCTCCGGGCTGCAGCACATCCGGATTCATGGCCAGGCACATGGAGCAGCCGGGCTGCCGCCACTGAAAGCCGGCTTCCCTGAAGATATCCGCCAGCCCTTCCTGCTCGGCCTGGGCCCGCACCAGCCCGCTGCCGGGCACCACCAGGGCCTCCACACCCTGGGCAATCCTGCGCCCCCTGATGACTGCGGCGGCGGCGCGCAGGTCCTCGATGCGGCTGTTGGTGCAGGAACCGATGAACACCTTGTCGATGCCGATGGAAGTGATGGGCATACCCGCCTGGAGCCCCATATACTCCAGGGCTTTTTCCATGGCGGAGCGCGTACTTTCGTCTGCGGCGGCGGCCGGATCGGGTACGGTGCCATCCACCGCGCACACCATGCCCGGATTGGTGCCCCAGGTCACCTGGGGGGCCAGGGTGGCCACGTCCAGGCTTACCTCGCGGTCAAAGAACGCCCCCGGATCGCCGGGCAGGGTCTTCCAGTAGGCCA
>Ga0224501_10005415_pt1 | contig 10062 bp, 8 predicted proteins | sample SF_Oct11_sed_USG_4_FD_169105 | JGI IMG/M metagenome (GOLD analysis project Ga0224501, IMG submission 169105) | Sediment microbial communities from San Francisco Bay, California, United States - SF_Oct11_sed_USGS_8_1 | ecosystem: Environmental > Aquatic > Marine > Sediment | place: USA...
ATTTTAACTATTAGATATAATCCCATAACCACAAGAACAATATTAGGAAACACTGAGGGAGAGTATATAATCCCATCAGGGTTACTCCCGATGCAGTGGTTAGAGTTATATAGTGTGAAGTTTGAGGTAGGGGGACTGTGATATGGTTGGTGATCCGCAAGGGCTGTGGTGGTCTGGGTGGGGGGGGGTGAAGGGATAGCCTAATAGAAAGCGTACAGGACTATAGAGCAGGGCCCCTGGTTCGATTCCGGTCTTGGGGGAAACATTGTCTTTCCCAACATTGTCCTCGGTTTCGGGTCCTGGCGTAAAAGAAAGGTGGTCCACTTATAGAGTTACAGTCTCGATGGGCCACGCAGGTGCAAGCATGAAGTTTCCTATTGACTGAGCTATCCATCTATCCCAACCACAACTCTCCGTTTCTCCGAGCTATCCACCTATCCCAACCACAACTCTGTTTCTTTGAGTTATCCACCTATTCCGGCCACAACTCTCTGTTTCTCTGAGTTATCCACCTATTCCGGCCACAACTCTCCGTTAATTTCACTGAGCTATCCGCCTATCCCAGCCACAACTCTCAGTTAATTTCACTGAGCTATCCACCTATCCCAACCACAACTCTCTGTTAATTTCTCTGAGCAATCCATCTATCCCAACCACAACTCTCCGTTAATTTCGCTGAGCTATCCGCCTATCCCAGCCACAACTCTCCATTTCTCTCTCCAAAGTCTCCCCTTTTCCTTCCCGGTTGATTTACAGAGAGTGAGGTTATCAACTCAGTTGTCATATACAAGGCGAAAGCTGTTCAGCAAAATAAGTGAAGTAAGTGTCATATACAGGGGTAAAGTTTTCAATTCATGTCCATTGTCACCCCTTTAGTTTAATGAGCATAGTGCGTTATGTGAGAAGTGGTGCATATATATATATATATATCAGGGTTCCAGATCGTACGAAATGCATAATAAGTTGGGCAGTTCCGGACACTAGGGTCATGATAATAAGTCGGGCAGTACCGAGCACTAGGGTCATGATAATAAGTCGGGCAGTTCTGGGCATTAGGGTCCATGAACCTGGTAACTTGACGAATCAAATACGATCTGCGGAATGACCTTAACGTCAGCTTTAGTCCCAACCAATTTCTGGACCTGCTCTTGGAAACACTAAAATGCTGACTATTATATCATCTCATCTCATCAGTTCATGGACCTTAATGTAAAAAAGACTTCTAGTCTTATCTAAGCTATCCATGTAAAATAAAACTATATATCAAATCAAACCAAATCAAACCAAATCAAATCAAATCAAACCAAATCGAATCGAATCGAATCAAATCAAATCAAATCAAACCAAATCAAACCAAATCAAATCAAACCAAATCAAATCGAATCGAATCGAATCAAACCAAATCAAATCAAATCAAACCAAATCAAATCTCAAGAAGCTGTGTGTAGTACTTCGCTAGTGACGAAAACTAGCTTTTTGGTGCCAAGGTGACTCCTACAGTCACTATATCATCGTTTCGGTTGTGGATGTGGTAAGATAGAAGCCCCCCCCCCATCATCCCCCAGTCTAAATATACTACCTATGATGGTCAAAGCTACAACACTTTTATACGCTATGTTACAATTTTTGCCATTGTCCGCCATGCTGGCAGACACATACTCATTCATAGAGCTCGTCTGAAGTCATGTTATTAACACTGGAGCAGTTCTAATCACGATTGAGTAAATACAACTAGTTTTCTCTGTAAACTAAAATTCTCAAATCAAAATCAACTTTTCTCTTCAAACATAAAACCCTTCTTGGGACAGACGGTTTGGTACACACTGTACTCCAAATAATTAAGATATTGCAAGCTACACCTTACAGTGTGCAGTACACTATTATAGGTTAGCTTCTAGATACTTTTTCGGCCATTGATCGACCGGTGTAGAATGAGCTCCTTTTTCAAACATATAGCATCGCTATGACTGCTAGCCATTACAACACCACACATAGGGACACAAGAAACAATATGAGGAAATACATTTTATTTTTATTCATATAAAATGCGGCGGGGGACGAGAAAAGTATCAGTGCTAGAAATCATTGCCAGTGATAGTGTGGTAGTCTGTGTGATGGCACGTAACTGAGTAGCAATACTTCAGTAGACCTCGTGTGTATCAAACTGTCCACAGTTTCCTGATAAAAAATACAGGTTCCGGATTTGAGATATCTGATGCCTTCAATTTATTTGTGGTGTATTATGTACAAAAGAGTTTAAATCAGACCCTTACGCTTCTTGTAATCAGAAAGATTGAGAGATCTTTTCGGTCCATTGTCTTTGATGTTAGGTTGGCTCTTAGGCATCACAGATAGAGGGTTTCCTGTGAAAAGACCCAAAGGTGAGTTAGAAACTTCCAGATGCTTATTTCATTTTATTTACATACGCATTAATATGAATAGATGGATTAGCAATGATTGATCTAAAAGCCAAGCAAACTCAGTCAACCTACCTGCACTGGCTACATCAAGATCGATCGTTATATCAAAATCATGAACACTAAACAGATCCTCCGATGGCCTCCTCTCTTTATCTTTCTCAGCCTCCTTCTTCTAAAATCAGACCGCCACTAATCACTGCAGGGAGGAGCTGGCATAGTAAACACTGCCACACTGTTTTCAGTGGTAGCCAACCAGCAGCACTCTAACTAATATTTTGGGATATCGAGATAGCACTCGGCTTGCGACTGCGAGAACCCACGAGAACACAAGCCCATAAGCAGTACTATTACTTTATACGGAACCAAGTGCGATTCTCTACACCGATTCCCATCACTAAAAATGGGTAACAATCGAGATGACAAGGTTGGTGGCAACCCATTGGCTAACTCACAGTGACCTCCTGTTGTGTTTTATACGCGGCCTCAGCAGCGTCAATGCTGTCCTGACGTTGTGGAGCTACTTCCGCTGGATCACCGCTGCCACCCTCTTTTTTCTTGGTTTTGGTGGCGAGCACGGGACGACAGGCCTGACGAGTGAACGGATCCGCTGAAGCATTCCGCGAATCCAGCCACTCCTGTCTCATCGCCTCCTCGGCCCGTTTGATGTTATTCATGCGATTACTCTGGTTGATATACCTGTAGTTGGAAAGAGTAGTAGTATAAATCACAGGGTTAATCAATGGCTTAGTGAATAGCAGACTGGGCCTGGAACCCGAGTTCTTTGGTCTATTTCTCAGTTCAGGGAAAACCTTGCAAAACTCACAACACCGATCAATAGAGCTGCCTTTTCGATGGAGTACACGGGTGTTAGCAGTGAGTCTCCTAATGACTCACCCCTGGAAAATGCTGGAGACACAAAATTCTTTAGAGCAAATGAACAATAAAGCTGATTTGGAGTTCTGATATAAGAGGTCATGACAGAAAGCTACTACAACTGATTTCTTTGATACCCGTTCCCAATTCATATACTAAAGGTATTACACGCACTACACATACTACTGTGGGGAGGTTCAGGGGGAGATGTGGTCAGATCCCAAAAGGGAAGTAAATCGTAAGTTCTTCTTGGGACTCCTGACCAGTATCAGGGGTATGCAGAAATTCACCTATCAAGTCTTTAACTCAACATTTTCCAGGGTGCAACATTTGGGAATTTTTGATCGCATTCGCGTGAGCCACAGAGAAGGCAACTCTACGACCCCCAGACAGTCTCATTAGGTTGTAAAGTCATCGAACCCTGACTCATTACATATTTCAAGAAAAGGGTAGACAGCTTCATTAAGCAATTACACGCTAAATTGGAGTTATCCGCTCTTTGACACCAAGGAAAGCCAACTTGTGATTATAATCGTAGCGATTCCTGCGTAGTTTACGTGGATTTGCGACCTCAGGACCAAATCAGTTCGTTTTGACATTGTGACTGGTGATCACCTAACCATACATTCATACCTATGCCATTGACACACAACTAATGAGTTTGACATGACCAGCCCACTCACGTGATTGAGTTGAGCTTGCCGACGCGGCGTTTTTCGAGCTCGGCCGCTTTTTCCTCGATCTCCTCCAACTGGTCCATGAGCTGCTGCACTCTCTCTGTATCTCCAGCTAATTCAGCTAACTCCTATAGGTCAATAATAACACAATATTCCGCCACTCCACTACTGAATGGCCTAGGAAACTAACGAACAGTTTACAGTCTAATATTGATACACCTATGATCTCTATTGGTCACACTGTTGCCAGTACAAGTCGGCTTTCTAACAGCCAGTTCTTCACACGACCATTGATTAAAGGACCTCTTTTTATAACAGTTGACTCATGGATTGCACTGAAAACTACTTTTCGTGTTTCTTTTTTATTGTTGCCTCTCAGCTATCCTCTTCAGCGGACAAATTAACTGGGAATTATGTGAGTAGCTCATACTCCCAGCAGTAGGTGGGCATGGCCAGGGCTCGCAGCCTGAATCTTAGTCTAGAGTCAGGAAAGTCGAAAATGGTCGTGGTTTTTTTGCTGCTGGTGGTCAAACCCATGAGTTTCTACAGTTCAAACTTGACCTGATCTGCTTGCCAATGTCTTAGAATTGTGGTTCTTTCAGTACCAGATAGTGTAGACCACTACCACCTGCCAAACTCAATGGTACTAACCCGGAGATAGGCACTCGTCATGTAAACCAGCAGCTGCGGCCGTTTTAACTTTCCCGATTATATACCGAAATCTCACAGTTCAGCATGGGAGTGTTGTTTTAATGCCAATGCACAAACCTTTTCTTTCCAAATCTCGTGTTTTTTCACGGCAAAGTTGGTCGGATTTTTTTGGAATCGTTTCTTTTCTTCTACGATACAGACAACCTCTTGATCCGTGAACGATTTCTTTCGACATTCGCGCAACTCCTCCACCTGTGTTTATATCCAGAATATGAGTGGAAACGCTGCCACACCCGACCAGTATAGCTAACCGATGATCAAGGAGGGTCTAGGCAATCTCGTCTGACCATCAGGAGTACAGGCAACACAAGATCATCTTTTGGTACACAGGTAGCCTCACTGGGCCACACACTTGTTTCCAAACTGATTCACAATGATGCAACATAAAATAATTGAAGGACCTTCTGTACTTAATCTTGAAATCCGAATCCAATGGAAACACAGGTGCTGACACTTCTAGGGATAATTTAGGATTTTATTTTTAATACAAGTCAAGTTAATAGTAGTCATCCGCTTTTTAATCAATTGACTTTTGATTGTGATAATAATCTTCAATCCTCCTTCTTTATTCAATTTGGAGATCCCGTACTGTGAAAAGGGCCAACAGTTTTTTACCATATTTTTATGGGTATTTTAATCGATGGCAATTAATAACCAGGGCCATTCGTTATTATCAACACTGAATGGAAGCAAATACAAATAAAAAAAAACAAATAAAATACAGAAACTGCCTTGGCATCATACACCGCTGGCATAAAAGTTCACAGTCTCAATACATTCTCAGGAGGGGAAATAGATAAACTTGCATACCTTATGTTTGACTTCCTGTAGGGTAGGTAACTGAGCCCCTGATGTCATCACTGCCTCCTTCCACCTAAAGAACTCCGACTCCGTGAAGGGACTATTTGAGACAAACTCAAGTCGGTACACTCGTTCGGCCGTGCCCAGCCTAAAAAATTTCACAAAGTAAGAACTTACCGGGGTAGCTAGACATACTGCAGTCGGCTTGTAACATACAGACAGGCAATTTCATGTTGCCAAGACAAAAAAGCTGCCAGAAGTGGTGCTGAAATCGGCCCACCGAGTCTATTTGACTCGGCGTTTACCGGAGTGAGTCCTTCCGCTTACACCCGTGTGCCCCATAGAGCAGTTTAATTTAACGCCGTGATCTGAAATCAAGGAGGGTGTTGTGAGACAGACATGTTTTGCCCGACCTGGGAATAGAACCACTGATTCCCGGCCCAAAGTCCAGTATGCTACCCACTAATTCAGCACTTTACTCTAGAGTTTAACTGAAAGTATTATTCGAAGTTAGGATATATAGAAATTAGGATGGGCACCGGAAGAAACAAGGAGGAAAGGATGGCCAAAAGACACATGTATAGTGACGGTTGACTCTGAAGAGACTGCAGACATCTGGACTGCCATCGTGGCTGGAGCTGTGTTGACAGATCGAGAGCAATGGAGAGGAGTTGGCGAGAATGTGCGGGAATGGCCTCATGACAGACGCCGCCGTTCAGCAAATCAACTAATCGAGGTGGTCTTCCGTGTACATTTTAGCAGGGAACAAGGAACTCCAAACACGCAAAACGTTATCCATCGCAGACATATGACCAGTCTAGCAGGGCAGTGACGATGCCACTGATCAGGTTGGTGTTTTTCGGTGTGGTTCACTCTGTTCATACCTCAGTGTGACATCTGACCCGCGCGGCATCTTGCACCCTGTCAGTTAACAAGGAGTCAAGCGACAGGCAGAGGAAATAGGCGCGCATCTGAGTTCCGGGTAATGGGAGTAATAATCAACCTCAACTAATCACCCTGACAGAAGATTGAGCGTTTCATGTTGACGCTGGAGAACAGGGATTAATGGGAGCAGCTTTAGGATAGGGAGACATGAGGGAAACGACATGAGAAACTCCCTTCATCAGATCACCCTTGATTGATTGATTGATTGATTGATTAGCCATTATGAGGCTTACCTGAGCTTCAGGCCTCTGTTTGTTCTCGTCTTACCAAGCTGGTAGATTTTAGCTGTCTCAACCACATCAGTAATCTCAGCACACTAAAACAACACACAGCAACCTGTTTATCAGTGATCCCATAATCATAGCTATACAGATGAATAACACAGAGTCTCTATTTCATCACAGAATCTTCAAATAGGGTGATTCCAGTTTTGATGACGGAATAGCTGAATGTGTAGAGCGCTCGACTTAAGATTGAAAGATCCGGGATTCCAGTCCTAGCCGCATGAGGTGCTCATATAATTCCTACCGCTCCAACAAGCCTTGTGTTTAGAAGGTCCGTTTAGTAAGATGACCAAAACCCGAGTGAGAAAAACTATTCAGTGTTTTCAGGCGGTAGCACATATTGTGAAGTAACGCCTCAATACTAGGTAGGGTAATTCCCCGAAGCATATTCACATTTTTGAGGAGAGGACCGAAGAACAAAGTAATCACCCTGTAGACGGATTTCCCTTCATGGAACCCGATGCCGATTCTGACAAAGCAGCCAATGACGACCTTCTTGAAAAATGGCATATGGCACCAGAGCTCCATGCGATTACGTGATAGACGTATGTCTTCGAGTTCCTCCTTCACCTGCACGAACCGCATCGGTTCTTTCTGTTTTCGCCCGCCTCTCTCCGAGCCAGAGTCACTCCTAGTAACAGATAACCTCCTTAAAGTGATAGTTATAGTTAATTTTATAGTTTTCAGTTCAGACAGGGTACTTTTATTTGATGTGGCTAATAATTATTAAGGAAAGCTTTGTTTTTGAAATGACCAGCGAGACTTCTTAGTTCTCTACAGTATCAATGCTCCACCTCACAGGAGGAGTTGTTTTTTTATAGCTAGGATTGATGCGCCGAGCTCGCACGCAAAACAAGAGTCCATCACGACCCAAACTTGAACCTATATTCTTGCGACCTTGAGGTCATTGTTCTAACCTCTGAGCTATTCTGCCATCCTAACAGAGAATACCTCTCATTAAGAGAAGGTCACACAAAAGAACGACAGGCGCCACTCACTAATTGATCAGAGTGGGAGAGATCGTCAACGCATTGAGTTGGACAGTGAGATAGGTGCTGGCGCATTTCAAACTCTCCAATCAGGAGGGCAGTTACGGACACAGAGGACCAATCAGACAGACGTTACGGACAGATGGGCTGTTACAGACATGAGGAACCAACCAGAAGGGCTGTTACAGGCATGGGGAACCAATCATATGAGTTGCTACAGACACAGGGAACCAATCAAACAGGCGGTTAGAGTCATGGGGACCAATCAAACGAGTTTTAACAGAGAGGGGGACCAATTGGAGGGATTCACACAGTCATCCTTACAGCACTTCACCCTCTCTGCATGACAAATAATCATAAATAAGTCCTACACAGTTACCACAGACCGCCATTACGATATTTTCCAAGGGTCACAACAGAATGAGGAAGAATATCACCATCACTCACTTGATGCTCTCTTTGCTGGAGGCTTCTGAATCTGATCCGGAGCTTTCTGATTGGTCAGATTGGATAGGCGGAGCTTCGCTGTCACTACCAGATGAACTAGATTCTTCCATTGGCTTAGCCTTTTCTTTCTGTTTCTCCGCCCGATTTTCTGAGAATTGCCAAATAGAGACTTGGTCATTGAGCTATATGCCTGATCACTCATGCGCATACACAAATCAAAAGGGTATGTCTAAAGTGGGTGTCTGCATTTTGAGGTGTTTCCAAAACGGCCAAAGCCGAATATGCAAACCACTAACTGACCGCTCCTCCTCTGTGATGAGACCAGCCCCTGTGCTTACCTTGAGCCTTTCTCTGGTGCCGTTTGGCTTTCAGCTCCTCAATGGCCGACCGTTTTTTCAAGTCTTTGTTGTCTTCCAGGGCCTTTTTACGATCCCTACTCCTGACCGAGGCAGTCTGGTGTTTGTCAGACGTTCGGGCTTTACTTCCTGTCTGAGATTCATCCCGTTGCTTTCTCTTTAGCTTCTGCTCAATGTCAAACCTGCATTTATTGAACCACAACAATCAACCGTGAGTGTGAGTATGACATATGTGTGTGGTCGTAGTAGAAGATGGGCCTGCCGGGTTTAAACAACATTTCGGAGACCATCTACTCATTAGTCATTGATATCCGATCAGCCAATGGCAGGCTTACCAAGGAGGGAGACGCCGTGGCTCATCCGATAGCGCGTTCGACTTTGGAGGTCACTCGGAATTGATTGTAAATTTGTGGGTGACTATGCGCTTTCTCCCTCGTGGGGTCCTACCGCCAAATTGGGTGCATTCGCGTGCTCGGGTTTTTTTGTGACCGAAATGGATTTTGGTCGCGAAATCTGCTAAACTGCTCAAGAGCCAAAACAGCACGTTTTACTTTCGGTCGCGATCTGCGACCGAAAGTAGGCGGTAGCCTAGTAGTTTAGGCAAATATCAAGGATACCGCAAAGAGGCTTGATTACTACGTTGAGATAACGAGTCCCGAACGATCGTTTGGCTCTACCCGAAGAGTTGAAGTTGGGAGAGGACAACTCTGATCCAATCGCAGTCCATCCGGAACTCAACTGCATTTCCTCACTGCAGACCAAAATTTTTCTAAAGATTTTGGCCGAGAGCACGCGAATGCACTTATTAAATCAAGAGGCCCGCTCATGGGACAAAGCCTATAAGGCAAACCATGAACCATCCCGAAAACAAGTTATTGGCTCAACTATGCTATCCATGTAAAACAGGATGATCAAATCATATCCTACCGTGTTTTGAGAGATTCTCTTCGCAGTAATCTTTCGTATATGATTTTCTCCCTCTCCACTTGTGTCATGCTCTCCAGTCGGGCCTTATCCTCAGCATCACCCATCAGCTTATCATCATAACCGTCATCAAAGACCTCCTCATCGCTAGACGCTGCCGCTGCCTCAGCTGGCGATGCCGGAGCTGAACCGCCCGATACCTCACCTGAGTCACAAGTTTGAGAGAAAGGTGTGTCTCTAGCTAACAATAGTTGACAGTTGAGGACCTTCTGTTATGATGGTTGAATGATGCAGACTCTAAGCACTAATCACATTCTCAACTCTGCCCAGTCCCAACACAAAGGATGAATCAGAGAATGGCCACCATTTCTTATTCACAAGGTCTTCGATCATTTCAACGACCTCCTAAGCTTTAGGTTTGTTGGAGCTGTGGGAGCTAGAATATATGGGTGAAGCTCACACTCACGGTGCAAGAAATTTCAACTGTTCTGTACACTTACAGTGACATTTATGTCACTGTTATGAAGGTAGCTATTTTTTTGTTCCAACCAGGTTCTTGGCCACTCCATTCAATAGATTATCTAAGCCTGCGACCTGTTGCAGCATTAGGGGGCAGGACATGCGTATGCGTGAAA
>Ga0224501_10005417_pt1 | contig 10060 bp, 5 predicted proteins | sample SF_Oct11_sed_USG_4_FD_169105 | JGI IMG/M metagenome (GOLD analysis project Ga0224501, IMG submission 169105) | Sediment microbial communities from San Francisco Bay, California, United States - SF_Oct11_sed_USGS_8_1 | ecosystem: Environmental > Aquatic > Marine > Sediment | place: USA...
GCAAATTTTACAAATGTCTACAAAAATCCCAGTGTCATCTTGAGAAGAACCACAAACTTTTCATATCAAAAAGAATGCAGCTGATTGACCGCAACAAAGCTCCAATTTTTATACAATTATTCAACCAACGTCTAAAAATATCACACAGCTCGTTCTGACTGGCACTTTGGCAGTAGTAGACAAGTGCTCTTCACATAATCATTGCAGGGTATGTCAGTGGCCTAAGTCCACTGTCTCTGTACAAGTGTTTACATCCTTTCGGTGGCCACAGTTGATTATACAAAAGACTACATACCTTCAAATATAGCGGGTACTCTTTTGTTTTACCTCACATACTCTACAAAGAAATAGGATTATTCAAATTATCCATTAAGCTCACCAAGCATGGTGATGTGTAATAGCGGGATAGTTCAATGGTTTGGCTCAAGATGGAGAGATTCTTAGTTTAAGTCCTAGCTGAGCGTCTACAGCGGTCGTCAGGAGGGGAAAGGGAGGGAGGGACCGGAGGATAGAAGCTGGAGTGCCACCAATCTCGTTTTAAGATATTCTTGAGATAGGATTAGGCATAACGAGAGCCCATGATGATCAGATTTGAAACCGAATTCATGACTGCAACCCAGCACCGAGCCTTACGGCTATACCAGGTCCTTTAGGCACGCCTATCCCCCATTTCAGTAGCTCATGACTAACAAGAGATATCCTTGGTATCTTCGCCAGGAGATACTCTTTTAAGGGTTTGATATTTGAGAACCAGTGTGAGCATGTTTTTAAAATATGGCGGTCCGAATCGACCATAATGGCAACTGACCAGAAACATTTAGCTCAAGTTCCTGTTTGCTACTTATTACGTATTGGACACCGAAGAGAAATTATCACATGTATTTACAGCTAGTGTCAATGACTGGTTATGAATGACAAAACAACCTCGGCCGCCCCTCGATGCTCTGTCTCCAACAAAAACCTCGGCCGCCCTCGATGCTCTGTCTCCAACAAAATGTCATGTAGAAAAAAAGCCAAATGGAAATCCAAAAATAGTTTATAGACGAGAGGAAGTCGCTGAAAGATCTATATATCATACACCACAGCGTATGTATGCTGGAATTTAATTAAATTGAAATGCCAATGGCACGGACATAACATAAACTCAAGGGGGAGGGACGCAGGATGGAGTCCCAACCAGTATTCGGGTAGGAGAAGGCTGGGTGATCAACATATTTCCCTATTACGTCAAAACATGACCAAATAATAGATGCGATCAAGTCATTTCGTATTACCAAGCAGTACACAGTCACATGTATCTAGCTAACAACCCCCAGTTGAGTGGTGAGCTGCGTACCGCAACTCGATATGACACAGCCCAAACTGTCTATATAGACTATAACAGTCCTCCCACCCCAAATTAGGGGTATTGAGCGCAGACATGATAACGGGTGAGGAAGCTATTGAATACTTACGCACAGAAGGTTTAGCTGGCTTCACTATATACCTAAAATGTACAATCATTCAGCTATAAAGATGGTGGGAACTGACTGATGAAATTCACTGTATGACACTCATTATTACCTCGATCATGGCTAATAATCATGACATATTGTAAACACACTAGCAGTTGCACTAGCTTTATGCGCCATTGTAGGGTGAAATGCAATAATACACTTCTTGCCAGTGGCTATAGACAGTGAGTCATACTAGATATTGCCGACATACTTGGTGATCTTCAGAGCAGGGGAATGTAAACACAATTATATGCGCGGACTGAGAAAAAACGTAGGAGTCCTCAAACCAACAAGATTTTTCAATTCATTGTCCCGTGGGACGTAGAATATGTTTTGAACTGACCGTCAGTGTTGAGTACTGATTTGTGACCCATTAATAAGGTGACTGAAGTCTAGTATGTTGATTCTTAGAACATGATTGCCCTTTCAAAGGGAATTCCCCTTTTCTGTTATTATAAGGTCATACAATGACCTTCAAAAATAGCTGGCTGGCATCTTGGACTCATTGGATCTTTATGCGAAGGAATTTAGCCAGAGTTTGATTCAGTTGGAGTGTAGAAACCTTCACTGAATTACTGTCCGAAGTAAACTCCATGCTGCCCCCTGCTCCCCCTCGCTGCTCCCTGCTATACTTTGTTATTTCGCGTTGTATGGTACAATTGGTAGTGTGGGAACAGTGAACTGGAAACTTCATTCACATCCGCCGACAAACTATAGACTCTGTTAGACTTATCCGAATGGGGTTCGGTGAAAATAAAGAAAAACAAGAAGTTGGCCGACTGGCGACGATATTTATAACAGTTGCTGCCCTTGTGTCTGGTTGGCCATACACATGCGCAGTCTATGCATTGAAACTGCAATGAAATGAATAGGTCAGTGGCTGAGCGCTTGGCCCAACTTACTTTCTATACCAGTATTGCAGACAGCATATTAGAATGACACCATCAATGAAGAGGACAATGGCTTGGGCTATGATGAACCACCACACCCATTCCCAGCCGTACCATGTCCTATAGTCCTCACCGCCTACCACCATCGATGTACTCTGTAAAGAAATCTAATGCGTGCATAAGAGGACAAGATTAACTGTTTTACATTCATTGTTAGCCATCAGCGAGTTAGCAGTGGGGTTCTCTATTAAAATCCAAGTACCTCGACATCGATAACTACACAGCAAGTTAGGAAATATTTCCATCGTATCTGTAAACCATAGCGACAAAAAGAGGGTGGGCATAGAAATCCAAGGGAGGAAATGGGAGATCACCTCAGTATCACCTCATGATTAAATGACGATCATGCGACATGACGGTGTACCTAATCATTAGCAGGATAGGTCAATGGGGCAAGGATAGCTCAGTTGGTAAAAGCTTGGATCAGCATTCTCGGGATTGCAGGGTCGAGCCTCGCTGCCGGCGTGGTTTCTTCTGTTATGGACCTTTAGCAAACCTCTCACTCCATATTGCTAGTGTGGCTCGGATCACCACGGTGAAAAAATGGAGGTCCCATCAGTGGATTAGGGTCAAAATAACTCAATGGTTGTAAAATATCCACCTGTCCCTTCTAGTTAAAAGCTGTCGAATTTCGGCGGGTGACGCGTGAACAAATTGCTTAGGTTGACTGACCCCCAACCTCCCAGGACTATTCGTTCAGTCTTGTCACTGAATCAGCGGGTGCCCAGGTTGAGTGTGGGTTGGCCCAGGCAAGCCAGCCTACACTATAAACTCCCCACGTTGCCAGTTGTTATCTGGCTTGAGTCCTAATCACATTGAGCTCCCACCGTGAGTATGAGCTCCTCACATATCTTCCTAACTCCTACCACTCCAACAGGCCTCAGGTTTAGGAGGTCCGTCAAATAGAATGGCTTAGTGCCCGAGTAGAACCACCACAGGCATTACTTCTTACTCAGGCACCCACCACAGACTTACCTTGCTATAGCGAGTACCGCCCACATACTCCACAGAGGGAGGACCGTATTCGCTGTTGAGAGATTTAAGTCTCTTTGCATATGATGCTTGTAATACTTCGGACACATTATCCGACGATACGAGGTTACCAGCCTTATCAAGCACATAGAGAAATACATCCGTTCTAAAATAAGAAATGAGTTATAAACCTTTAGAGCATGACTTTTGGAGGCTTTTACTAAATGCGGGCGATGTCACTTCATGTTGTGATTTGAGTGGTTTTCTCACCCCAAGCGCGTTAATTGGTTATCATAGACAGGGAGAGGGATGGAGCATAATTATATATATGGGAGTTGTAGCACTGTATTACAGATTGTGGAGCTCATAGATACAAATCTCAATATAAAGTGAAGTATCCTTCACAGGGCAGCCATCTTTTATTGTTCTGCTTGGGTATTTGACCGTCCTATTTAACGGATAAGCCTGGGCCTTTTTGGAGCGGTAGAAGCCAGAAGCTTATTTTCACAGTGGGCGCCCAGCATGACCAGGACTTGAATTCAGATTCTTTCGATCTTGACCCAGACGGTCTAGCCATTGAGCTATTTTAAGGCACTCAGCGCGTGGAGTGAAGTGATAGCTTAGTGAATAGCGTACGGGACCTTGGACCGAGATTTTTGGTTCGATTCCCAGTTCGGGCAAAAACTTGATCTTTTTTAATGCCCTCGTCAGATCCAGATTCCGACATTAAAGAAAGAAGGATCTCCCATAGAGGTACGTTCTCTATGGGGCACACGGGTGCAAGCAGAAAGTCTCCTAATTATGCGCATTGGCAACACTGAGTCCAAGACTCAGTAGGCTAATTTCTACGCTACCCCTGACAGCTGTTATGTCATGGAGACATGAAGAAGGGCATCGAGCCACTGACCTATTTAAGTCTGTCTGCTGAGTGGTTGGGTCGATATGATAGTCAATCTTTTGTATCACAAAAGTCCAGCCATGAGTTTCCTCCAATTCTCTACAAAATTCATACAAAGAAATTATTATTCAGCCATCCACCTGTGTCTTGTGTATATGATGTGGTTAGCAACAGTATAGATAAACATGTATAGATGCCCTTGAACACTACTAGCACACAGTTGTCTCTATATATGTATGAACAGGTGTTATGCGTGTATATGCTTTTTTCTTATTTCTGGCCAAAATCTTTTAAATATTTCAATTGAACCTTCGTGAAAACTGGACCAATCATTCACCATACAATTCTGCAAGAGAAGTGACCCCAGAGCTAGCCATTTGGTGGACAAAATACTCCAGTTCTAATATGAGTATGTGTATGTAATTTTTATTGTAACATATTTGACTAACTTAAATTGGAAAAGTGACCGGAGAAAAACTATGTCTATGGCTTTCTCACCTATCTCAAACTATGTCTATGGCTTTCCAACCTATCTCAAATGGTGTTTATGGCAGTCGCAGCTGAAACAGCAGGATCGCGGTATTGCTCAATGGTAAAACGTTAGGGAACCTGGGTTTGAATCCCGGTCAGGACGGGCTTCCGTAGTGAGTATGAGCCCCTCAAGACAAGCCTCGCTATAAAGTGGATAATTGATACTGACCCAATAGTGGTGCTCTATGCAGACTAGGAACTGGTAAAAAGCAAGTATCTACCGACCCGGCAGCTTCACCGAACCGGCAGCTTCACCGTAACAGGCAGCTTTAGCGAACCGGAGGCTTCACTATAACAGTGAAGACATCATACAAGAAAAAAAGCGGTGTATTTAACTCACTTGAAGTACTTTGGTAGAAATTTTTTGACTTGTTCAGGAGGACGGTCGAACACAACCACCAGCTGATGTGACGGATCAGTAACTAAGATCTACATGAAAAGGAAAGAACCCCACATGAGTTACACCATTGGCAATACAAGTTGGTTCTCTACCAGCCACATCTAAACACAGCCCAAGGACCATATTTTTTATACGGAATTACTTATTGTTGGCTATTCCAAGCCCGAGGCTTGTTCTGGAGCAGTAGAAGTAAGGGCATGATCAGGACTGGACCCCGCGATCTTACAGCAAGCCAAAATGATCTAGTCACAGACCGTTTCTACCCGATAATGGCCCTTTATAATTTGAGGCTTATTTTTGCCTTTAGAAAGTAGTGCGAATGGTGTAGGCAATGGTTAAATGCATAATATCACGTAATGCGCGTGCTACACAGTCACAGACTGGCGACTTGAGTTCCTGGAGGGTCTGGAGATTTCAGTTATAAAAAGGTAACCCCAGTAGCAGCGTTACTCATTCTAATGCCAACTATACGCCTCAGGTGAAGCTGCTTTGAGGTGACATTCAGCACCACGCTGTCCCGGATAATGACCAACACTGATGTGACTCACTAGGTGCATTCGGGTGATCAGGTTTTCGTGATCGAAATGGATTTTGGTCGCGAAATCCGCTAAGCTGCTCAAGAGCGTGACCGAAAAACATGATCCAAAAAAGCACCTTTCACTTTCGGTCGCGATCTACGACCGAAAACACACGAACAGAATTCTGCGACCGAAAGTAGTAGTTTAGGCAAATGTCAAGGTTGCTACAAAGAGGCTTGATTATTACGTTGAGATAACGAATCGCGATCGATCGTTCGGCTCTAACCAACGAGTTAAAGTCGGGAGAGGACAACTCTAATCCGATCAAAGTCCAACATGAACTCTACTGTGTTTCCCCACCGCGACCGTGTAGTTGCGTGCTCGCGACCGAAATTTTTCCAAAAGATTTCGGTCGCGAGCACGCGAATGCACCAATTATAAACGACCCCTGTCGCTTAGATTGTGAGTGCAACTGAACAATATCTGCTAAAAAATATTCTATTCACATTCTGATTAGTGGTGGGTCTTTCAAAGTTAGACAAATTAGTGTTGGAACTGAATATTTTCAGTTGAAACATATTTAATGGTGAGAAATATGGTTTTGGAGCAGGTATGGCTTAGTGGTTAGAATACCCGACTTGCGAATGCCAGTTCCTGGGTTCCTAGACCCCTAAACTCCTATACATGACTTGGTGAAGCAAAGTATCATGCCAACGAGAAGTTTGTTGTTGGAGTTTAGCAGTACTTACTGACAGATGCATAGCATCACTTTCACCGGTAACTAGCGATGTTGCTCGAACCGTCATGTTAAACCTTCCTCCAATCATATTCAGGTAGGATTCAAGATTAGTTATAAGCTACAAAAAGTGTCATCAGAGTTAACCCCAATGGTAATGCGTCACCAGTTTCATCCCATCTCAACATGTTAAACTGGCCTAATTACCAAATTAGTATTGCCGCGCAGTTGGTAATGCAACCCTGCTGTGTGGAATGGGTAGCCATTTTAGCGTTTTAAATGAGGTTTGAGTGGAAAAGGGGTTGACAATTACAGTCAGCTGCCTAAATCGGCTGGAGAACTTAGCTTAAAACTAGGTAATCTAAGGCTTAAAAGTCAGCTGTGCTCCGTATGTGCGCTAGTCTGACCCAGAGAAAATAATTGATTTTTGGTTGTCCAACAACTGTCCCCTTTCTGATTATCTGGTCAAGTTCACTCCACGGTTGCTTAAGGCCCATTCCCTCCTCGAGAAGGGTAACCTAGCCTCAGAATGTGAAAACAAATGGGATAGGCTGACTAACCCCCTACCCGAAACCCGAGGGGGGGGGAAACAGGAAACCACTTCAGTACCATCAAAGATTGTCCCAAGCTAGGACACGAAGCCCCTTTCCGAATGATAACTGATGAGTCTTTGTAGGGGCTCTAGTTCCAGGAGTCTAAGATCCTCCATTGTGTTAAGCGATTCAATCGACAGTTAGATCACACATAATGTCAATATCTTTGTGCCGTCTTATCTAAACTGGAACCCGAATATGTTGCTTATAGATAAGAGTGGGTTCGCTATCACATGCAAAGAGCTTGGAATATAAACGCGTGTGAACACCAAAACTAACCGCTTTTGAGTTGCACGTCAAGGTGAGGGCTCTAATGCTGTTGAGCTCTGAGCCCCTACAAGACCCAGAGCGTGCACGCAGATTGATTAACCGGGCCAGTTTGCATTCTTACGCAAACTAAAGATCGTGTCCTAACTTGGTATAATCTTTGGTACCATCCCATGCCATCATCACAATGACAGATCATGAAAAACCTGTCCGTGGCAGAATACCCAATCATCATACCTTTCCACTAGAGTCTATAGCAAACGCATCTCGTACTGTACTGTTAGTTAATCCGGAGAAGATCTGAGTTCCCTTAATAAACTTTATATCCGTAATCTCATAGCGAATAGGGGCCAGCGGGTCAAACTCCGTGGCTGTGAGGTGGATGAGCTCCTCTCCACGAGCAATGCTTCCAGCCATCACTATCAAGAAACAAAAACTGATCTCTGTGCATATGGAGTGCGTCGATGCCGGTCGACGAGGCGTCAAATATCCAGGTAGACCTCTTGATCTTCTGTGTGTGAACAAACTACCATAGCTAAGGATGAGACTCGCTGGATAATTTAACTTATTTTCTACATATATTCCGCTAAGCGTACAAATGATAGCATATCTAATTGGAGTAGTCTCTTGCTAAATTCCTGTTTACAGATATATCATTGGATATTTTATGTGTTCTGTATATTCAGCCTCTTAAACTGCCACAGAGAACCTGAAACATATCCTACTGGGGGAGCAATAACCTCTCCATACCAATATGATATATACATGTATGACATAAAATCTGCCTCCAGCTTGCTGCCGAATATAGAATCACAAGGATTGTTGGTGTCTGGGGATTACCGGAAATTGGGATACCGAAAAAGCTCAGCGGTAGAGCTCTGCCGTGTGGTACCAAGAACCTGGGTAAAAATCCCAGCCACGGCAGGCTCCAGCAGTGTGTGTAAGCTCCTCACGCCAATTCCAACTTGAAAACAAAAACAAGTTTTCTCATGAGGTGACACATTGATACTCATCCAGTCGCGCATTCCGTGCTGAACCATAGCTGATAAACTAACAACCATCTACCCCGGCAACTTCAGGTTGTTACACCGCAAAAACAAGAAATTGATCCACTTACCTATTGATACTCTTTTATTCAGAAACTCAACGTTGTGAGGGCTTTCCCGTCCAGTGTTGACTAATATTTTCCATTCATCTGATCTGAACCATGAACTAGTTGCATTGGTACTCGCATTCACACAGAGTAAATACTGCTTAGCTACAATGAAAACTAGAAATGAGATTGTAGCCAAATTATAAAGATAGTCACAAGCGCGGCGGGTAGACTTTATTCTTTTCTTTTCCACAGGTGCACTTGCCTCTCCAATTTAGCAGTCCTCAAAGACTAAGCGATGATCCAGAGTGTGAAGGTTAGGGATCATATGAAGAGTTATTACGTACATATAGTCATAGCCTGGTATGGCCAGGGTATGAAACCAGAATGGATTCATCTTGAGCCAAGCGCTAAGCCACTGAGCGGTTTGGCTATTGCGATATCATTGTAGTTTCAATGCATAGACTGGCCATGCATACGGTCAACCGGAAGACAAGAACCCTCTTAAATATCTTCATCAGTCCACCCACATCTTGTTTATACCTGTTTTCATCTAATAAATCTAACAGAGTCTATCATTTGTCGGCGGATGTGAATCAAGTTTCCATCTCATTGTATACACATCCCTGCTTTGTTCCCACACAACCGTCTATCTAACAGGACCTGAATACCATTCATGCTGCTAGACTATGCCTCCCTAAGGAGACGAAAACATCAGCATGAAAGCCGGAATCAGGATGTGCACAATTTTAAATAAATCAGCATCAAGCGTTCAGACACCGCTGCTCTGTTAGATCATAATGATAAGGAAACATTGATGGTTTGGTCATATAGCTTGGTATGAGGGCCTTCTACTAACATCTTTTTAGGTAGAAATGAAGGCCAAGTGGCCCAAGGGATGAAGATGATTTCTTATGGTAGATGATGTCAATAACGAACAGACGTACGTCGAGATAAAAGGACAACTGTTCAACATTACTTAATGGGCTAGCTTCTGAGTCAATGGCGATTATTTCCTTTCCTTTTTTATGGTGTCATAGATGGTATAGACCTTGAGTTTGGAGGGTGAATAAGTGTGCGACTTTGGTTTATCTATACAGTTTTAGTCCAGGATGGAATTTAGATTGCGAACAAGTCATCTATTATAACACTTGACACATGACGGAAACATTCAGCTATCCCGCTGCCCCGGCATCCTAGTACAATTCTTTACCTTGACCGTCGAGAAGCGATGAGAGCACTGATATCTCGCCTGTTTCTCTGTTTATCTGGAAGTATTCGATTGCATCACTAGCTGTCCCATCAGAACCTGAGTAGGTAAACATGCATATAATATTATCATGTGTATACAATACTATTATTCTTATTTTATATTTTGTGAGATGCATCATTGGAAGAAGTTCTGTTTAGACTGGGACGCTTAATAGAGGGATGGGTCCTCTTTTAAAGTCATGATCCAAATAAGGTGCATTCGCGTGCTTGGTTTCTCCATCTGCTAAATCTGCTAAGCTGTTCAAAAGCGTGACCGAAAAGAGCGATTTAAAAAAAGCATCTTTCACGCGAACAGAATTCCGCGACTAAAACTAGGCATTAAGCATAGTAGTTC
>Ga0224501_10005418_pt1 | contig 10060 bp, 11 predicted proteins | sample SF_Oct11_sed_USG_4_FD_169105 | JGI IMG/M metagenome (GOLD analysis project Ga0224501, IMG submission 169105) | Sediment microbial communities from San Francisco Bay, California, United States - SF_Oct11_sed_USGS_8_1 | ecosystem: Environmental > Aquatic > Marine > Sediment | place: USA...
CGGCAAAGGTGTGGGTAGCTTCAGGTCGTATTTTATATTCCCCGTTAAACACATTTGCTCAGCACTGAATCCTAACTGTTTAAAACGCGCTTGATCTAATTCGCTTTGGGCGCCAATTTTTCTAACGGCTTGGATCGCTGGTTTGAACAAGGATTTAATTTTTACATAACGAGAAAAGCTTTTGTCACTTAAACGCGCTGACAAAATATATACTGGAATATTTTTTTTGCGGCATGCAAATAAAAGATTTGGCCACAGTTCCGTTTCAATAATAAAAATCGCGTTTGGCTGACAACGCCGTAGAAAAATATTCACACACCAGGGCAAATCAAATGGTAAATAAGTTTGAACTACACGGTTCGCAAACAGCTCAGCACTGCGTTCATAACCAGTTACCGTGAAATTACTAATCACTAAGGCTTCTTCTGTTCGATCTAGGATTGCTTCAATTAAAGGCTGAGCCGCATTGGTTTCACCAACCGAAGCCGCATGTAGAACCAAACTGTTTTTTGCGGGGGAACAAAATCCAAAACGGAATTTTAGGCTTCGACGCCATTGTGGTGATTTGAAAAACCAATAAAATAAGACGATGGGAAATAACAGACCAAGTAAAAACGTATATACTAGCCGCACCACTTAGCCCTAAAAACCATCACGGCCTGACTCGAATGCTTCACAAATATAATGCAATAAAAAAATGTGAGCCTCTTGGATACGTGACGTACGATGCGTCTCAACAGTTAGCGCCAAATCCACTAATTGCGCCAACTCACCACCGTCACGACCTTGCAAACCAATAGTAAACATCTGCTGTTGCTTGGCTTGATTGACGGCTTGCACAATATTGACAGAATTACCTGAAGTACTAATAGCAAGCAGAACATCACCTGCAAAACCCACGGATTCTATCTGTCGTGCGAAAATTTGCTCATAACCATAATCATTGGCGATCGCTGTCATCGCTGAACTGTCCGTAGTCAACGCAAATGCAGGAAAGCCCAATCGATCTTGCTCAAAACGACCCGAGAACTCAGCAGCAAAATGTTGCGCATCTGCTGCAGAACCGCCGTTACCACAGACTAATAATTTTTTCTCGGCTTTAAAACAAGCACGAATTTGCTCGATGGCACTATGTAATCCTGCTTCGAGCTGGATGAGGGATTGCATAGTTTCGTGATGTTGGGCTAATGATTGCTTTAGATCCATGTCTTTCCTTCGATCTCAGGGTAAAATAGCAGGCTAATCCTAACATAGATCAGCAAAATAGGTTGAATGAACGACTTGCAGAAAATAGACCCGCCCGAAAAACTTCAGCGCAGCCTTTTTAGGGTCCAAAACCTAGCGCCTAAATTCTGGTTGTTTTGGCTAGCTATGGCTTTGTTGCGCATAATAGTTTACTTACCTCAAGGTGGTCGCATGGCAGTGGGTCGAGTCTTGGGTCAGTTATTGTATTATCTTGCGTCTAGACGTCGCCGCATTGCCCAACGTAATTTAGAAATCTGTTTTCCAGAAAAATCAATAATAGAAACTAAACGACTGCTGAAAACCCATTTTCACTCCTTGGGCCAAGCAATGATTGAACATGGTATGGCATGGTGGCTTAGCAATAGACGTTTGCAGGCGCTCACTCACTTTGAAGGGCTTGAATATATTAAACAAACTCAAGAGGCTGGGCATGGGGTCATATTATTAAGTGCTCATTTCACATCTTTAGAACTTGGTAATCGCTTACTTACATCCTTTCGTGGTGAAAAACTTGATGCTATGTATCAACGCCATAAAAGTCATTTTATGGAGAATTTTATTCAATACTACCGTGAACAACACATGGGCCATATGATTCCTGAAGATGATATACGCCAAGTCATCCGTATTTTGAGGGCCAGAGGCTGTGTCTGGTATGCATCTGATCAGGGTTACCACGGTAAATATAGTGCCGCCGTACCATTTTTTGGCATACCCGTCATGACAAACACAGCTTTAAGTCGATTGGCGCAAATGGGAAAAGCCAAGGTCATTCCTTTTTTCACTCAGCGTCTTGCGAATAACCAGGGCTATTTGTTGAAAATATTACCACCTATAGAAAACTTTCCTAGCGAAGATGAAGTCAGTGATGCCTTGGCCTATCACAAACTTATTGAACAGCAAATCCAACAAGTACCCGAGCAATATCTTTGGGTGCATCGCCGTTTCAAGTATTTGCCACCTGGCAAACAATCGCTTTATTAAGAAATTGGTAAATGCTCACTTACCGTCCTATAATTCTTCAAGTCTCAAAAAACGTTTGCTTTACAATTGGTCATACATTTGAATATGAAGCGTAAAAAAAGCAATATTGCCCTCAATTTGATCCTTATTTCAGTCATATTCTCGATTGGCTTCTTGCCATTTTTCGGTGTGCACCTACATTTGCCACAAACCCACGGAGGTGAGTCCTCACACTCCCATGAGGCGCAAACACATACCTTTCATTTACACCAATCGACACATGATTCAATCGACAGCCATGATAGTGAAAAAAGTGATAGCCAACATCTTGAGTTAAATAGTCACTGCATACTCGGTAAAGTTTTCAACTTTTTCGCAATTTTTTACCTACTGGCAATGTTTCTTCGGCTTTCCCGCACAAAGCAAATAATACGGGAATTTACTTATCACAATCCTTTTATTCATTTTTTTGAAATTTATCGTGCATTCAAGCGCGGCCCTCCTTTGCTTTAGTTACTTAGCTTAATGACAAAAATCGCGTTGAGCGATTGTTAAGGCATGACTTTACATAAAGGATAACCAATGAATCACAAGAAGAATCTTAGTCTGTGGCTACTTGCAGCAGTCTCAATTTTCGCCACTAGCCTGGTATTTGCCCATGGCATGTCTGAGGCTGAAAAACAATCCATTATCGATGGTGGAAATTGGAGTTATTTATGGTTGGGCGCCACTCATATGTTGAGTGGTTATGATCATTTATTATTCGTATTTGGCATAATCTTCTTTCTTTCCAGCTTCAAAGACATTGTTAAATATATTACTGCTTTTACTTTAGGGCATAGTGTCACTTTAATAATTGCTACATTTAGTCAAATCCAAATCAATTATTTTTTGATTGATGCGGTTATTGGCCTAAGTGTTTGTTATATCGCATTTGCCAATATTGATGGCTTTAAAAAATATCTAGAGATTAAACCACCAAATCTTTTATTTATGATTACAGCTCTCGGCTTAATCCATGGTTTGGGCTTGTCAACACGCCTACAACAATTACCCTTGAATCATGATCAATTATTGCTCAATATAATCACTTTTAATATAGGGATTGAACTCGGGCAAATCGCTGCGCTTGCTGTCATGCTGATAGTTCTCGTCGGATGGCGGCAGTCAGACTCTTTTCGGATTTTCAGCCGTTTGTCAAATTACGCTTTGATTTTTGCAGGGCTGTTTTTGTTTAGCATGCAAATACATGGCTATTGGCATATCAGTTCACCAGATGAATTTGGTTTTAGCGCTGATAATCATTATCACGAACATTTACGTTTGGACGAGCTTCAAGCAGGGCGCCAAACGCAACACGAATCAATAGACTAGAAAGTGAGTAAATACATGAAAAAACAGTTAGTTGCATTATTCTTCGTGAATTTTTTAATCACCTCGTCCACAGTTGCCGGACCAGGACATGAGCACGAGCACGGAAGTCATAACCATAGCCCAATTAGTAAAACAGAAGCTGCTACAAAAGCTGAAAAACGCCTGCAAAATCTAGTTCAGCAAGGAAAAATCCCGCAGAGTTGGGGAGGTAAAAAAGTGGCGAGTGTTAGCCAAAAGACTTTCAAAGGTAAACAAGAATGGGTGGTCACCTTCAGCAACCCAAAAATTGCTGATGAGAACAAACAAACCCTTTATATGTTCTTTCGCCTCGATGGACATTACCTGGCGACGAACTATAGCGGTAATTAGAAATATAAAAGCCACCCTTGGGTGGCTTTTTTAATTAAATGGCCGTCAACTTATTTTTTACTTTCAAGATTAACCAAATAATTAATAACCTTAAGTGTCTCAGCACTGCTTCCAGTGGTTTGATTACTGACAAAATATTTTCCATTGACTATAACAGCTGGTACTCCGGAAATTTGGAAACGTGCGCCCAAATCCTTGGAGCGCCGAATACGTGTTTCCACTGCGAAAGAACGAAAAGTCTTTTTAAATTTATCTTCATCGACACCATGTTTAGCAAAAAACTCAGCTAAGGCGTCTTCGCTATTGATTTGGCGTTTTTCCAAGTGCAAAGCATTAAATAAAGGTCGGTGAACTTTATCAAAAACATTCAATAATTCAGCAACATAATATGCTCGTGCATGATTTTCCCAACTAGGTCGTAAAATACCCGGCATACGCACAAATTCAGCATTAGCAGGTTTACGGCGTAACCAACGCTCTACATAATCTTCAAAACGGAAACAATGCGGGCAGCCATACCAAAAAATTTCACGGACTTCGACCTTTTCACCTGTTTCGGTGGGTTGTGGCGAGGATAGTAGTTTATATTGTACCCCCTCCATATATTCTTCTGCGATTGCTGTGGATAAACTAAAGACAATCAAACTAAAAAACAGCATAATCCGGCGCGACATGGTAACTCCTCCTATTTTTTCGCTGTGAGCCTAGCGGAAAACGTAGTTTAAGACAATAAAAGTTTGATAACATTCCCTTTTACACAAGAACCATGTCAGGGTTAGCGGGAGCCAAAAATGACCTCAGAAAAACTCAATTTAGTAGAATTTTTAAATCAGCAGTACTTATGTGAATCATTAACTGTCAAGGAAGTGCAAACCCTGCTTGATTACACTGATGTGGTGGAGTTCAAAAAAGGCGATGTAATCGCCGATATCGGTGATGTTGGCGAAGCTTTATTTTTCGTGCTCGAAGGTGAAGCGGTTTTAATGCACGAAGACAATGGCGATGAAACAGAAGTTGGCCAAGTTCATAAAGGCGAGCTTGTCGGCGAAATGTCTTTTTTTGACCGACAACCACGCTCAGTTCGCTTACGCGCCGGTAATGGTAAAGCCAAGCTTTTAAAACTTACCCGCACTATGTATAGTCGTTTACGCGTAGAACATCCCTATATTGCGGTCAATTTACTCGAACATGCGATTGTCAGTCTTGATCATTTATTTCGTCGAGTCAGTTCTGATGTGGCCACTTTTTCACACTATCTATATGGCAAAGGCAAACACTAAAATAAAATGCGCGGAATTTATCAAAAAGCGCGTTTTACCCTCGCGGCGGCGAGTGATAAACAATTTCCCCTCGACGAGGGTTATGAAGTGGCGTTTGCCGGACGCTCTAATGCAGGAAAATCAAGTGTTATCAATGTCATAACTTCTCAGAAGTCGCTTGCCCGCACCAGCAAAACGCCAGGTCGTACCCAACAAATTATTTTTTTCGATTTGGATGAACAACGACGATTTGTCGATTTTCCGGGTTATGGTTATGCCAAAGTTGGTGTTTCAGTAAAAGACCAATGGCGCAAACTGATACAGAACTATTTTGATAAAAGACGCTGTCTTCGTGGTCTGATATTGGTCATGGATATTCGCCATCCATTAAAAGACGTTGACTGGCAAATGTTGGAATGGTGTATGACGACAAATACTCCTGTCGTCGTTCTTCTAAACAAGTCTGACAAGCTTGCTCATGGCGCCGCAAAAAACAGTTTGTTAAAAATCCAGGCTGAAATTAAAGAAGCTGGTGTTGGCAATTTCACAATTCAATTGTTCTCTGCTCTTAAAAAGACTGGGGCGGAACAATTACTCGAACAAATCGATACTTGGTTAGAAATCTAATTATTTATTGAAAGCCATAAATTAGATGGCCCCGGTTGGGCACCGGGGCCGAATAGAAACCCAACTCTGGGAAATTGGGCCGTCCAAACCCGCCCAGGGAGGGAGAGCGGGGAGTAGTTGTTTGCGCCTACTCACACAGTATGACTAAGCTATATAAGCATAGTTCAATATTAATTTATAGAAACAGAATAAATGATCAATTAATGGGCTTCATCCCAGTTTTGGCCTACACCGATATCTACTATCAGTGGCACATCCAATTTAGCAGCGGCTTCCATATGACTTTTTACACCCGTTTTTAGACTTCCTAGCTCATTTTCCGGTACTTCAAATACCAACTCATCATGTACCTGCATAATCATTTTGCTTTGCATATGGGATGTGGATAGCCAAGCATGTATATCAATCATTGCCAATTTGATTATATCTGCAGCAGTACCCTGCATGGGGGCATTAATCGCTGTACGTTCTGCATATTGGCGCCGCATGCCGTTACTGGAATTAATATCAGGCAAATACAAACGTCTACCGAACAAGGTTTCTACATAACCTTGCTCTTTTGCTTGTTCTCTGGTTTTCTCCATATAGGTCTTAACACCGGGGTAGCGCTCAAAATAGTGATCCATGTATTGCTGAGCTTGGCCGCGTTCGATATCGAGTTGACGCGCCAAGCCAAAAGCTGACATGCCATAAATCAAACCAAAATTTATTGCCTTAGCATGACGTCGTTGTTCGCTGTTAACGTCTGCTGGTTCAACACCCAGTATTTCCGCAGCAGTAGCGCGATGAATATCCTCACCAGCAGAAAATGCTTTAACCAGGCTTTGGTCTGAAGATAAATGCGCCATTATTCGCAACTCAATTTGTGAATAGTCAGCGGCAACAATGACTCTATTTTCAGGTGCAATAAAAGCTTGGCGAATACGGCGACCCGCTTCCGTGCGCACGGGAATATTTTGCAAATTCGGATCAGAAGAGGACAGACGACCAGTAGCAGCTACAGCCTGATGATAGGAAGTATGTACCCGACCAGTTTTTTCATTGATCTGTAAAGGTAGTTTATCTGTGTAGGTCGATTTAAGTTTACTTAGACCACGATGTTCCAGAATTTTGGCGGGTAATTCATAGTCCTGAGCCAATTCCTGCAAAACATTTTCTGCAGTGGAAGGTTGACCTTTTGGTGTTTTTTTTAAAACTGGCAAATTTTGTTTTTCAAAAAGTATTTCTTGAATTTGTTTTGGCGAGGCCAAATTAAAACTTTGTCCAGCGAGGGTAAAAGCTTCTTGCTCAATTTCATCAATGCGTTTAGCAAGCTGTTCACTTTGTTTATTAAGAAATTGTCCATTGACTAATACACCATTTCGTTCGATGCTAGACAGCACTGGAACTAAAGGCATTTCAATTTTCTCAAACACTTCGATTAGAGACGCTGTCTTTGATAATTCGCACCACAACACCTCATGTAAGCGCAAAGTGACATCAGCATCTTCAGCTGCATATTCAGCTGCAGTTTCAATATCGATTTGATTAAATGTAATTTGTTTTACACCTTTTCCTGCAATATCTTCAAAGTGAATAGTTTTGTGTGCTAAATACTTTAATGAAAGCGAATCCATATCATGGCGAGTAGCTACACTATCAATCACATATGATTCAAGCATGGTATCGAAAGCAACACCTTTTAAGCTTATATCGTAATTTGCTAAAACACTCATGTCATATTTTAAATTCTGCCCAATCTTGGCAATTTTATCATTTTCCAAGATTGGCTTTAATTGTGAAAGAATGTCATCTCGTTCTAATTGTTTTGGCACGTTTTCATAATCGTGGGCTAACGGAATATAACACGCGGCATGATCCACGAAGGCTACTGCGATACCTACAATTTCTGCCTCAATATAATTTAGACTCGTCGTTTCCAAATCAAACACAAAAACATCGGCAAGTTTTAGTTTTTCGATCCACTGATGCCATTGTTTTTCGCTCAATATGGTTTCATACTGACTTGTATCTATAACATTCGTAGTTTTTGTTGATTTTTCGTTTTGATTGGTCTTGCCTACGAGTTCAGCCAACCAAGATTTAAACTCGTATTGTTTAAAAAATTCGACAAGCGTATCTTTGTTAGGTGCTTTGAGTTTGAAATCAGCAGCTTTTAAATTTAAATCTACATCGCATTTTATGGTCACTAAAGTGCGTGACAATTCCAATATTGGTAAATTGTTTCGTAAATTTTCACCGACTTTGCCTTTAATCTCCTCGGCATGGCAAATAACTCCGTCCAAATCGCCGTAAGTCTCCAACCATTTCACCGCTGTTTTTGGCCCTACTTTCGGAATTCCGGGAATATTATCTGAGGTATCACCGATCAACGCTAAATAATCGACTATTCGGTCAGGCGGCACACCGAATTTTTCTTTAACTCCATTACTATCCATTAAGGTTTCAGTCATTGTGTTGATTAACGTTACATGTTCATCAACAAGTTGTGCCAAATCCTTGTCACCGGTGGAAATAATTACATTTTGTTTTCGCTCACTGGCTTGAGTAGCCAAGGTTCCAATAACATCATCGGCTTCAACCCCGGGTGTTACGATAAGCGGTAAACCCATCGCTTCGAGAATCTCATGCAGCGGCATAATTTGTGCTCGAAGATCTTCAGGCATGGGTGGTCGGTGGGCTTTATATTCAGTGTACAAATCATTACGAAAAGTTTTACCTTTAGCGTCAAATACCATGACGATATCCGCATCCGGGTAGTCTCGCATTAGACGCTTTACCATATTGACTACACCAAAAATAGCACCCGTATGTTCACCTTTGCTATTGGTAAAATTTGGCATGGCGTGATAAGCGCGAAACAAATAAGATGAACCGTCAACAAGTATAAGTAGGCTGTGTTGCATTGTTATATTCCATAAGTGGGAAACTAGTCTATTTAGTAATCGAACCTAAGACAGGAAAGGACTCTCATGAGCGATCGCAATAAATTATCGCATCCTAGTTTAAATCCGATAAATGATTCCATGCTCACGCGTGAATCATGGAAAATATTCCAAATCATGGCGGAGTTCGTTGAAGGTTTTGAACGTCTGGCGCAAATTAAACCTTCAGTCAGTATATTTGGTTCGGCAAGAACTCCACCTGACCATCCCTATTATAAACTTACCGAAGAAATAGCACATGCGCTTTCCGATGCTGGTTTCAGCGTCGTTAGTGGTGGTGGACCCGGAATAATGGAAGCAGCAAATAAAGGTGCCAAGGAGGGTAAGTCACCGAGCATCGGTTTAAATATACAGTTACCACACGAACAGTCCGGTAATCCATACCAAGACATATCACTCAGTTTTCGCCATTTTTTCTCGCGCAAGGTGATGTTTGTTAAATATGCAGCAGCATATGTTGTTATGCCCGGTGGATTTGGCACTTTGGACGAGCTAGCAGAAATACTAACCTTGGTTCAAACCTCAAAAACTCGCAGAATTCCTATTATACTCGTGCACAAACCGTTCTGGGACGGTCTGTTGCACTGGTTCGAGGATACGCTGGTACCAGAGAAAACCATTGATGCCGATGACATGAACCTAATGCAACTCATTGATAAACCAAGTGATATAGTTGAAGCAATATTCAATCATTATGAACATTCTGGTTTTGAGCCTTCTGCAGAAGAACAAGAAGTAATGCTCGATTTGTAATAGGGAAGGGGTTGATTTCACTAGGCGAACTTACTGACCCACGTTTATAATACAAATATGCATTATTCAAAAATATTCACATTAGTCTTGGCCCTATTTACTATTTTCGCTTTAGGACTGGCTATGGCTCAAACTGATTCGCGCAATCAGCAGGTCCAGGCTATGCCAGAACCTGACATCATTATTGAAGACAAAAATAGTCGTATAGAAGAGTTCCGCGCCAACGGGCGTGTCTACATGATCAAAATATACCCGAAAAAGGGCAAACCTTATTTTCTTGTTGATACCGACGGCGACGGCGATCTAGAAACTCGTAAAAACCCGCTCGACGCCAATCTACTTATTCCGTCTTGGGTTCTATTTAGTTGGTAATTAATCAAATATGTCTGTTTATACCACTATTGATGAGAAAGAACTGCAAACGTTCTTAGGTAATTATGATCTTGGGATTTTAAAAGACTTCCAAGGAATAAGCGCCGGTATCGAAAACACTAATTATTTTGTCAACACCTCACAAGGTAAATT
>Ga0224501_10005419_pt1 | contig 10059 bp, 10 predicted proteins | sample SF_Oct11_sed_USG_4_FD_169105 | JGI IMG/M metagenome (GOLD analysis project Ga0224501, IMG submission 169105) | Sediment microbial communities from San Francisco Bay, California, United States - SF_Oct11_sed_USGS_8_1 | ecosystem: Environmental > Aquatic > Marine > Sediment | place: USA...
CTGAAGGGCAAATTGAGCATTGTTACAGATCCTCTCGAAAGAGCCGAAGTCGTGAAGAATATGAGGGAACTGGGCAAGGAAAAACTCTCAAAAAACTTCCTAGTTGCCCATGGCTTCGCAGCTAACGGGAATTGGGATTCATTCACCGCAGAAAAACCACTTCTAATTATCAAGCTCGAACATCCTGTCGAAGAATCAGGTCTGAAATCGCCCCAGTAGCGTGCGCTTCAGAATCACTTCAGATACGAGTATTTCCATTTGCTTCTTAGCAACAGAGTTTCAAGCTGAGAAAGAATGGCACATATTTTCATGAAAATGGCTAAAAACGAGCTTATTTTAGCAAAATAGGTAAGAATTGGGTTTGGTGGGGTCATATAGGTTAGTGCCCACGTTTGAACCCTCACACAGAACGAGTCAAATCCGTGACCTTAGGACAACTCAGGTGCAAGTCAATGTGTGTATGGAATAATGCAGGGATTCATCCTCCACTTCTGTCCATTCATCGTGAACTTCCCATGCTACTATTTGGCTTTTTCCCCACATCATCATATTATGTTTATACTTGGCTCAGCAAGAATTGATCTCACAACAAAGAGACATATGTCGACAATGAGTCTGTCAACTGGACTAACAAGCATCTGTGAGACTGCGGCAAGGAAAATCATGATTTCAGAGTTTTTGTCAAAGGTCTAGGCGATACCCGATTCCTCAATAGCGCCCACGCTAAGCAAATCCGAAATGAATGGAAGCCTTGATTCGCGTTAGCTTTGTCGAGAGCCTTGCAGAGCGCGTGCTAGCGCCTATGAAAAAAGCAGAAGAGGATAAATAGAGATAGTGCTTAACCAAATCCATAGCACGATATACCGAAGTGGTGGCTAGTTGCCAAATCCCGCCTAGCCACGTAAGCAACATAGAAAAGACCGAGCTGAAAGAACATGAAGACAGATCCTTTCTTGGTTGAAGAATTCATGAATGCCTATGAGCATAAGGTAGAATTAAACCTGGCCGAAACTTGTGTTGATCCTTTCACGCTGCGAGAATTTCTGACACTGATGGACAGGGAGGATTTTCTGAAGGAATTGAAAGACATCAAACTGACCTACGGCTTTATTGAAGGATCTTTGCCTCTCCGCCAAGGGATTGCGGCTCTTTATCACAAGGTGGAACCAGAAAACATCCTTGTGGCGAGCGGAGCTATCGGTGCAAACTTTCTTGTCTTCTATAGTCTTGTTGAACCAGGTGATACAGTCATTTCGATATTCCCTGCATATCAACAGCTGTACAGTGCACCGAAATCGCTAGGTGCAAAGGTGAAACTGCTGACTCTAAGCGAAAACGATCATTGGCTACCCGACTGCCAGAAATTGTCTGAACTCGTTGACAAAAGAACCAAACTAATCGTTATCAATAATCCTCACAATCCTACGGGAGCCCTTATCGATACCGATGGCTTGAAGGAAATCTATGACATTGCAGAGAAAGCAGACGCCTTTCTACTCTGTGACGAAACATACCGAGGGCTCTACATCAAGCCCGACGATTTTGTCTCTTCTGCAGTGGATCTTGGCAGGAAAGCCATAGTGACTGGCTCTTTTTCAAAAAGCCTATCTCTTACAGGTTTACGCCTCGGATGGATCGCTGCCGATAATCAGATTATTGAGGAATGTAAAGCTCACAGAGAATACACTACTATCAGCAACGGAGTTATCGATGATGCTCTGGCAACCATCGCAATAGAAGGAATTGATCGAATCTATCAGCGGAATCTCAACCTTATCCGCAACAACCATCGCATCCTTTCATGTTGGATTGAAGATGAGCCTCTAATGGATTGGATTCCTTCGAAAGCAGGAAGCATTGCTTTTCTCAAGTACGATCTTAATATGGGATCTGAAGACATCTGCCTTCGTCTAATTCGCGATAAGGGTACTCTGATCGTTCCCGGTTCATGTTTTGGAATGGAAAAGTACTTGAGGGTCGGCTATGGCTGCAAAACCGGAGTTCTTGCTGCTGGTTTATCAAGATTTAAGGACTTCTTAGACTCTAACCGGTAGCTGTTCTTACGTCATCAAGTGTTTGGCGTCAAACGCGAGCAAGAATGCACATTCTTGTATTTCATTCTGTTCTTCTCAAGATATCTTCTCAGTGAACCGTTTTCCAAACCAACTTTCAGGTAATTTGTCATCGCGGCTTGATGCAATGTGTCAGGGCGTAGTATGATCGTTTGCTGGATTGCTTTCATGGCACTTGTTACATTTTTGCTGGCTTCAATCCAGTCTAGTCTTCTCCCAACCCCCTGCACCATTTCGAGTTGGAGTGAATGGTTACTAGGTTTTCGAAGTCATTTGGACTCAAGGAAAACTATTTTGTCTCTTTTCTGACTTATCATTTCTCTTGCGGCATATTTCGAGCACAAAAACGTGCCGTAGAGATTCGTTTCTAGAGTTCGTTGAAAATCATCAATCGGCAGATTCAGAAAATCGCTTTGTCTGGCTACTCCTGCGTTATTGACTAGAATATCAATCTTCCCGAACTTCGCAACAGTTTCTCTTATCATTTTGGCGACTTGTTCTTCATTGGAAACATCACATTTTATTTTGATTTCCAAAATTTTTTTGAAGAAAGACTGGTTTTCCCTGTTGATGTAACGTTATATGGACAGACTTTTATGCACGTCGAACAGTCTGTGCCGTTTTCGCACCAGTAAAGGTAGCATTGTTCAGCGTCAACATACCATTTCAATGCTCCTGGATTGTTAGATCGGCTTGCGGCTTCAAAGCTTGGCTCGTCTTCCATTGAAATTGCACTTGTCTCGCAGTGTTTAGCACATAACCTGCATTTTCTGCAGTGTTCCTTTACACCGAATTCTATCGGTTTGTCTGGTTCTAATGGAAGGTCCGTTAATATTTTGCAGAGTCTTACTCTTGGGCCGTATTGAGGTGTTATCAATAGGCCATTTCGCCCTAGTTCTCCAAGTCCTGCGTCAATCGCAAGAGGGATGCTTAGAGCTGTATCATTTCCACATTGTATTGCTTCATATCCAAGATTCCGAACAAATTCGCCCACCCCAGCAAGTGCAAACGCCATTTTTGAGTACCCTGTTCCTGTGGCAGCTGCTGCAGGAACGGCTGGAGAAGTTGCAATTCCATCTGCATCCATTTCAACCGCCATGACAATTGCGTTTTCAAATTTCTCTGGAACATCAACATCCGCATATATCCATTCTCTGTTAAGCTTGCAGATTCCAGTCAGCGATGCACCGAAAAGCCTTGCCGCTCGCTTAATAAGAACGTTCATCTTATGCGGGTCATCAACATTGTATTTTGTTTTTGTCCAATCAATTCCAACTGAGGCTGCTGAAGTTCTGTAAGGCTTGATTTTTGCCCATGAAAAGCCTCCCTTAAAAGCATCGTGCACTATCCAAGAAGCGTAGGATAAGGCAAAGTCAACTCTTGTATAACCAGGTTTTTCATCTGCAACTAGGTCAAGCACTTTTTCATCATACATTTGCTTGTAGCCTTTCCATGATGAATCATGCGCCACCCTTTCAAAAATTATGTTCTTGCTGTCAAAGCGACGAAGCTTAGATCGGTCGATAACATAAGGCGGTTCTTCAATTCCTTCTACCTTAATTCTGGAGTTTTTGTTTGTTTGATCTGAATTCATGACCTACCACCTTAAGACATAACAGAATATTCTGTATCTTCTATTTTAATCATCACTAGCTCATTTTTCATAGGTTATTTCCTAGACTACCGCGCGTGCGGGGTTTGACTTCCCCCTTGTCTCTCGACATCGTGAAGCATGCAGCACCATGAAAAATTGCCCTACAGAAGCCTTGGGAAGAAATGAAGAATGTCTAGTTTTCGCAAAGGAGGAGAAGCACGTTAGATGCAAGAACTGTTCAGAAATATGTGTTATTGCGGCGATTAGGTTTAATCCTGAAAGAAAAAACCCTCAAATCTGCAGTTTTTTCATGGTTGAATGGCAAAAGTCCGCAGAATACAGATTTTGCTTCCTAGAGACTACCTTTGGGTATAGCGTGCTGGTATTCGGGCTAGAAGCTTGTCTGTTCTGTTCTCTTGATTATTTCATTAGATCCACACTCAAATCGACAAAATAGTCACTGTATCCTGCAACCCTTACTATTAAGTCTCTATATTTTTCAGGATGTTTCTGTGCAGCGCGTAACATCTCAGAGCTTGCTACATTGAATTGGATGTGGTGGCCATCAAGTTTGAAAAAGGTTCTGAGATGAATTGATTCCGGAACAGAGATGAAACACCGAAGCAGACTGTCTGGTACGGACTTGAACCCATCTGGGTATGGGGACGGGCAGCTCTGAACTAATTGGTCTATATCCAGGGGAAGAAGTTGTGGCTAAACGAAAATGGACTCAAACCCTTCTGAGTATGCGGACGGGCAAACTTATGTTTCGAATCTTTTAGATGTCATATTTGCGGTATAACATGCCGGCCAAAATTCTCGAGCTCTCGCCTGCATAGCGAAAATACGAGTAAAAACTAATCGTTTCAATCGCAATTCAGCTATTTTTTACTCGTCAATTGATAGTATGCAGGAAAAGTTTGAAGCGAGAGTTTGAAGCTATCCCGGGCTACCACTGCTTAAGTAAGACTTTATACTTTTTTCAGGCTGGTTTTCGCGGATTTCTTTGAGCATCGCGCACTACACTTCCTCTTTCTTTTTCAAAGACAATCCACTGTTTTCCATAAAGGATAATTTACTGAAGCTGCTATGGAAATTGCGGGTTGATGCGTTGTCTCTTTCACTGAAGGATGGTTGGAATAGAATTTCTGAGAACTATCAACAGAAAAGCAGGATTCCCACTGATGATGTTTATTGGGGGGATTTTGTGGCTACGGAAAGCCAGCTTAGGATCTTAGGCGACGTTAGGGGAAAGCGAATCCTTGAAATCGCATGTGGCGGCGCTCAGAACTCTATTGCTCTGTCGAAGTGGGGAGCTAAAGCGTTTGGAGTTGATTTATCGCGAAAACAGATACTGTATGGGAGGAAACTTGTGCGAAATGAGAATGCAGAAGTGAGCTTGTTGGTCTGCAATATAGAGAAACTTCCTTTCAAGGATGAGAGTTTCGACATAGTCACAACTGCTGTTTCTCTTCATTATGCACCGGATTTAAATGCGGTAGTTTCCGAAGCCAGCAGAGTCTTGGTGAAGGATGGTTACTTCACTTTCAGCGCAGCCCACCCATTCTCAGAGGGCAAACTTGTCAAGTACAGAGGCAAGAGCGCAGTCGCTTTAAGGAATTATTTCAAGAGGAGAATAGTTCGTTGGGTTGACAAGCTTCCGGATGGGTCAATTGTGAAGATGCACTCCTACTATAGGACTCTGCAAGATTATTTTGACGTCTTGACAAAGAAAGGGTTTGTTGTTGAACGGTATGTGGAACTGGAAAGACTTAATGAAAACATGTTACACCCATTGGACAAGTGTAAAATAAGGAAGGAAAGAGAAGCCAGGCAACAGTACAGGATCATGAAGGAAGCACCATATTGGATCATCTTCAAAGCCTGCAAAAGGACATAGTTTTGTAGACGGGCGGGGGATGGGACTTGAGCCTAGCTCCAAGTGGAGACATCTCCCACACACAAAACCTTTGTTTCGGGTATTCACTTTTCTAAATAATTCTCGGCTCAAGACTAGTTCAAAAGCTGCATGTTTAAGCTATCCAAAGTGAAAGTGCGCGAAAAACGCATCTCCAAGTGTTGTAATGTAGATTCTTTCTTCGTCATTCATTGAGCCTTCTTGTCTTTGGCTGGGGCTCTCTAAACTTCACTTACTGTTTTCTAGCGATCTCTCAGTCTACGCCACAGACAAAAGAGCCTTCCGCATTTATGCAAAATGCAGCTACGCACGCAGCTCTTTTGTTGCTCTTAGAATTCACTTTGTCTCGTAGACGGCTATTTTCCAGTCTTCAATGTTGAAGCCAGCCTTAGAGTGTAGTCGCATCGAAGGTTCGTTGTCTGGGTTAATAAAGGCGTATATTCGATCTATGCTTGAGGAAGTGGCATAATCTATCAGCTTCTGCAACAGAGCGAGGCCTATTCCTTGTCTCCTAAACTCTTTCTGAATGACAATGTATTCGATCCACAGATCAACACCGTGCAGAGATGGTACCCTTTGGCTTGCAACATAGCCAACAGCTTCACCATTCTCTTCCGCTACAAAAGTACTCCCAGTTCTAAGATAGAAATTGAAACCAGAGCGAGTGACTTCTTTTCTTTCCTTAAGCTCTTTCATGTACTGCTGGGGATTTCCCTGCTTAAGAAATTCTAGATACTCAAAGAAGGCTTGATCGAAAAGCCTCTTGAAAACTTCATAGTCTTTCTCTTCAATTCCTCTCACTATCACTTTTCACACCACACTTCTTCTTTTCAAGAGAATTGGGTTATTTCTAATATCTTAGACACCTTGTTCCTCGAGACAAATAGGTTAGGTAAAGTCTAGTACTGTCTAATGAATATACACGCGCGCGTGCTGATCCCTGAGCGACAGCCCGTAAGCTGCGATCAGTTTCAACTTGGTTTTATCTATCGCAAATTCCTTTACGTTTCCATTTTGGAGTGCCTTGATGTTTTTGTACAAGGCCCTTCCAAGAAGTCTTCTGCAATGTTCAATTGCTCTGGGCTTTGTTGGCAATTTCTTAGTTTCTAGCGTGTATATGCATCGCAGCATGTCGATCAGTATGCCATACAGCGTCTGAAAGTCTTGCTTCTTGTCAATCTCATCCGCGTCTTCAATCAACATATCCAGTACTGCCTGAGTCAGCTCTTCATCAGACACGCTCAAAGATAATTCTTTGATGGGTTTTCCCAGAATGCATTTTCCATATTGAAGAAGACAGAGAATATTGTCAGCTGATAGGTGGCATGGAGAGTCAGCTATGAACTCGTGGTTTTCCACACTTCCTGTCTTTTCTTCGAACCTTTTTTCCTGCAGTTGCTGCAAGTACGTGTATGCACCATCTAGTTTCTTCCCTACATCTGATTTGGAAAGAGTCTGGTGCAGTTTGCTGATCTGGATGGATTCCTCTTTGTTCAGAGGTTTTCTGGTGATTACTATGAAGTCTATGTCGCTCTTTTGTGGGTCCCAATCTCCTATTACGAAAGATCCCATTATGTAGAAGCCAAGAAAATTGTCTCTGAGAGCTTTGGAAATTGCGTCTGCAATCTTAGTCAGTTCGATCATGTAACTACGTTTTGCGTCAAGATTCTTTTCTTTACTACGATTGATCTTCCCCATGTGAAGCATGCACCTCTACTGCACGAATTCAGTACACGCTCAGATGAAAGAGCTTGATGGCGTTCTCGCTGAATATCTTGTCTTTGGCTTGTCTGCTTATTTTCAATGACTCTACTAGCTCAATATGCTTTTTTATGTTGCACATTGCGTAGTCTGTTCCGAACACAACATTGCAGGGGCGTTGTTCTACTGTTAGAGTTAGAACCTTCTTTATCTTGTCCAATCCGGTTTCTTCGACTACTTCATCATCTGCCAGTCCTGAAGTATCAAAATGAATGTTCGCATAAGACTTTGTTAGTTCATGACAATATTCCACCTTAGGCCAGAAATAGTGAGCGATGACAATCTTCAGTGTCGGAAATCGCCTCGCAACTTTAACAATGTGCTTGGGGTCATTGTACTTTGCAGGTTCTGGATTCCTAGAATTCGCGCCTGTGTGAATGACTATTGGCAAGTCATACTTGACGCACAAATCGTATACTGGAACAAGCCGTTTGTCCGTTGGATAGATTGTGTCGTGCCCAGGAAAAATTTTCACTGCAACGATTCTTCTTGTTCGAAACAGGAGATCTAGTTTTCGCATGTGAGGTTCTCTATCTCTTTGGATGTCTATTGTTCCCATCACGAACAAGTTCTTGTGATGTTCAACGAGACCCAGAACTTCGTCAAGGCTTCCTATTTCCGAGACTGGCGTATTGTCCGGGATTAGTATGGCATAATCTACGTTGTTCTTCTTGAGTTCTTCAAGTAGCTCTTCTTTTGAATCTGCAAGAGTTCTCCCTTCTCTCAACTCGGGCAAATGCAAATGGCTATCGATTATCATCGAATTCTAATAATGCCTCCCGACATAATCAGGTTTTTGCTCAAACACTCAAACAGCACGCGAAGAATCTTATACAGAAAGGACACAGTGATAATGTGTTCGGTGAGAGCATGCCTATCAGAGAGAATGTGTCAAAACAGGAGACCTTGACAGGAAGAAGGGTTTACTTGAGGCCTTTTTGCAGAGATGATTTGCCTTACATTCAGAAGTGGTCTAATGACGCGGAGCTCAGAAGACTGATAGGTGAAGTTGCGCCGATGAGTCGAGCTGAGACTGAAAAATGGTACAAGGAATTGCTTCGTGACGGGGATTGTATTTGGTTTGTTATTGTCCTCAAAAGAGGTGACCGGGTAATAGGGGAGGGTGGATTGTTGAGAATGTTTAGACCTTGGCGAAATACGGACATGACCATCATAATTGGGGAGAGGGACGCTTGGGGAAAAGGATACGGGACTGAGGCGGGTCATTTGCTCCTTGACTATGCCTTTAGACGATTGGGCTTTCATAGGATTTCGGTAGGGGTGGTCGGTTTCAACAAGAGAGCGCTGAAATTTTGGGAAAGTCTTGGTTTCAAGAAGGAAGGCATTGAGAGAGATGAGTATTACTATGATAACGAATACAGCGACGGTGTCATGATGAGTATTCTGGAAGATGAATTCAAAAAAGCGCCTAAGGCCGCTATTGGCAGGAAGTCAAGGGGTCCAAAGCGAGCTTCACCGACATCGGTTTAGACGCTGGTTCTAGGAACATGCGATAAACCCATGCATTGCTCAATGCAGTTATGAGGTTGGCATCTAGCGTCAATGGCAATGTCTACACAGACTCCTGCAACTCTCCTTCTTGCGGATCCCTGCTGTTACTTTCTACAGATTATCATGAAATGCTGACTGTTGTCAACCATGCTTCGATGCGTGCACGTCCTCAAGTGGAGTTCTTGCCAGTTCTTCCAGCCTTTTGGATATTTTTTGAAGAGTCTGTTTGTCTCTTTCTGATGGCGCGTAGCGAGACCTTGAAGACCAACCATCTCCAACACCTTAGCGCCTCTTTTCTTGAAAGACTCTTCTAGTTCCTCACTTAAGTAAAGATGGCAGGGAGCGAAGCTGCGTCCCCTAGCATGAATTCTAGGACCTCCACGGTAGTCCCCAGTATCGTAGAGCTTCTGGTAGAGTCCGTCAATTTTCATGTCTTCTGGCCAATGAACTAGGCCACAAACCAAGATTGCCAATCTTCCAATTACGGACACGAAAATTGTGCCATTCTTTTTTGCGACCCTAACAAGTTCGTCTATTGCTCTTTCTCGATCCTCTTTGTCTATGACATGGGATAATGCTCCTAAGCAGATCACAGCATCGAACGTGTTGTCTTCAAACATAGAAAGATCATCAATAGAACCCTGTAACACTTGCCTCACTCTATCGGCAACCTTTGCCTTCTTGATCTGATTTCTCGCAATGTCCAATAATTCTGGTGTCAAATCCAACAAGACAACTTCATGTCCCAGCTTAGCCAGTTCCAAGGTATACCTACCAGGTCCTCCGCCAGCGTCTAACACCACCCCCTTTCTTGGCGAATATTTCTTGAAGAAGTGCATCGTTGTGTCAAACTCAAGCCGATGATAAGGATCTCTAATCAGCCTTCTCCATTCAACTTCTCGCATCTCAGCGTAGTAACTCCTCACTTGCTGTCTGCTCACATCGAACACCTTACCATGCTCAAGATCACTGTTAACTCACCTATATGCAGGTTTCGAGTATGTCTGCGAACACAACGGAAACAAGATCTTCAAGAAAAGAAAGTAACCGCTACAAAAAATACCGTAAAACCCTCCGGGATTTGTTTGCGGCGGGCGGGGTGGGACTTGAACCCGACCCCAAGTGGAGATGTCTCCCGACAACGGACATCTTACGTCTGATTTCGCTTTCTTCCAATTAATCAATTGAAACAAAGAGAATTC
>Ga0224501_10005420_pt1 | contig 10059 bp, 12 predicted proteins | sample SF_Oct11_sed_USG_4_FD_169105 | JGI IMG/M metagenome (GOLD analysis project Ga0224501, IMG submission 169105) | Sediment microbial communities from San Francisco Bay, California, United States - SF_Oct11_sed_USGS_8_1 | ecosystem: Environmental > Aquatic > Marine > Sediment | place: USA...
CACCCCTCCCAGGTCTCCGGTAATCAAATCTGTATAGGTAACAGCCCTTCGCACCCCACTGATTTTCCTGTCAATAGCTAAAACACTGTCTATATCCTCAGGTTCCATGGGGCGAATTCTTATCATAGTTTCCCTTCTCTCTGTGGCAGTCATGGCTTCGCCTCCTCCCCAAATTATGGGGTGCTTTGTTTTTATATTTATTGCCTCGTATTATCCGCATTTATTTACTTTTGTCAATAGGGTTTTGGCTTGATGCTTGACCAATTTTTTAAGTCAGGTTATTATCACCAGAAGGCTTTATGAAAAGGACGGGAATCTTCTTTACCTATTTCCAGGGGGAGAGGCTGAGGGATTTTCCCCAGGCATTGGAAGGTATCCTGGAGAGGGAAAATGCATCATATTATGACGCCGTTTATGACTCTGGAGATGGGCTTTACTATTTAGAACCGGTGGCTGAGGAACTGCTGCTCAAGGTGCATTCCTCAAATATGGTGCGGATGGTAAAGCTGACCGGCGACTATGAATCGGCTTTATACTCAGCCGGGGGCACAGTTCAGGCGGCTGGGGAAATCCTTCAAGGGGAAATAGATAACGCCTTTGTGTTTACTAGCTTTGGTGACCACCACGCCGGCAGGAACTTTTATGGTGGGATGTGTTATTTCAATGGTGCTGCCTTAGCCATAGCTGCTCTCAGGGGGGAGGGGGTGGGGCGGTTCGCTATCGTGGATACCGATAGCCATCATGCCAACGGCACCAGGGATATCTTTGCCGATGATGATAATGTGCTTCATGTATGCTTTTGCTATCAAGATTATATGGATGAGCATAATAATGTGGATGTCATGATTCCATATCGCACCTCAGATGAGGAGTATCTTGCCAGCGTGAGGCGGGGATTTGTCCCCAGAGCGAGGGCGTTCAAGCCGGAGTATATTTTTTGGGAATTCGGCTATGATGCTACCCAGGGGGAGTATGGAGACAAGGGTTTGACTTGGGATTGCCACCTCAAGCTGGCAAGGCTCATCAAGGGGGTGGCAGACGAGGTCTGTCACGGCAGATTGATTACTATCCTGTGTGGTGGCTCAGGTCGTGCTCTGGCTACATATACTATACCTAGGATTATTGATTGTTTGGCTGAGATGGGGAGGTTCTAATAGCTATCGGGCAATTTGGTAGGCAGCTACCCCCCATTTTTGAGAATGAGCTTGCTTTAACTGTTGAAGGTTTGCCTGAACCGGGGCTGAGTTAATATTTTCCAAGGACATCAATACCCCATCCTCTCTGTTATCTGTGTAGTAGTTACGGCGCAGACCTACTTGGGTGAAGCCATACTTGAAATAGAGACTCTGGGCAGCAGTGTTGGAGACACGCACCTCTAGTGTAATAAGGCGAGCGTCTAGCTCTGTGGCTAGGTTTATAAGGGATATGAGCAGCAGCTCTCCTATCCCCTGTTGGCGATGCTTCTCCCGCACGGCAATGTTTGTTATGTGAGCTTCTCCAGCCATAATCCAGAAGCCGGCAAAACCGAAAATGTATTGCCTCGCTGACGGAGGAAATTCATTGCCGAAGAAACGGTCATGGTTGAAGAGATGCCTCAGCCTGGATACCAGACCAGCCAAGCCTTTTTGTGGCATAGCTTTCACCTCGGGCTCCTCAACCCTTATCTCATCGTCACAGGCTACGATATAATGGGCTAACCGGTTTTCCAGCTCATGCCGGTAGTTAGCCGGTGGCCACAGGGTGGAAAAGGCTTCACGGTCAATCTCGCTGACCTGGGCAATATCTTCTCTGCGCATCAGGCGCACATAGCAAGCCAATTTCTCATCCCATTGAACAAAGTTTTAATCTTGAAATTATTGTAGCACATTCCATTTGTCAATGGCATGTCCAGGAACGTTTATCACGAGTAGACGAAAGTCTAAAACCTATCTTTTTGCTGTTTTCCTCGTTATACTATATGCACAGGATAACACCGTAATCGCCGTAAATGGCAGGGGGTTGTCAGGTGCAAGATGAAGAGAGCCTGGTCCGGCGAGCGAAACAGCATGACCAAGAGGCTTTTGCCCAGCTATATGAGGCGCACTTCGATAAGATTTATCGCTATGTAACCATCAGGATAGGAAATGAGATGGAGGCAGAGGATATGACTCAGCAGGTCTTTCTAAAGGCACTCCAGTCCATCTCTTCCTTCAAGTGGAGGGGTATTCCCTTCTCAGCCTGGCTATTCCGCCTTGCCCACAATCAGGTAGTTGACTACTTTAGAGGGAAAAAGCGTGCTGCTATGCCCCTGGACGAATCGCTGGCAAGCAGCGATGATAACCCCCAGTTAATGGCTGAGCAAAAGCTAGACATTGAGCAGCTACTTTTGGCTACCAAACGGCTAACTGAGGCACAGCGTGAGGTGATCTCTCTCCGCTTTGCTGGCGAGCTATCTATTGCCCAAGTAGCTGAGGTTATGGGTAAGAGCCAGGGAGCAGTAAAGGCACTACAGCATAGTGCTATAGTAGCCCTGCGCAAAGCGCTATCGGTGACATAAGACAATGAAAACAAGTAAAGAATTTGATAATGTCTTGGATGAATGCCTGGAGCGAGTGCTAGTCAAAGGCGAGACTATAGAGCAGTGCCTTCAAAGCTACCCTGAGCAGGCAGCTGAACTTGAGCCACTACTTCAGACAGCTCTAGTTGCCAAGAAGGCATCAGCTATTCAGCCCCGAGCCGAGTTTAAAGCCAGAGCTAGATATCAGTTCCACTCAGCGCTCCAGGAAGCGGCTTCTAGGAGAAGTCGCCCGCTCTTTGGCTGGTTTCCACAATGGGCAACCGTGGTGACTATAGTCCTTGTCCTCATGCTGGTTGGGGGCGGCACGGTGGTGGCTGCTGACAATAGTATGCCTGATGAGCTTCTTTACCCGGTGAAGCTAGAAACAGAGCGGGTGTGGTTAATACTAACTCCCTCTGATATAGGTAAGGCACAGCTGTGTGCTAGGTTGGCGGATAGGAGGGTGGCAGAGATAATCTATATGGCAAACAAAGGCGATGCCCAGCAGGTAGAGCTAATCGCCCAGCGCTTGGATAAGCGCTTGGTAATGCTAGCAGTTCTAGCCTCAGCCGTGCAAGCGGAGGGTGTACCGGAGATGCTGGCACCGGCGCCAGCTGAGGAAGCTCCACCACCAGCACCTCCAGCACCAGGGAAGGCTCGGGGCAGTAGAGATGTCTATGCCCTGACTGATAACCGGGCTAAACTCAGGATGACTGTGGCGCATTATGCTGCAAATCACCCGCAGGCTCTCCGCACTGTACTGGAGAAAGCGCCAGAGTCGGCGAAGCCTGCCTTGCGCCGGGCAATTGCCGTCTCGGAAGCCGGCTATAAGAGAGCCCTTGAGGCTTTGGATTAGCCTAAAACATTTCTCTAAAATTGCCTCAGGTCGCCACTAACTAATTGGCGACTTTTTCGTTATATATTAGTGAAATAATAATAAGGTGAAGGGAGGTGATATGAAATCAAAGTTAATCCTAACGTGTGCTATGGTTGTCGTCTTGCTCTGCCTATGTGCTTGTTTCCCGACCCCAAAGCAAGCATCTGTAGATGTTTCCTGGGATGACTTTAAGAAGGAGCAGCATATTAGCAAAGAGGTGGAGGTTGCTGTTGACGGCTCATTGACGATAGCTTTGTACTCTTGCCCATCAGAAGGCCGCCAGTGGTCAGAGTCACAAATTAGTGACCAAACTGTGTTGCGAGAGGTAGACCACAAATTCGTGCCCCCCGAAGCCGAAGGCGATATGCCTCCTCCACCTGGTACACCTCGTCAAGAAGTATGGACTTTTAAGGCACTCAAGGAGGGTAAGAGCACCATATCTATGGAATATACCCACCCTTGGGAAGGCGGTTGGGAAGGCGGAGAGAAGGAGCCAATGCTCACATTTGTCTTGACTGTGGTTGTTAAATAGAGTCCGCAGAGACAACAGAATATATCTAATAGAAAGGAATTTTCAGCAGGAGGTTAAAGATGAAGAAGTACTGGTTAGTGGCTATAAGTCTGGTGTTGATGCTGGCAATAGCTGGGCTGAGCGGCTGCAGTGCCGGCAGTACCACCATAGGAACGGTAGACTTAAATAGCCAGCAGCAAGGGATTTGGGTCAGCGGTAAAGGAGAGGTTTCAGTTACCCCTGACATAGCCACCCTTAGGTTAGGTGTTGAGGCTCAGGCAGCAACTGTAGCCGAGGCTCAAACCCAAGCGGCGGAAGTCATGGATAGGGTGATAGCAACTCTGACTGATAATGGCGTGGCTAAAAAGGATATTCAAACCCAATATTTCAGCATTAGCCAGGTAACAAGATGGAATAGGGAAACGGAAGAAGAGATTGTGGTTGGCTATCGAGTAACCAATATGGTGATTGCCAAGATAAGGGAGATAGATAAGGCTGGTTCAACTATTGATGCTGTAGCCGCGGCTGGGGGAGACCTCACTCGCATAAATAGCATAGGCTTTTCTGTGGATGACCCGTCAGCTTATTACGAAGAGGCACGGCAAAAGGCAATGGCTGATGCTAAAGCCAAAGCCGAGCAACTAGCAAAGCTGGCTGGAGTTAAGTTGGGTAAGCCAACCTACATCTCTGAGGGCATACAAATTCCCCCTATTTATCCACGTGGCGTATATGAAGAAGCAGCGCTACCGGCACCAGCGCCAACCACACCAATCAGCCCTGGAGAGATGGAACTCAGTCTTACTGTTCAGGTAGCTTATGCTATCCTGGACTGAAGAAGAAATCTTCAAGCAGGAGGTAAGGATAAAATTATGAAGGTTTTAAAGATAGCAGGAATGTCGATACTAGCCCTGGGTTTGGTTTTAGGCATAGCCCTCCCTGTGTTAGCAGCCCCAGATTCGGCATCACCTCAGGCTAGCAATATGCTACCCAAGGTATTGAAGGGCAAAGTGGTTAGCATTGATGAAAACCAGGAATATTTTGTTATCCAGTCTGGGGAGCAGGAACTGACCATATTAGTAGATAACGATACCAAATACTATAAACTGTCTGTGCCTGGGCGGATTGTGGCTTTGGCGCAGCACCGAGTGGAATCGAGGCATCAAAATCAGGAAGAGTTGGAAGCTCCAGCCTGCCCTCAGATGAAGTTCAGGCTTCGGGATCAACAACAGATGAAAGGTTCAAGCCAGTATCAGATAAAGCTGAGGCCTCAGAACCACCCGGGCAATGTGGATGCACCTGAGCTTAAGCAAACAAACCTGAAACGACTTCACCCCCTTGGTGACGAGGCTGAGTTTAGTGATATTGCTGTTGGCGATAAGGTGGCCGTGTGGATACCCGCTGGAGAGGATGGTTATCTGGCGGGGAGAGTGCTGATTATAGAACCGGTGACCTATGCTCGTGTTAGTGGCACTATTATTGTTGTTTCCCCAGAGGATGGAACCATCGCTATAGCTCCTGATGATGGTGAGGCAATTACCCTGTACTATAATGAGGGCACCGTATTTATCCTCAAGGGGGTTATTCAGGTGGAAACGGGGCAATCTGCCCTTGCCATCTACGATAGCGATAATATGATAGCCAAGAGGGTGGTAGTGAATCAATAGCTGCTTGCAGGTATCGCTGATACCAGTGGGGGAGCCTCTGAAAGAGGCTCCCCTTATTTTGCCCACATCCCCCTGCTAACCTGTCTGGCGTCTGTCTCTAATTTCTCTAAGTATTCTTGGTATTTAATATCAGGTGGATAGGCTTTAGCTTGAGCAAGCCCTAATCTTACTAGTTCAGCATTGACAAAGATATCATCCACATAGACATAGCGCAGCAGCCGATCATATTTATCGGTCTGGGAGACATCTCTCTCTAAGCGAACTACCTTGCCTCCCACTAGCTCGCGGTTAGCCTCAAGAGCCTCCATACCATAGGCTTCCAGCTCGGGGTGAATTTCTGGGGTATCAATGCCAATGTACCTTACTCGGTAACCCCCTTCGATAACGATGGTATCGCCATCAATTACTTGGGTAACCAGCGCTGTATTGGGTGGCGAAGTGCAACCGCATATCAGCAGGAGGATGAGAACAACGATGGCTAGGAACTTGGCTTTATTGCTCAGGCTATTATACATATGTTGGCGTAGCGTTCCCACTCACTATAGACGCAGCCGCAGTATTGCTGGTGGTAGAGGTTCAGCGGCTTAGTCATGCGGCGGCTATCTGAGTAGCGTTTCCTGAGGTCTGCGTACAGGAAATCTATGCCTCCTTCTCTAGCCAGGTCATTGCCAATTTTCTGGAGCAGGTCATGCTTCTGGTGAGGGCTGATTAGCAGGGTGGTGGTGAAAGCGCCAAAGCCCATCCGGTGAGCGGTCTCCATTGTTTTTGACAGGCGAAGCCTGAAGCAGTACTGGCAGCGCTGGGATTCATGTCCTACTACCTGGCGAAAGTAGTCGATGATGTCATAGCCCTCAGCTACTATTAGGGGCAGGTTCATTTGCTGAGCCAGAGACTGCACTGCCGCCAAACGGTGCTGGTGCTCCATATAGGGGTGGATATTGGGGTTATACCACAGGGCGCTGACCTCATACCCCTGCTGTCGCCAGTAGTCAACAGTATAGGCAGCGCAATGAGCACAGCAACTATGGACCAGAATTGACTTCACATTCATATCTTAGCTTTATCACTGGTCAATTATCAAGGGGTTGTTTAGAAAACTATCTCCCTGACCCAGTTAGCGACCGCGCCCTGAAATGTTATAAATTTGTAACTTTCTTCTCCTGTATTTTATTACTCTGTTAGATTCTATCATTACCATAAATTAGGCAAAAATAAGTGGGAGGTGCCGAGATGACAACTGGTGCGTCTGAAGAGAAAATCTATGAGGAGGCTAAACTGAGGGTTAAAGCAAAGAAGGACTTTTATGGTCACTTTGGCGCCTGGGCAGTGGTAAATGCTATACTGGTGATTATATGGGCGTTAACTGACCTCGGAGGGTACCCTTGGTTCCTTTGGCCATTAGGTATCTGGGGCATTTTCGTTTTAGTTCACTTCTCACGTGTCTTCGTCTTTGAACGGAAATCGGATATAAAAGCTATAGAAAAAGAAGCTGAGAAGATAAGAAGAGAGCAAAGATAGCTGAAACTTTCCTCAAAACCATGGACAACTGAGTGAAACTGAGCAACATGGCTGGGCGTAAACCACGGTTTTCCAAACCCATGGCCTTCTTTTGGCTGCTGCGCCTTAACCGCACCGTGATGGTGGCAATGATTACCGGTGCGGCAGCCTTTGCATCTGGCGCTGGGGTTGCAAATTCATTATTGATGACCCTAGCTGGGTGGTGTCTGGCCGTGGGCGGCTTCTCCTTGGACTTCTATGCGGACCGTGACTTAGACACTGAGGGACCTCGGGCAGAGATACGCCACAACCCCTTTACCGATAGCTCCATCTCACCACGGACAGGGCTAGCTTTCTCCTTGACTTTCATCACCGGTAGCGGCGTTATAGCTTTCCTAGTGGCCCCTTGGTCTCTGCTGCCTTGGGGCATCACTCTGTCTATCATCGTTGGCTTGGCTATGCACATCTTCGAGACCCCCGTAGCCCGTGCCCTGACCCTAGGTCTGCTGCAAGCCCTATACGTGTTCATGGGTGGTGCAGCTGGCAGCCTGAGCCTGGGATTGGGGCTTTTAGCCGGTATGTTCTTCTTCGCCATGTTCGGCGGGCGGGGGATGATCGACATACGCGACTTCCCGCAGGATAGGTCCACTCGCGTGCAGACTCTGCCTAAGCGCTATGGAATAAAGCGTACTACACAGTTCGCCACCGTCTGCCTACTCATAACCTATGCCCTTAGCTTGGCTGCGTACTTCACAGGTGAGTTCAGCGCTTTATACTTATACCTTGATCTGACTTTCATCGCCGTGGGCTTGGTATGCGCCTGGCTCTTCGTCACACGCCCTAGCCCCAAGCTGGCCTACTCCCTGACCCTTGTATTCATGATGGGCATGGGATCCCTCATCTGCCTGGCGATGATTTTGGGGAGCATGTAGACTTGAAGATGCCCTTGCTCTTGAGGACATTGCTAGCTATGGTCGTAACATAGGGTATTCTGCACACCCACTAAACACTACAAAAGAGTTGGCTGAGGGGGTTTTTCTTTATCGTAGGGCAAGCCGAGGTGCTGGTAAGCCAGCTGAGTGGCTAATCTGCCACGGGGGGTTCGCTCCAGAAAACCTAGTTGCAAGAGATAGGGCTCATAGACATCCATGATAGTATCTGCCTCCTCACTGATAGAGGCAGCAATGGTATCCAGTCCCACCGGTCCCCCGTTAAACTTGTCGATGATAGTGTGTAGCACCTTGTGGTCTATCTCGTCCAGACCTATATTATCGACCTCAAGCTTAGACAGTGCCTCCACTGCTACTGATTGGTTGGCTACACCGTCTGCCATCACCTGAGCATAGTCCCTGACGCGCTTGAGTAATCGGTTGGCCACGCGAGGTGTGCCTCTTGCCCGGCAGGCTATTTCCTTCAGCCCTTCACCTTCTGCTTTTACTTGGAGAATGCGGGCTGAGCGTTTGAGGATTGTTTCCACAGATGCCTGGTCATAGAAATCGAGGCGGTAGACAGCGCCAAATCGGTCTCGCAGGGGTGGGCTCAGCAGGGCGAAGCGAGTGGTGGCACCAATCAGGGTAAAGGCAGGCAAGTTTAGTCGCAGGCTCCTGGCACCGGGGCCCTTGCCTATAATAATGTCCAGAGCAAAGTCCTCCATAGCCGGGTATAATACCTCTTCTACTGCTCTATTGAGGCGGTGAATTTCATCGATAAACAGTATATCGTGGTCGCGGAGGTTGGTTAGGATTGCTGCCAAGTCTCCGGTGCGCTCTACCGCCGGACCTGAGGTAATCCTAATGTTAACCCCCATCTCAGCGGCAATAATATAAGCCAGGGTAGTCTTCCCCAGACCAGGTGGACCGTAAAGTAGAACATGGTCCAGCGCCTCGCCCCTGCCTTTTGCGGCAGTGATAGCTATCTTCAGGTTGTCCTTAATCTTAGCCTGCCCGATGAAGTCATCAAAGCGGCGGGGTCGGAGACTAGTATCAAGTGATACATCCTCAGCTCCGGGCTTGCCTGATACAATGCGGTCTATTTCAACCTCACCCCCTTGCTAAATTATTTTATTATACCATATCTTTAGCTGAGCCTGGATAAAATAGAAGGTCGCCCAGGTAAGATAGGGCGACCCCTTTATCAAAGCTATCAATTGTGATGCCGGAGACCTTAGCTAGTCGGCTCTTCCTCAGCCTCTTCCTCGCCTTCTTCCCCGGCTATCAAGCTTGGCACCTCCCCGGCTATCAAGCTTGGCACCTCCCCAGAAACAGGGCAGCAAGCTGGAATCAGCTTACCAATAATTACATTCTCCTTAAGCCCGACCAGCCTATCAATCTCACCTTTGACCGAGGCTTCAGTAAGCACTCTGGTAGTCTCTTGGAAAGAGGCTGCTGCCAGCCAGCTATCAGTATTCAGCGAGGCTCTGGTTATACCCATCAATACAGAGTGGGCTGTGGCTGGTTCACCACCTTCAGCTAGCACCTTGGCGTTGATATCCTCGTAACGGAATACGTCTATCAGCTCCCCGGGCACTAGCTCGGTGTCACCTGAGGAGTCAATACGAACCTTGGCCAGCATTCGATGGACGATAACTTCAATATGCTTGTCGTTTATATTCACTCCCTGGGAGCGGTATACCTTTTGCACCTCATCCACCAGGTATTGCTGGGCTGCATCCCTACCTAAAATATATAGGATATCCTGTGGGTTGATAGAACCCTCAGTAAGTTGCTGCCCCGCCTTTATGTGATCCCCAGTTTGAACACGAATATGGGCAGTAGCTGGCACAGCATACTGCTGCTGCTCCTCCTCCTTGTAGCTGATAAATAGCTGGTCGCCTTCAAAAGTTACCTCCCCAGCGACACGGGCCAGGATAGGTTTAGTTTCAGTAGTTATAGCTACTGACTCTGGTGGGGCTTCTGCCTCTGGGGGTTGGCAGGCTAACTCCGCTCCTATTTCTACCCATTGACCTTTGTTCACC
>Ga0224501_10005421_pt1 | contig 10057 bp, 6 predicted proteins | sample SF_Oct11_sed_USG_4_FD_169105 | JGI IMG/M metagenome (GOLD analysis project Ga0224501, IMG submission 169105) | Sediment microbial communities from San Francisco Bay, California, United States - SF_Oct11_sed_USGS_8_1 | ecosystem: Environmental > Aquatic > Marine > Sediment | place: USA...
TTCCTTTATGCCAGCGGGTGAGCAATTCTAATTTATTAAAATGTATACATTTTCCATACGATGTACAGCGAGTCCAATAGAACCGTTTTGGTGTTTTGATGATGTCACAACACTGAGTGAGGCTATATCTGGGGTCAGTCTTGTACAATGGATCGATTGCTGATCCATTCCATATATTCATGTCAATTAGTCATTGGAATTGACAATGCTGTCTCTTTTTGCATTCATTTATCATTATAACTGTTGGGTGGGGGACGATTTTGGTATACCTTGCCAATGGCAGTGATCATGCAGGTGGTTACAGTGATCAGGTTACAAACATTGAAAAGGGGGGGGGGACAATGCAGGAAACAACCATTTCAAATTTTACAATAAGTACTGCTTTCAGCGAAAAAAATATATAGACACCAGAGTCATCTGTGGAACGCAAAATGCATCCTGCAATAAATGCTCATCTTTAAACTTATTTATGTATACCAAACCGGAGACAGTGAAAGCTGTTTGACGACGGGGTATGATCAGGTTGTACTGCCCATGAAACATAATAAACGGCTCCCACGATATAAATGGAGTAGACAGGAAGGAGTTGGAGAGAGAACTGAAAGTGTGCTTATAGTCATTACTGATCACAACTGTTAAAACCATTGATGTGAATATATGGATTGGCAATCAGTCCGCCGTAACAATGCATGCAGCTCGCGCGTTCTCAGTGGATTCCTGCGTCATCAAAATGGAACAACTTCATTGGGTATCAGTCTGTTCTTTTAAAATAGCCATTCCCGCGGTTGACATTTTTTTACTGTGTTGTCAGGTCGTTACGGAGTTGTTCACCCTTTAGCATAAAGGTAACACAGTTGTAGGATTCTTGTGCATTTTATGTCTGTTGGTGAGGTATGGGAGTTCAATCTGTTCACCTGTTCTGGATAGTGGCAATTTTCGATCCATATATTCATATCAATGGTTGAACATTGCTCTCCGAGTAAGTTGAAACTCTTGCCTTATTGTTCTGTAACCACTGAATGTAATAAGTGTAGTGATTGGAAGAGGCAGGCGCTCGATCCTGACCCTGTTTTAATGTCTCTATGTCATTGCTCTGATTTCCATAATGCAATATCATTAGGTCACATCACATAGATAAAATATATCATGTCATAGTTCCCAACTCACAGCATCCCAGAAAGTCGGGCATATGGCCAATGAATTGGAACTTCACTCATAATAGGTACATTCACACATGCCTGGATACAACCTCCAATTAGTGATCTGCTGGTCACTCAGCTTTCTGGTATATGCGCGATAGACAGACGTGTTGCTGACACAAGTGACCGGTCACCCAGCTTTGATTAATGAGGTCTTAGTTTATACCCAAACCACCTACTTACCCCTTTCATGGATAGCATGAAAAGGGGGGGGGGTATGTTCCTTCACATAACCCCTATTCACTAGCTAGATCCACTCAACACATGTTTAAATCGATGCTGAGGTAATGGTCCTTCACATACCCCCTTCACTGACTGGTTCCACTCAACACATGTTTAAATCGATGCTGAGGTAATGGTCCTTCACATACCCCCTTCACTGACTGGTTCCACTCAGCACATGTTTAAACTGATGCTGAGGTACTGTTCCTTCACATAACCCTCATTCACTAGCTAGATCCACTCAGCATATGTTTAAATCAATGCTGGAGTAATTTTCCTTCACATAACCTTCCTTTTCTGGATCTTATCAGCACACACAATGTCATGCAGATTGAGAATGGACAGAATTTTTGATAAAATGAGTGCCGACACAGCTTATAAGAGGTAGGTTACACAATACACATACTGCCTTTGGGGTGTATCCCTTTATTTCCTTTGAACAATTTTCTGGCATTCAGGACCATGAAGCGCACATTGCGCATTGCAATCGATTTGAAATTATTATGATTCTATATTCCTTTGCTAACTTTCTCTTAAGTGCGAATGGACTCGGAACTGCAAGCCCCTAAACCTTTTATAACAGAAAGTGATCCACCAGCCAGTGATGCACAATATATAATGTCCATGATCATCACAGTTTTGTATACCAGTAATAAAAATGGACCCACGCATAAAATTTTACTGCTTCTGTGTTCCAAATAATGACGTAAAACATTTTAATAGAGTACAGGATGATCTCTGTCAGTACATCAGATTTCTACAAATAGTGGTGGTATGAACAGTTAGATTACGAAAATGCACATTGGCCACCATCTCATATGCCTTCTTAGATAACAGCGGAAAAACTGGGCTGCAGTTGTGAGTTTGAGTGTGAGTGAGAGCGAGAGCGAGAGCAAGAGTGTGAGTATGAGCTTCTCACATGATTATCTCCTACCATTTTCAAAACAATCCTCAGGTTTGAGTTGAATGGCCGAGATCCTGCGCACACCAACAAATAAGGAAGAAATGCAATGAAATTATTCTTTGTAGAGAGAGCATGAAGCGAAGACTAAAGATTTGTATTGCAACTAGTTTTTTTATACTCTTCTTGACATTACTCCCAAACAAATCACCATCACTGAGTCACAGTGTCAGATCCCCTGATGTCTACAGTGAACCGAGCGTTATAGCCAAGCTCACTTTGCTGACTGTCGATGCTGATAAGACAGAACCAGAGGCAACTGCTGTCTCTACGAGGGAGCAGACATATGACATACCATGCTTAGGGAAGGTAGCGGAGTCAAATCATACCAGGTGTCAGCACTATACACCTGACTGGGTAGATAGAAAGGATTTAGGAAATCTGCTCCATACTAGAATGGATGGTATAAGGTATGGAGAACTAAACACGCACTTCATATGTATCATCGCTGTAGTTTGGAGCATACATTTCTTGGCATTTAAATGTCAAAGATACAACATTGGGCAAGCATTCACTTGATCCATGTACATTTAGAAAGATTTATACCGCAGGATAGTCTAGGACAGAGGATGAAATTTTTGCCAGACAGGATTATCTGCAACAAATATTCACTTTAGCGTATATTTGATTTTTTCTTTTCAGTGCATCAGATTTTTGGCAGGGCACCGGCCAACCGGATCACTAGCTCAAATGAGCATAACCTACATAAGTACATGCAGGTATTCCGGTACCAGGGGATATACTTTAACAGTCGAGCCATAAATGCAGGCAGCTAGGTGGCTGCCGGGAATTTAGGCAGCTAGGTGGCTGCCGGGAATTTAGGCAGCTAGTTGGCTGCCGTGAATTTAGACAGCTCGGTGGCTGTCGTGAATTTCGCCAGCTATAGGTGGCTAGTAGTTATTTAGAACTTTAAGGAACATGTAACATAAACGAGATAAGGGGATTGGTCAATTCTCTGTCTGCAATTGAACTTGGCATAGTGCATAATGAACTTGGTGTTCAATGCTTGATGGGGATTATCATGGGTTTCTTTTGTGTGATCTATTATTCTTGGCCAGCAAATCTAGCCTCAGTTTGCCATTCAGGAGAGCTAGTGAATAAAGGAGAGTAAAGGTATTTCAGGTTTGCCATGCGTGGTGTCATGCATGGATTAAAGCCCAGTACATTTGTTGCTTTGTCAAGCAGCACTATGCAAGCAAATCATCAAAGTGCTACATCCTATTCTATCTATGGAAGTGATGTTTCTAATTGTAACATATTATCATTGCGGCACCTGGTAAACCTTACAACTGATCTTGCATGCAAAACCTTGAATCAAAAGTCTAAACCCACACAACAACTTATGCTAATCATAAGCCGAGGTGAACTTGATCGATTCAGGGTCATAGCATACATTCATACCTGTACCACAACTGCTCACTGTAGCTCCAATCGAGTCCCATCCTTCATCTCCATACACAAGAGCAGTGCATACACTCAACTAGTCCTTTGAGTTTATTTGAAAGTTTATATCATGATAGATAACCTAAAGATGGAGAGATCTGTGATATAACATATAAGGGACTTGGGAAGACCAGCTTTATCTTCTCTTTGAGATATAGGCCAACACAGTGGCTGTAATGGTAGCATTGGAAACTGCATCCCCTATTATCACGGATTATTCGTCGGTGCACACGCAACCTAAATCTTGCTGACTGCTGCTGTCAACAAAATCTTCACGCAAGAAAAAACCATAGTCCAGTTAGTCTGCAGGAGTCTGAACTCCGCGGGTGCGATCAATGCATTCACTGAATACAATTATGGCGGGTTGGGGACCAAAGCAGCCTTGTGCTGTCACACTGGATGATATTCACCACCAACTAGCCAATAGACATCCCTAGCAGTAGTGAAGAGGCACCAAGTGGCATTTATACACCTGCTGTCACACTTGACTTTCGATGCATATCTGCTGGTATTCCTTGATAAACCACAAGCACTATGTGTAGATTATAAAACCTGCACATTGGCAGGCGCTATATCAGCAGTGACATAGAGTCACTGATATCAGCTAGCATGGCTACGTTCAAGCTTTTTCAACCTATTTTGAATGAAGTTCTGGGTGATTCTGACATGCTCGTAGGGTCAGGGCGCTCATGGTCAGAGTTGCTACGGTCGACACTTGACTCGCAGTTCTCCTCGGATGTAGATGAAATCAGCTCTACCCTGATCTAAACCTGAGTAAAGACATTAGAAAGCCTCGTTACTCCAACGAATCTCAATTATCCCCTTTTCCCAATGAGTTAGTAGATAGATAATGTCAGTCAGAGTGCTGGCTGAGTACTCAGTATGGAGACCACCCATCTACTGATGGCTGGTTGATCGAAAGTCTGGTCATAAGCCAATCATATGTATAGGTGGCGGAATTAGGTACCTCACCGATCGTTTCAGTCAGTGGAATGTGAAGCGAACTGTGCAGGCTATATTCTATCTTTAGATCTGTAGTACGATCAATTGGTAAATCGTTATTATTCATAGACGACATATACACCTATATAAATAAGAAGCATACCCACATGAATTTCAATTAAACGAATCACTGTGGAGCTAGCTGAGTTATCACCCCTTCGAAGGAAACGTAACGTAGTTAGTTTCTAAGCCTTTCGCAGAACGTACCTGGCTACAGCGGCGTGTACCCCAATGTCCGATGTACGGAGTGGGTGATTAACCATACATACGTGCAGAAATAATAATAATATTATGTAAAGTAAGAGAGAAAACACCTTAAAAATATTCACTACTATAGCTGTAGGAACGCAGCACCGTTGCTACTGACAGCCGGTGGTAACAACAGTCTGATTTAGAGGTCAAGGACTAGAACCAATTGGCTAAAGCCCGCGGGCTCAAGCAAAGGCCGCGTGTGCGCCGTTTGGCATTTCCGACTGTTCGTTTTCATAGCGCTCGCTTCGCTTGTTTGTGCTGGCCCCATAGTTTCCTTCGAAGGGGTGCTCTCTAGCCATACACTGCCAATGGTGCCCACTGTGCGTTGAAGGGGTAGTTGCTTGCGATAGGCGATGCTGGCATGGCTGGTAATCATTATAATTGTGAGAGCTCTAGTTTGGTTATTTGTGCATTTGGTTGGATCAATAGGTCTATTCTTGCGTTATCGTCAGACGCAGACATGTAGACGCGAGCATACGAACAGATAGGAGTAGTCAAAAAACGCAAGGGTTTCGGGTGCAGTTTTGGACTCATCAGAGTTGTCCTCGTTCATTGGCTGGCGTGTTTAAGGACAAAAAGGTTTTGCATCTGTTTCACAACAACGAAACACCCGTGAAACAACCATAGATTAAGAAAGCGATCGGTAGTTAGCCTTGACATCTTGATAACCTTGACACTTTATAAACTAGCGCGCCTAATTTCAGGCACAGAATTTTGTTCGCATCATTGAAGTCATTTTCAGACACAGCCGAGGTACATGCTTTGTAAAATCGCACTTTTCGGGTGCCTTTTGAGCAGAAAAACTGAAAGTGCGTTTCAGACGCCAAAACCTGAGCACGCGAATGCACCTATTATCTCTATATTAACCTGATATGGCTTGACATTGCATATAAATTATAATTGATGCTAATAATTGATGATAATAATATAATGCGATGCATACCATCAGTTCCCTTTCATTTGAAACTCCATGCAAAGGAATTGGTGCTTAGGTAAACTGTTTTATTGATTGCCACCAAACGCGAAACTGAATGTTAGTTTATTGAGATCGATATGGGCTTAGGTATGATAATTTTCTGTGACTGAACATCAGAGCTTTTTTATAAGTGATCCAGTTTCATCCATAGAACTATAACCTTTCATCATAGATGAAGGGTTCCGTGTTCTAGGAAGCGCTGTGAGCTATACAGAGATGGATTATATAATGTATCTGAAAGTGGCCATGGAAAAAAATTCATTAACTACACTGGAGGATATAACTATGCTCAAGAGGTGAGGAGGGTAAAATAAACTTTATTGTTTTTTATTGCTGTCTGCGGTATCCAAGTGCATGCGCGTCTCAATTAAAAGCCAATTGTGTTGCTACAAGCCCTGCACATGGTTGAAATTAGGTGCATTGATGTGATCGGTTTTGGTATCTCGAAAGCGCTTCTGAAAAGTGCGTTTTTGCAAACAATGTACCTCGGCTGAGTCTGAAAGTGAATCCAATCACACGATCAGAACTCTGCCGTGGAACATGAAATTCATTGCAGAAGTTGCTTCACCCAGTCCCAACTTCTCTCTCAGCATTGTGCTCAGTTTCTGACTGGGTAGCCATGTGGTTGGTAAGGGGCCAATTTGACTGAAGGATATCTTGTTTTCCTTTAATATTCATGAACCTAATTCCATATTCACACGATGAAATTGTAAACTGTATGTAGGTGAACTATTTCGAATCTAGGCGGTCTGTGGTTTCTCCTCTAGTAGTGAAAATCCCATAAATTATTGAGCAGAATAAAATAAGTTCCACATGAGGATACACCTCAGAATATTACTCTTAGCCACCACAAACTGCTATTACATGTAAGTTAACTGCATGTAACTAGACTGGTGGTGAACCTGGCCATCTTGCGACAATGTTGCCATGTAGTATTTTTAGTGCTTTGTTTGCTGACTAAGAGGTGTTTCTTTTGTAACCATTTTCCACCTCTGCTTGCTCAACCTGGAGCTTGAAGCCTGTGGTACAAATTCAGATTATTTTAGACTAAAAGTATACTATCTAAGTGACAAAGCAAGCCACAAGGACATCAGCCACGCGGACATAAGCTAACTGCCTTCCCAAGTCAAACGGAGGATGATTGCAATTTCTTGGCGATCGATAACAATGCACTTCAGCATAATGCATCTTTCTTTCTGCTATCAATGTTTGCAGCACCGAGTGATGATGAACTTACATCTAGGTTTGAGGTTCTGTTGGATGCCAAAAGATGGTAGCTCATTTTGGAGAAGAGCTTGGGGCCGCCTGGCTTCTGCGGAAAATAATCTGACTGGAATACCACCACGAAGAAACAAAATAATACAGAAGGTGTCAGTAAAAGCCGCCATGGATTCACAAGTAAGACATTGGATTTACCGGGTGCTGTGTGGGAGATTTTGGCACCCCTAATTTTAACCTCCTCTGAGTCCATGTCCTTTCTCTTCTCCCAACATTTACCTAGAACAGCTGGGGTGTGGGCTTTGGGTTTCTCAGCAAAATGGGTAGCCACACACACACATTTAACTGCTATACTCAGTTCCGTAGGGATGCTAGGCCTTCACAGACCCTTCCCAGAGTCAGGTAGGTTGCCCAGTGACTGCATGCATGTCAGGATTAACCTGTTCCTATATGATGTATTTGATTATCTTCAGTTATTGATTATGATTTCAGGCACACGATAAGGCTGACTAATATATCTAATTGTGCAGTCATATATTCCTGTTTGGCTGTCAGGGTAGAACATCCCACCGTGAGGAAAAGGGTTCAGGCCTAGTGATTCCGATTTCGCATTCGAGTTTCTATTCTATTAGTACTATACTTACTAAGTTACCAGCTAGTACTAGGAGCTGGCTGTTTTAGATGGCTACTAACGTAACATTTATATGCATGCTGGTGAACCAGTTCTTGAGGGAATGAGAGTATCTAATTCATTCTATTGTAACTGATGCCGAGTTTGATACTAAATCTTCATGTTCATGAGTGACTCCTTACTATTTTCATTCCACAAAATGGATTGAGTAACGATAGTGAGTACCATATTGTATTCAATATTTCTAGCCCTGGTTTCTAACATTATTCATGTCCACCACTGCTACAGAACAACCCTAATCAATAATTACCCAGCGAAATTTAAGAATATTGGAGTAAATGAGAGCGGTTATATTTACTATAGCTTACCAAATTACAATCAACTCGTAAACAGCATTTCCCTGCATGTACTGGCGTCGTTTGCCCAGCCAGTTTACGAAAGCTACTAGGGTTTGTGAGCTGTGGAGCAAAATGAAGTTACTTGAGTCATAAACCAAAACCCTTGACAGTTAGACCAGAAACTGCTGAAGTACTATATGATTTCTATATAATTTTTAATGATTTCTTGGTTATACGGAGTGTGAGTTGATTTTCCCAATCCCCACCATGATATGTGAATGGCAAACTACGTAGGTATAGTGGAGAATTGAAAAAAACTTACAGATGAAGATGCTGGGTCACTTTGGTACGAGCAATAGCATTGGTCAAGAATCAGCGTATCTAAAGATTGCTTATGACGAGTGAATGATTAAAGCTTTTCAAAACTTCAGAAATGTTTCAATGCATAGCTAGAGCCCTTACAGAATTTTGCGACTGTATGCATCGAACCAAAATGCTTACAGTAAGGTAAACGGTGCAAAGATTGTATCAAGATAACCATCTCCCATTCAAACTGATGGGAACATGCGAGGTGAGGTGAGAGACCCGGTGTGCCCATCGCTGTACTCGTCCGCCTGATTAATCTACCCATGCAGGCGCTGTTTGGCTTCCAATTTTAGTACTATATTGGAAGCCACTCGGCCAGTCAGTGACTGGATAGACTAATGAGTTATACTTTAGAATTCGAACTCAACGATACTGTAGTTTTGCCGCGCTCAAATCGCTTTTTACCTGCTTGGCAGCGGATCGCACTACCTTGCGAACAGCGACCCCAGTTTTTTCCTCTCTACAAAAACACTACAACTGCATCCTGTTTTTTTCTTGGCGCATTAAATTTTTGAGTATCTGTTGACCCCTTCAGTTAAAGCTGGGCCGGTCTACCAAGCGGAGGTGAGAAAATGCGCCGGTGCGTTTCCGAAAAACGGATTGAGTTCATTATCCTGGTATAATCATTGAACGGTGTAAGATAACTCCAGACTCGTGTTACTAAATCATGACAGCAACCCAAATCCCGTAACCGTGTTCGTTGAGAAGTCGTTCTCTTCTGCACAAGGTCTCTCATTTTGCTGGGTATCCTCCGGCCCTTCCTCCGTTGTCGCCCCCACTGACCAATATGGTTCTAGTCTGGTTTGCTATATGAGATACTGGTATGTGAATGTCTAAACCCAACAGAGGCCGGCTAGTCAACAGTTTAGGCTGAGAACTATTGGAACCCAATAGAGGGAAAAATTAGATAGATTGTTATAAGAGAATTTTCAATTTCACAGAAAGGAGACCCCCCAGGAAAGCAGGGGTTTTTTTACTCTATAACAAGAAATCCTTGGCATAAACTGGTCAGCGTCTTTCAGGAGAAAGTAGAGATCCAGCCTCACCGTGAGTTAATAGTGTCATGCTTAGTTTGATACAGGTGGGTGATCGACTTTTCAGTCTATAAAAAATTAAAGAAAGTTCCTTTAATCAACAACAAAAGCTATTGTCAACCACAGCAAACGATGGTAATAACTTGGCATTGAGTCTTTGAGGAGCTCAAATATGCGATGGGTGTCGAGCTTGCTGTGAAGTTTCAGAGACGCCGCATGGCGGAAATCATAATTTTTATGGAAATTGGCTCGTGTAGGGTCAGGCAATTTTTATTGGTCGCATAATTAGTCATCTAGGGGTGATTAACCGACCGAGTACAAACCAAAGTGCAAATTATCAAAGTTTCTTCCCCTCCCTTCCCTCTTCCCTCCCTTCCCCCTCCCTCCCTTCCCTTTCCCTCCCTTCCCCCTTCCC
>Ga0224501_10005423_pt1 | contig 10054 bp, 5 predicted proteins | sample SF_Oct11_sed_USG_4_FD_169105 | JGI IMG/M metagenome (GOLD analysis project Ga0224501, IMG submission 169105) | Sediment microbial communities from San Francisco Bay, California, United States - SF_Oct11_sed_USGS_8_1 | ecosystem: Environmental > Aquatic > Marine > Sediment | place: USA...
CCTGGGCCCAAGGCTGAGTAGGCTATTCCCTAACCAATCACTTCTCAATGAGCAGGGGAGATTGGTGTAGTCTCTCTCGTATGGCGTCTCCACCATTACAGTGAAGCTGCTGGGTTAGATACATGTGCTGTCAGTTATGCCTTAGCATGGTGTACCATGAGCGGGTCAGTATCAATGCTCCACCTCATAATGAGGGAGGGGGTCATGTTAACAATGGGAGCCCACAGTTGCCAGCCCAGTACTCTACTACTGAGCTATCCCGCCGTACCCGGTATTGTCTGTATATATATGGAAAGAAACAAAGCTATGGAAGACATCTTATCTCGTAGTAAAAAACTTAATTGGTGGTTTAGGACTCCTTAAGCTCCTTACTAAATGGGATAGCAGAACGCTGTTCCGCTATCCCATTTAGTACTACCCTTTATTTTGACTCTGATGAATGGGTATGCTCATTACCTGACAGCTATACAGGAGTGTTCTTTTCAGCTGGATTACACCTGGTTATCTTATTAACAATGGGAGGGTGGCATGAAATAGTTGATCATAAGAATTTCTTGTAGGGGGATTGCTGTATGGAGGTATATAGTACCATAAAGTCTTTCGCTATGTGCGTAGGGCATCTAATATGCATGTAACACTGTTCATAGCTTTCTCTAGTGCAATCACATCACAATGGATAGATTGCTTGCCAGACACTTGAAAGACCTGATGCTCCTCTTCACAGCGCTACACACGATAGATTATCACCTCAGTCATGTATAACACTGCAAGCTATAAGAGCACATACATGAACACGTATAAGCCGCTTTTCTTTACAGAGCACATGTCGGTTTTACAAGCTTCCTTCCATTTAAAGAGAGCCACCGGCTACTACCTACTTAACGTGTACATCCCATGCTTCATGCTTGTGCTCCTATCGTGGGTCACCTTCTTCCTGAACAGAGAAGCCTCCGCTGCCAGAACCTCACTAGGTAAGGGCTTTATGCGCTGATGTAATTCTCTCACTCACTCTTATGTGCCGTCACAGTCTTGGTTAGGGGCTATATGTGCTTTCACAGTTCTTACTAAAATAAGGTGAAGGTTGTTCCCATAGCTAATGGCCCTGTGGGGCAAGTGGGTCAGAGAGGCAATTTGTACCGGCACCGGTGCAACTGAGGTGGGGTGCCACCCCTCAAACGCTTTCGCCTTCCCCAGCACCAGGAGAGTTAGGTACCCATTTATTATTGGGTAAGTGGAGAGAGTTTTTGAAAATCCCTGAGTACAAGCTGGGTTTTGACCCCAAGACCTTAAGCACCAGTAGAGCATTCTAACCACTGAGCCACAGTGCCTCACTAAGTAAGGGCTATAATGCTGGTATGGTTCTCACAGCGAGCTGCATTAACATCAGGTAGTTGCTCGACACACATCACGGATCCGAGTGGTACCCTTGAATATGCGATGCTGAGTCGACGGCCATTCATTTTGGTCCACACACATCACTTTAGTCAGCTAAAGGGATTATCAAGCAAGACGCTTTATGCCAAGGAAATAATGCTGCTCTAAGCTCACCAGAACTTTGTTACATAACCGAAACCAATGAGGTCAATATTGGAGGATTACAAGTGCCAGAATATCATATGCAAGTGACAGACGCTTAATTAAAAGACGCCATCATAAGGTCAAGATGACTAATTACACCAGAGGGGTTTCCAATCACATGCCTACTGAGATGGTTTCAGAAGCCACTTAATTTATTTCCAATGTTTTATCCCAAAGCATTCAAACAACCACCCAAAGTTTTTGTCGTAGTAGCAGCGAATGAGGAAAGCTATGCAACCTGATCTAAATCTGATGGTGACAAACAAACTCCATGTGTTCTCTTTTATATTACTATTCAGGCTCTGAAGATGAATGTAAACAAATAACACTAGTATCTTTAATTATGCATGATTTGATACAGTTAATGTATGTTGGATAACTGAGTATGCTTTTATCATGCCGAGATATACATGAAATATTGAAAATTCTAAAACACAGTGCGTAGTGCATGTAATACAGGCTTCAGAGACCTATGGCTCGGATTTATAATACAGCATTTGTGTGGTAACTAATCCTTTTCCCAATTGAGTGTAACTCGGGAACGCGACCATTGTTCATGTCTCCCAGGTTTATTTTGCTGGCTGCTATGCTACATGTGTGAGAAGCGAGTGTGATTGAAGTGATCGCAAGATCAGCTTATTTGTGAATGCGAAAACAATAAGAAAAATTTTCAGCGCACTATATGCAAGCTTTCATCAATCAATGTTACCCGTATGCGGGTTCTATGGAATCTTATAACCTATGGATTCACATTCATGCACTTCAAAGGGCTCTGCTGCACTTCATTGTGAAAAGATGTTCTCAAGATATGCTAAATTACTCTTTCCACCTGAACTTGTAGCCGGTTAATCATGAACATGAAGCCGGTACAAAAAATTGGATCCCTTTTATATCAAAACTAAAGCAGAAATACACTTATTAAACCAGCATGCTATTGAATTATATAACCAACGTCCTCAAACAGTGGGGGCGGCGATTACTGGGATGAGGCACTTCAGATCCTAGGTTGCGAATCTCTTAGAAGGGATGGATGGATGGCTAGTGGTAGCAAATCGTCGAGCATTAGTAGATTCATGGCTGCTAACTACTACTTGTAAATCGATCGTTGAATTGAGAAAGCCACCGAACTACTATTCACTGAATATATGAGCGGAGCACATACAATGAGAGCCCACCACGACTCATCTTTGAGTTTTCGTTAATATGCCACTTGTGATCTCTTTTATGCAGGTATTCTGACAATTCTCACAACAATCACAATCAGCATGGGAGGAAGGCAGGATCTGCCTCAGCTACCTCATATTACTGCCCTTGACCTATATCTTCTCATGACGATTGGCTACGTTACCGCCGCATTCGTGACCTTCACCGGTGTCAATTATTTTACGAAAATCACCAAACCAGATGACTGCAAGCCAGTGTATGCCTTTAGGCCTGATGAACTGCAGGTGAGCTGCTTTTGATGTTTTTAAAATTTTTCATCAAATTCAATATCTGCGTGTGCGTGTGTGTGCCTGGCCCCTGGGTGCGGGTCCTTCATCCTGGCCCCTGGGACCCCATGGGCGCGGCTCCTTCATCCTGGCCCCTGGGACCCCATGGGTGTGGTTCTTTTGATGACCAAATCTAACCAAAAAAAAAACCACAGAGTGGTGCACAAATTGAACCCGGGTCACATGGACTAAAACTGAATAGATGCGCTACTCATCGCATCTCCTATTTGAGGCGTATGTAGGTCTCTCATACCCATGAGATGGCTGGATGAGGAGGGGCCATTTGACCCTAGATATATTTATTTTTGTAAAGCTCATACTGGTGTAAATTCCCAACACAGCTGGGAAACTCGATTCATCACTTCCAAAACAGTTTTAGTTCAATGTTATTGGCAGCAATTTTATGCAACAGAGTGCTGTCGATACAATTGACACGCAAGTGAGGATTCTCCCAATAAACACCAGAGGATTACATTATTTAGTAAAATGACTGAAATCTAGGTAATAATGAGCGGCTTTATTAAGCCAATGGCCTTTAACGCATACCTAATAAAATATCCGTGTCTTACAAGTCAGCGGGTAGAACTTCATCTCGGCAGCATGATTGGGGTTGTTACACCCACTTGAGATAGATGAGTGGTGTCGAGCTTCAATTAGGTGTCAGACCAATCAATAAAGGGTGGAGAAGACAGGTTAATCGGTTTTGTATCAGTTGGTTGTTCCGGTTTTCGCCAAGAGGTTTTCACAAATTTGCATCGAATCTAGTAGTCTAAAATGTTGGTTGCTCCGGGTTTTGCCTAGTGCCTCTTGCAAGTTCATGCTATGCTGTTTACTGTAGACAAGATTTGATCCACAGGCATCTTATGATTATCGTGAGATCGAAGGCAGGCTTTAGTGGGCGCCACTCCGCTCTAGCCTCTTCAGCTATGGTCCTAGTCTCTAGCCCTCCCAGACAAGGTCACACATGTGATGACCCAGAGATAATTCCTTGCCGCGGCCAGGAATTGGGCCCGGGTCGCAGAGAGGACAGACAGTGAGATAAATACAATTCATTCTCTCTCTCTGAGATATCATGGCATGACAGGGTACCAATGGTACTGTGGAAGCATCCAACTGAGACTTCAGGGTATACACACAAGGAACTTCAGGGTATACACACAAGGAACTTGACCCATGATCTTTCTTTTTCTTTGCTATTTTCTATCCTGACCATTATCAGGGGCATGCAGATTTTAACTTACTCTCACTCAGCGCTCCCCAGGGTGCATAATAAGATGACTTACTGTTTTAACCTGCATATCACGTAGCCGAGGTTACTCAATGGGTTGGTATGCGGGCTTCCACCAAAGTAGTATGGGAGTCGAACTAGAGCCCACGCTTTATTCACTTCTGCTTTACCCCAAGAATGAGAATGGAATTTGTGAAATTAAACAATGATCTCTAAGCTCACTGGACAGTGCCAGTCGATTCGTAAGTAGATGCAAAATGATGAAAAAACAACCTGCACCAACTGGCTATAGTCTGAGCTTGAAGTGTAGATGTGTTCTGCTTTTAAAAAAGTTACTATTGATGAGCATGCCTCGACTTTACTCTGAAACCAATAGCAATTGTTACAAAGCAAACTTGTTTTGATTACGCAGGTTGGTTGTTCAAACTAACACTGCACTCACACATGTTTCTTACTCAAGAGTCTGCTTAGTATAACTACAAGTTATCAATTTCTTTGATAAAACTATGACCACTGAAAGTGCAACCTTGAGGGCCTTTGAGTGTATACAAATCAATTTTCACAACAATAGACCATACGGTCACTCATGATACAGAACCGGAAATATTACCTCTATTCAAGTATGCAGTAATTGAAACAGGATACTCTGTGTCATAATGATACGATTCAAACTAAAGTGCACGGAAGGGTTTTATTGCCTGAATTATCTAACAAACTGTATAGACCAGATTTCCACATGTTAAAGCAACTCGTACCTCTGTTTAGAGCAGAGGTCTCCGATTCAATTCCCATTTCAGGAGAATTGCAAACGACTGAAAAGGCCCTTTGTCTTTTGTACCCTCGCTGGTTTCAGATGGTAGCATTAATCAAAGGAAGCCAATCTACAGAGTAACTTCTGCTATAGGGCATGCAAGTGCAAGCAGAAAGTCGCTTAATGATGCTTCTTGGGCAATGTTAAGTCAATGACCCAGTAGGCGAGTTTCTGTACACCCCGGAGACTGGTCATGGCATGAAAGAAAAGTCCTTTAAAATCTAAACCTGTCTAGTACCCCATATGGGTCACGGAAGTGACCACTCATAGATACCACCTGGAGTACTAGACAGTTTAGACCATACTGAAACCGATTTTTTTCGACCTGGTGGCTGTTGCCGCATGAAGAATCATTAAACTAAGTTTATTTTTAAGACAGAGGCCAACATGTGACTGATCAAAGGTGTGAGCTGGTATAGCTCAGTGGTACGGCCAGAACCCTTGGCTCGCAATCACAAAAATTTACATCTGCATAGTTGTGAGTGTGAGCTCCCCACATCAATCCCATCCAACTGAAATCCAAACCTCACTGGGAGGTGGAGCAGTGATACTTATCCACTCATGGCGCTCCATGCTAAGCTGTAACTGGTGATAACAAAGTATGACAATGACTGTAAATAGCTCGCACGAGCAAAAAGCCCGTGAGCTGACCGTAAAGGTGACTTCAAACTAGCTAAATTATCAGCTCGGTAGGGCTTACGGATCCGGAAGCCCATCAGTAGGAATTGCGCTCTTTGGCACTTGGTCAAAATCTTTCAAAGTAAAGAAAATACACTAACCAATAATTCTGTTTTAGCCTCCTTCTCCGATTAACCCTATGAGGATGAAGAAACGACATTGCCTCCAAAAACTGTTCTACTGCATCGTTGGAGATCTACCATTCAGGGCCGAGCTGAAAGCGCACAAGAATGAGATGAACAGCGTTAGTGTCATGGATAGAGTTAACCGGTTCCTGTTTCCGATTACGTTTATTATTTTAAACATTATATATTGGGTAGTGTATGTGCTGTACAATGGACACGACACATTATTGGATTCCGAGCCTGTGTTGTAGTCTGGTACAGACTATATAAAGATTTATCTAAGTAACAGTTCCACTAATTATCTTCCACCGACAGTTTACAAAGACCAAGCCAGCCTGACATAAAATGGCCTGTGGACAAATCAACTGTTAGATTTTTACAACTATTTCTATTAATACGTATCGATAACAATTAGACAGGCATAAATGAATTGGGTTGCTGGTACTATGAAGAATTGTTAGTTTTTATACTGTGAATAATATGATAGAATAAGAAGAATATGGGTTGATGGCTGTTTGGTACCCTTATTTATATAGCCTGTTGCATGTTTTAGTAAACTTGTGTATTCTACCACTTCTTAGCGACAGAGGTTTGCTATTTTGATGTGTGTTTCACCGAAATGCTTCGCGTATCTACTTACATTTGACAAAACTACTTAAACAAATGCATGTTATATTTTTACTAATGTATTATTTAACATCAAATAACAACATGACAGTTGCATAGAAGCCCATACATTGTCTTATTCAATAGCGGATCAATATGATCAACTGCGATATATGTTCAAGTGCTGAAACCTACAATCATACATGCATAATTTGCATGCTGTCATCAACTCTCATTCAAAGAAGGTAGTGAGTGGCATATATGTGATCATGTGATAGTCATATGATGATCCGTGAGAATATGCGAGTCAGAGATAGCCTCGACTTCACCCGAGGCAATTATATCACTGTCCTGCAGTATATGCTGACCGGATATAAGCATAGTTTCGTTGACTGGTTGTGCAATCTGGGTAGGCTGCGCCACCTCATTGCTTAGAGGCATAGCAACATGACAGACAGTTCCTGGCGAAACTGGCAAACCAGATCCATCTTCAACCGCTTCATAGCTGGGCGCCGGCGCTGACACTGAAACATTAAACGCGTGGTGAATCGCTGTTTTATCACACCATGGGCTAAATGTAGATGAACGAACCGCCTGTGTTAACCAGAATACCCAACCAGAATACCTATTGCCTCATTGCGAAGCGTTGTGCTGTAAGATTGACTATAACCGGGGAAATTTGAAAATGTTCGTGGCTCTTTTGCTGCTAGTGGTCAAACCGATGGGTTCCCACAGTTCAAAGTTGATTCAATCTGTTTGCCAATGTTTCCGCGTTGTGGTTCTTTGAGTATTGGACCGCGCAAACCACAACCACATGCCAAACTCAGTGGCACTAACCGGAAGATAGGCACTTGCCATGTAAACTTTTCGGTCTAGCAGCAGAATGGCAGACATAGAGCCTCTCCCGGGCTGTAAAGCTACGGACAAAGAAATTCATGGCTCATTGAATCCGTGAAAGCATTGAGTAGGCAACAGTCATTAGGTATGAAGTTCTGTGACTGTCAGTTGAGGCCTGGCTATTAGGGGCTCTACATGTAGTCTGTTGATTGAAAAGTTTTCACAGCGAGTACTTATCTTCGAGTTAGTACCACGAAGTTTGGCATATGGTAGTGATGTACACTATTTGATACTAAAAGAACCATAGTGCGAAAACATTGGAAAACAGATTAAGACCACTTTGTGCTGCAAAAACTAATTGGTTTGACCATCACCAGCAAGAAACACGCGACGGCTTTTAACTTTTCGACTATAGGTAGGTACGGCAACACCAGTACGAACTCGTGATCAAATGTCAGTGACCTGGCGGAGATGGCAGGCATGATATTATATGAGATAGTTGAGAATATTCGCCTGCCACCTACACATATTTACAGGTGAATGGGTGCCTCACACAGACTAGCGAGCGAATGGGCCATTTACACACTTACAGGCGAATTGGTCACTTACACAGGCTAGCTGGTGATCCCTGGAACATAGTGACGGTAATTTCCTGATTTGGGTGCTCCATTGAACTGTGGGTGATAAGTTCACGCAGAGCTTGGTAAGTTTTACCACAGGCGCACTGAAAACTGCTTCCTTCTGGTTGTTCCTCAGCTGCCTAGAGCCAGATAGAAGGTTTGTCACAGGATAAATAAAAGGGGAAGATCAACTACTCAGACCAGAGCTGTCTTCAGTGGATAACCCCTTCTGCCATGTACCCTTACCAACCACGTGACAATAACAGGTCCTCTTTTCAATGCGATGTATTAGGTATGTGGCACTACAATGACATGCCAAGAAATTTGATGGCCCCAAAGAATTCATCAAGCCTCATCACAATCATCGGTTCAGTTTTGGCGTGAGTAGTACAAAAGAAACTGGCTGTTGCGGTTTCGATATAAAGAGTTTGCAGGTACTCAATTGTATCATAAGCTACAAATGTAAGCTATCATAAGCTATATAAAGAAGCTGAATCAATACCTTTTTATATGCTGTTACATGTGGTAAGATTTGTATCCCTAGATAGAACACACAATTTGCGTGTAGCTAGACGTGGATTTAATTCCCAGCAAAGTCGATGGCGGTGGCAGAATGAGCATCCGACTCTAATTTGCTCAGACACAGGTAGCTTTTTGCCACTTATGGCGGCGGGGCTCTTGTGCTAGGTGCTTTTTACCGCCCATAGGGCATCCGCCGCGGCAGGGGGAAGTTGAGGTAGTAAGAAAGTCCCTCGACTAGACCGGGGTTTGAACCCGCAATCCCTAGGAGAAACGTGATAGCCCAGGAAATGCTACAACTACACCACCCAGGCACCCCGCACAGCTAGTGAAAATGGGCCAAGAGTGACAGGGAATCATTGTCTTACATATGTAAATAGCCGATCATCTATAGGCAGTCCGCGGTGGGGCATGGTTCTTTAGAGGAATTGGTCAGTGTCCATTAATAATCACCGCTGTGACGTCGTGAGATGACACCGTGACTAGGTTAGTGAGAATCAATGTCCCTCGGGTACAAAAACTGGTCACTGGCCTGTGTAACTACTGAAGAGGAAAATCAGTGTAGTCCCCCGGGGCTGATTTCTTTAGAGGACCACATGAGGTATAAGCTGAGTCTAACTATAAAATTGTACGCTCGCTAATACTTTATATAGATGCTGAGCTAAATATAAAGCGACAATTACACATCCGACGCATCCTTGGTGTCTCCACCAGGTAACTATAAAACAATGCCGGCCCACGCCTCAAAAAAGGCTGCGAGATTTGATCATAGACGTGGGGAACACACGCCTTTGATAAAATGCGGTGAGCATTGACTAGCAGTGAGCATTGACTAGCGGTGAGCATTGACTAGGTCAATGCAAATATTGGTGCTGCCCACATGACTGTATTTATTACTGTTACCAGCTTTAATACGCTAAGCTATTCCAAATAAAATGACCTTGTTTCATTGTTTTACCCAGTGGACATTCATCCTACACCTAACGAACCTCCTAAGCCTAAGACTTGTTGGAGCGGTAGGAGTTAGGAATAATGTGAGCTCATTCTCTCAATGGGGGCCTGCTGTGACAGGCCTTTGAACCAACGTTCTCACGGTCGGTAGCCAGCGCTCTTCCAGTAAGCTAATTACGGTATCCCTTGCGCAGTTTCACCATACCACATTTCCTGAGAGCAGAATACTCAACCGTACCTGCGTAACAGTGGCAGTCTCTGGAATCAGCTGATTGGCTGGCATGTCATCGGCGACAAACGCCGCTGTCTCAAAGAATGACTTCTCATCCACCCGTCCATTATACATGTTAATATGGCGATAGTGAAAGTGTCGATTCAGGTCAGCTGTACTTATAAATGTTATGCCACAGATGCTACAAATCTCTGTCATCCTTTCCTGCAAAACACAGAATGAGGAGAAGTGGTGGCTTAGTGGATAGCGCCTTTGAACCAGGTCCCACTCCATGTTTGTGCGCCACCATGTGTTTTCTCTCTAATTGAGTCCTGGCCGCTATGATAAATAACGGAGGCCCGCCTGTAAAGTACCAACTTTCCGGGGGGGGGGGGGGGAA
>Ga0224501_10005424_pt1 | contig 10053 bp, 6 predicted proteins | sample SF_Oct11_sed_USG_4_FD_169105 | JGI IMG/M metagenome (GOLD analysis project Ga0224501, IMG submission 169105) | Sediment microbial communities from San Francisco Bay, California, United States - SF_Oct11_sed_USGS_8_1 | ecosystem: Environmental > Aquatic > Marine > Sediment | place: USA...
TAAATCCCCCCCCCCCCCCCCCCCCCCGCTACCAGACAAGATGAAAATAAAAATAAATCTACTTGGTACTATAACTCATCCGAGTCGATTTAGTAAATCTTATCTCTAAGATCTAAGCTTTGATCTCCTGTCGGCTATTTTGCTACACAGAGGATTTCGCAGACAATAATTTGTTCGGTGGATGTAAGCGCCCGTTATCTCACACCGTCAAAGGCTGATTTGTGTTGGCTGGTAATGCCTTGATCATCTTAATAACGCGTGGAGACTGGTACACGGGGCTCCAGGTGCTCGGTAGCTCCTCGCTTTGATCTTACCAGGCATCAAACAAAACTCGCCCAAGTGTTTCAAATGCCAAACTATTCAATGCAAACTCATCACCTATTTGTTTGTCGAGTGACAGGTTTTCTGCATCAAAGGAGCTTTCAAGAGATTCGAGGCCTCAAAGATGCCCGTGCCAGCCTCCGAGGACCGACAGCAACAAAATAGAGCGCACCCAACCCCGGGCATGGGTCAAGAACATGGCCTGAGGGTTATATTTCAGAGGGAAATCTGAATGGAACTTGCCAGCGAGGTGCAACGACAGCGGCAGCGTTTATTTCACTTCATTCATGACGCGGCGACAGAAAACCGGTGGGGTAGGTAATGTGCCATAGCTCAATTAGCTTTGAGCATGATTTGGGGGCGTCACACTTAAAGCGCCCCTATCCGTATGCTATACTTGAGCGCACAATAGTTAATGACCTGATTGTGGTATATTCAGATTAATTCTTTGATCTACTGCGACAGTATGCAAAGTTGAAACATAGAAATATCAATATATCCTTTGATATATGGCGGCGCAACAGTCTCAAAGCGGCGGGGTGTGCGCACTTGAGTGTGCTTATGTGCATCTTAGATGAAGGGCCTGAAGTATGACAAAAATCAACAACCAAAACCAAACAATGTTCCACAAATAGCTGCGACTATGGGTTCTGAGGTTTTAACCAGAGACTACATTTTACGGCACACGAAAGGCACAGCTATGAGCAATAAGACTGCAGAGTCCGATGGCGCGGTTTGACCGGAGACAACTTCTCCGAAAACAAAAGTCACAGCTATGATATCGTGAGCGATTTGAGGCCCCCATGACGGGATCGCCAGTCCATCAACTTTTCCGGCATTATGTGCACTAACACAAGATTAGATAACTGCGCGTTTCATCATGTCGCTTTGATCTCGGTACCAAATCAGCCCTAGATCAAAGATAATTTAAACTATGCTGAACGCTGATTTTACGCTCAATTAAAGCCCTTCAAACGAGATAAAGCAACACCGCTTCCGTCTTTTCTACAAAACTGTCCCGACATACGAGACCTGAAAGCGCTTCTCAAACAGGGACAGCTATAAACAGTCAATTAGCCTGCGGGGAGGGGGGTGAATTGTTTCGGCAATATATGGTGGGACATAACCAGTACGAATATGGAGAAGGTGAACCTTTTTTCCTCTCTAGTATCCTGACCAGGGTCAGGGGTGTGCAGAAATTAGCCTACCAAGTCTTTCACTCAGCATTTCCCAGGGTGCTTCATTAAGAGACTAGTCGCACTCCGTGTGCCTCACAGAGAAAGTAACACTATAGAAGGGCGTCTTTTGTTCCATTGGATGCGAAACCGACGCTTCTCTCTGTGTAGATAATATTGGCAATAGAGGGCGACACAGAGCTATTAGGAAGATGGGGGAGGTAAGCAAAACGACATGTAAAACCTTCTTTCGTACAAACTGCAGCTGAAATGGGCTGAGAGGGGCTGTGTAGCCGCGCAGAAGGAGATCATACAGCGGACAGAGCTAACTCCGCATTCACTATCCGACAGCACTGTAATCACCGTTACCAACTCGGTAGAGCCAGCCTTCCTTGAAGCAGGTTCTATGCGTTACTTACTTGTTATGGTGATTATTCTGGTTATGGTGTACTACGTATAGTCTACAAGAGCAGCCGGCGGCGATGACGATAAGCACGGCACACATCAGAGAGCCAATTACAGATGCCGTCTCAACTTTTAGGCTGGTTTCTACAACGACATACCACATTCTCAGAGGCTATGAAATGGTGAGCGGTGACCATAGGGTTGGCAATAAGAAGATTTTTGGTACACCTACTCTATGGGGCATACTGAACTATGGTGTGATGTATATATTCTATGGTGGGAGTGATTGTGTGGTCAGGCTCTCGGTTTTGAATGGAGGTCGTTAGTTTTGCTGCAGCCAGCGTTTATGGTTTAGCTAAATACACAGGCAGCAGTGTGCAACTCCAATGACTTCATGTGCTGGGGCAATTGCCCAACGTAGCCATTCCTAAACTCAGCAGAGATGTAAAATCAGAATCGGCGACCATATCCGCTGGGCAAAGAGGTTTCCTGTTTTCTTGTATGGAAGGATGAAACTGTGCATGTGCCAAGTAGGTACATTTGACAGCAACTGGTCTCAAGGCGGAATCTTTGCATTTTTATTCAAAACATTCCTAGCTAGCTTCTGCGTAGCTAGTTTTAAGAAAAAGTCATCCAACCAATTGCTATCGAGTAAAAGCCCTAGAATTATGTATGGATCAAGGCTCAAGCAGTCCAGTTATCAGATGTCTCCCTGATTTAACTTTCACGCTGAATGGATGGCGGAGATGAACTAAACTGGATGGTTCACGCTGTGCTCTCCAGATAGGGTAACTAAATCTATGGGTGGGCCTCCTCTATTTCTTGTCATAATCCAAATTCAACGAGGGTGAAAGGTTGAAGTGGTGCTCAACCAGGAATTGAGATGGATGATTTTATGCCCAGCGCACTAACAACGGCTTCACACCGCACAAGTCGCTGGCATCAGAACAATGACAGAGAAACCTTACACAAGGTTATACCCTATGTTTTCACTAGTTATGGTTTGGCGTGGAGGAGGTCAGTATCAACGCTTCATCTCATGGTGGGTCCATTTTTGAACTATGATTTGAAGCGAGAAGCTCACACCCACTGCAGGAGCCTACCATAACCGGGATTCAAACCTAGGTTTTCACAGTTGCAAGCCTAGCGCTCTATGACTGAGATACCCTCCCACCCGTGCGACCATAACAGTGGATGAAGAGGTAGTATAAGAAACCCCATATAAGGACAGCTCATTATGAAGAGAAGAATTAGCCTACCATCACAATTCTCCTCATCCGCTCCATCTATACAGTCTTTCTGTTTATCGCATCTCCATGTCTCAAAGATACATGTGCCATCCGGGCATAGGAAGGTACCATTATGCTCCCCGCACAGTACATTATCTGTAATAGCAACAGCGAAAAACTGAAAGTAAATTCATTCAAGCAAACCTAGCAGGGCGGACAGCAACAGGTCAAACAATCCTGCTCAATTGGAGGAAAGCTTGGCAATTTCTGACATACACCTCTGGGTTTGTGCTTTCTGTACGGGTTTAAACGCTGCTAAAGTTCTAGAATAGACCAAGTCAAACCATCTCACGATTATAAAGGCTACACCGGGCAAGATTATCCTTTACCATCCCTAGAGCATTCCATCTGCACCCCAGGACCTAAATACTCCGGCCTGCGCATTCACAATGTGAAAATATTCACTGATCAAATTGAGGGCAACCATGAATTCAAAGTAAGGCAACATCAGATACATTCTCATTTCTTACTTTACTCTGCTTAAATGACACCAGAACTTTCAAACAACTAGGTGTCGGTTAAAAGAGAATATGCGGTAATATAGTCAGGAAAACCAGATTCATGATCCCCTACTAAACGGAGTACCATCCATTGATATGAATATTTGGATGGAAAATCATTCCGCAGTACACGACTGACCCCGCAGACAGTCTCATTGAGTTTTGATGTCATCAAAGCGTAACGATTTTACTGGCTGTAATTTTCATGGAGGTAGAGAACTCTGTAAGCTGGATGTGGCTATTGCGGGAATTGTCACCCTTTGACGTACAGGTAAGACAACTCGTGATATAATTGTACCAGTTCCTGCTCAGTTTATTTGTGATGTCAGAAGCGTGTTCGTTTGCTCGAACTGATTGGAAATTGCTTATCCATATATTCATATCAATAGCACCACCCCACGACGGTATGCCCGATCATTACAACTTCAGGGAGAGGTTGGGGGCACTGCACTCACCACAGCCTTGCTCATCGTATCTACTCTTGCATTTGGCATCCCCGTCGCATCTCTCCAACTGCTTGAAGCATTTTGCCTTCGCTGATCCCTCAGTGAACGGGCAAAATATTTCATCCCTACCACAATCTACAAAGCGGATAGATATGGTCATAACCTTCGTGTCGAAATGGGTGAACTATGTAAACAGAGATAAAATACATTCGCGCTGGACATCAGCGTTTTGACAGTCTCACTTTTGAGATCTGATCTTTGTACACATTGGGTTAAATCTAATGCACATGGGTATGACCACACTCTTGTCACTCTCCATATGCAACGGAAACATTAATCCTAAAAAGATGTGGAGGGTAGGGCTTTACAACTCTAGTCCCGATTCATGCCTATCTACAGGCAAAGTTGTCACCCATCTGCTGGCTCACTGGACAGGCTTATATGAGCCAACAGAAAATGAAGTTGTATTTGTTGTAAACAATACTCCCCTACTTGAGCCGCTGATGCAGGACACAACTCGATGCGAGTGTGGCGACCAATGCCGCGAAGGTAATGCAACCTACAGGAGACCAGTCACTTGACACAAGGTCAATACAGGTCTGCTTACCATTGCCATCTTTATTTGACGGGCGACCACAGCCGAGCTCATCATGTCCATTGGGGCAGTCTATGTAGTTATTGCACTGTTGGTCGGGAGTAAAGCACAGTTCTTGATAGTTACAGTGGTATTCTCTTGAACCCCCATTACACAGGAATGCGCCCTTTGCTACAGGGTTAACTACAAGAGTATATCATTATCAGCAGTGAAATACCAATATGATCTGCCTTAGGTCAGATGAAATAGGTTACAATTGTGCTCGCAGAATTGAATGAGTTCATACCATATGTTGGGAGTTGTATCTCATTACGCATTTTGTCCATGAGAGGATAACTCTAGTTTTGAAACCTTGACCTTAATTGGAAGACAACTCCAAAACCTATCATCAAGATGTCACCGCAAAATTATGAAATAGCTATGGAATACTTACCATACTGAGCGAAATATTTGATAGTATAATATGTGTGAGGATTGGTGGACGTAACTACGATGCTAGTGTTACCAGTCGATAACCAGCTCCTTTTGGTCCCCATCATTGGCCTACAAAAAGTACCAATGTAACATCGCAGCCCACATCACTCAATAGATGATTAAGCACTAGGATTTTGGTCAGTGATTATAGCAAAGGAAATGATGGCGGGTGACACGCGCTGAACAGCAAGCAACTCTTAACGAAAATGGCAGAGCTGTTAATTGTGTTAGCCACCGGTGCTCATGCGGAGCTTGTCGTTTTTCTCTGTCCACCAAAGCTATTTATTTATTTCACCCATTGTCAGTCTAGGGTTGAACTTCGGCCTTCCTCCTCGGTGTCCACAGACTGTGTGGTGCCATTAGAGGGGTGGAGTCAAGGCCAAAAGTGTTATCAGATTCTGAAGCTTTGCAAATGGGGAACACAACTCCAACAGTGCATATACCCTCGACCGTGGCTTAACCCCTAAGGTATACTAGACCATTATATCAGCACCATAAACAGAGAACAAAGTGGCATCGCTGGTATTGTTCCACTTGGGCACTTGGGTCAGCGAGTTTAACAGACTTACTAAACCAGAGACTTGTTGGAGCGGTAGGAGCTCGGAATTAAGCGAGAAACCCATTCCCACAGTGGGCGCTATCACGAGTGGAACTTCATCCCAGGATCTTTCGATCTTCAGCCAAACACTCTAGCCATTAAACTATCCCACTTGCTCACAGGCACTCATGGTTTGTCACTTACCTGTATAGTTCATTATTAATGCGAATCTCATCGGCCCCACTAAGCTGCATTGATTCAAAGGTCACGGTTAGATTGACAGGATAACGAGTCTGAGGCAGTGACAGTTCGTAACGCCACGGCAGCTTGTCACCCGGAGGCAGACGTAGAGTCTTCGGGATGTCCAGCAACAGGAGATCCTCATCAAGAATTCCTGAAAAAAAAGCGCATGAAACTCAAGTCAAACGTATTCCCTGAACGCAGAACGCTGATCGATTTCATCATAGCATCAAGCCCCCGGGGGAAACTTGGTGAAATGGGGCCGAACTTCTAAAGAAGACTAAGGGAATGCTCGATGTTCACACCGTAATATATATGGTGTGATATATATGGTGTGATATGTATGGTGTGATATGTATGAAACGTTATGAAACATTGATATGAAACAATGGCATAGGCAGCAGCTTGATTTTCAGATAGCTAGGATGGTGTGCAGGAATACGGGTGCGTGACCGGTCATTAATAAGTCGGAAATAGGCAGGGTGCTTTTCAGTGCTTAAGCCTGCCACTTAACCTGGTCATTTGAGCTTAGCACCCGGCTGGGAAGAAGAGGCTTAACATGACGCAGAGTCAAAAATTACACCATTTATAATGGTGTGGAGTTAGCCCTTGGCTTTTACTCGTGATTGGTAGTTGGCTTGCACGGACTGCCTGCGAAGCGGGCATGAGCGTTCAGTCCCTATGATTGTCTGAATGAGCACCAATTGTGGGGAACCCAGTAGGGATGGCTGCGTTGCTTGTATCTTGGAAGCGTGTTGGAGAAGCTAGACTAGTTGCAATCTTGGCATAGGTGTGAATCACGTGCTATAAACAGTGAAATTTGTGTTGACTAGAAATGGCATTCGGTCACCTCCAGCGGGCAGGGAGGGCAGGGGAACTTTCTCAAGCTATTCCGCAGCGGATAATAGGAAGTCAACCTAATGCTCCAAAACAACACCCGGTCCACAATTTACAGTCGACGATCTGCGTATCATGTGGCGGATAGCTACCAATGTATGCATAGCCTGGAATGGGCATGATTGCCTCACTCAATAAGTTTCTGATAGTGGGATGGCTTCAAACTCACCATTGCAGTGGTTAATCGGGATAATTTTTTCTTCAAGCGAATGGTCATGACACTTCCATTGCCGATCCACAAGGGTAGCTACATCACCTTTTGTTCTACAGCAACCTGCCACATAGAAGCATAGGACTAAATAGAGACTTGGCGCGGTAAAGAATGAATGCGAAACGAGTACGGCTACATCATTTGGGTTACCGTATTTATTTAATATCAAGAGTAGGGTGTCGTTTCACCCCGAATGCTCATCACACCAAGCCCAAGACTATTCCAATGTATGGGCATTCAGCCTTTACCTATAAACACTGCTTTTCACTTAATCTATGGTCTTATTTAAGCTGACAATGTAAGAAAAAGTTTTCAAATAAGATTAAACCCACTTCATGACTGGGCTTACACTGTACTGGATGAGATGGCCGTGACTTACCTTGATTGGGGCACTCCGCTTCATCACGATCGTCTACGCAGTTCTGTACGCCATTACATTTCCAAGGCTCGGGAAGCTCAATCTTTCCATAAGAAACTCCCATATCACAACATGCCTCATTCCATTTAGGGTCACATTGTACTGAAACACGCGAGCGCGATACAAGCTTTGCAGCCCATTCTTCCGTAATACAGCCCTTTTAGGCCAGGTGACTTGACTTGTTGGCCTGATACACAGTATTGGGTAAGAACGCTCAGCAGGTGCTCATTTCCCACCGATGAAATGCCCCTCATTGTTTTGGTTTACATTTTGACTAGGTGGATTCCCAAGATTGCTTTTTTCAATCACATTTTTAGCAATCCAGATTCATAACCTGATGACATCATTTTCATATTTCCTATTATAGTATGGCGCTATAAAAACCAATTGCAAGGTCCGCGCACAGCATGACTCGGTCATGAAGGAAAGTCACTGCCCGACTGTCCAGTGCTTCATGCTTATATCAAGGTAAGTGTGTTCGCTCATTTCAATCAGGGTTGCTAGGATACATTTTTCCGGTTTTCACGCGCAAAACACTGCCATTATGCGTTGATCAGGGTGCCAGAGGACCTCAGAAGACGTGCAGTTTCTAGATTTAATATAAGGGATGACAGACCTTGCCTCATCACGTATGTTGCCTTGTACATAAATCTGGGAGGACCGAAGGCCGGACCATAGGTGATACATTGATCAACAGGGGAGTGGCACCCCTTAGAAAAGCGCTTTCATTCTCACGAGATAAGGCATCCATGGACCAAGCCTGGCCTTCGGCGAAGGAAAAAAACCAAACCTTGACCTTTACCTTTACCTTGACCGAGAGGAACGACCAGGACCTCCAACTCGAAGCTGGCATCTGGTTCTGGGCTGCTGTACATGATGAGCATTTCCTGGTCTTGGTTAGTGAATGGAACACCATTACCGGAGAAAGTCAACCCCTTCTTGGATATAGTGACCGCTTCAGTCAACTCTCTGGTACTGAACTCTATCCTATCAGATTCACTAGAGAATCGCCCACTGCAATGAGTTCATGCACATTATAACAGATGATCAGGGTACATAAAACTATCAAGGGAGTGAGGGCGCACACTGCAGTAGTAATATATACACACAAGACTGTAATGACGGAGTTGAGTTGGATTTTGGATAGAGCGGTTATATAAAAAGTAAACCAAAAGGTAACAATTGTCTTCTGATATCAGGTTGAGAGCAGCAAGACGACAATCGGGTTCTTATAAAATCATAGCAAAGTCACTAAAGTAACCGCTGATGACAACTAGAGAAAAGTAGCATTTTTTTAGGCCAAAGATCACATGTCAGCAAGGGTTTTTTAGCCATAATAAAAACCAGAGCTTCGGTAAACAATAGTACAGGAGACCCTACATTAAACACTGATTTTGGATGCGTTTTATTGAAAGGGCACTCACCTGACTGAAAATAGGTTACCAATCAGAGGAGACGATACGGTTATGACGTTACGCCAAAGAACCGGTGATCCAGACCCTTCTCGAATATTAGAGAGAAAACACGACGCATTAGCAATAGTCACTAGATGGTTACTCTCGCTTATAACTATTCTTGAACCTGAAAGTCAAAGATGAATTAGAAAGCCATTAAAGTCCATCTAATTTGTCTACATCACTTGTTTGCTAGAAACCAGTAGAGAATATAAGGCAAATAGATAACAGTAATGGTGTGTTTTACTATTGAATTGATAGAACAGAAACAAGCGGAATAGCATCGCCATAGCAAATAACCAGCACTGGCTTTTCATCGTCTGACAGTATTTCAAGTTAGTTTTCTTCATTTTGTAACTTTCGAGAGGGTAGAGTTTCCTTCATTTAAAGAGCCCCCACTAACACAATATAGTTCGATCTCTTTTGTTCACATTGGACAAAAGTGCTCGATTTAGACGGCCATTCAATTTGATATCTCACTTCACGGTATACAACATTTGGGCTCACTAATGTCCGCTGCATTGACGCTGATAAAATACATTTCAACCCATGGTGTACTCAAGTCTTTATTTTGTAGCCAAGGTTGGTGGCAACAATGGCAGCCATATACTGACTTTGTACTTTTGAGGCACTTTGACCTTGTACACGTCATAGTTCCCTTCAGAACAAAATTAACTTTTCAACCAACAGTCACCGGAATTGCCATTGCACGATACGAAAGTAGTACCAGTGGCAAATCAGTTCAGCCATTGAAAAATGGATGCAAAAAATCTTGTGTACTTACCATTGGTGTACGGACACAGACTAACTGATGGCAAGCGTGTTGTCTTACTTTCAAAACTGGGCAAAGAGCACAAAACAACCAGGAGAACATCTACAATATAGTCATGTACATAGCGAGTTGGATGCATGTGTTCCTCACTTTCCAAGAAGACTACCACCGTGGGGTTTCCAGGCATATTTCACGAACTCACAAGGTTTGTAATACCGGTAGATAGCTGAATATAAACAAGGAACAAATATATGTTTTAACTACTGTGCTATATATAAGCCGTTTTTTTCCAATTGCATACATTTGAAACCGCTCTAC
>Ga0224501_10005425_pt1 | contig 10051 bp, 7 predicted proteins | sample SF_Oct11_sed_USG_4_FD_169105 | JGI IMG/M metagenome (GOLD analysis project Ga0224501, IMG submission 169105) | Sediment microbial communities from San Francisco Bay, California, United States - SF_Oct11_sed_USGS_8_1 | ecosystem: Environmental > Aquatic > Marine > Sediment | place: USA...
CCCAGGTAACCTAAATGGAAATTGCGTTGGTAACTGTGTGGGAACAGTAGCTGGAAATGGAAATGGCAACGAGAACACTGGAACAGAAGACAGTGGCAATAACAATGGCAACTGTGTTGGTAGGTCAAGGTCAAGGGAAGCAAGCGGGTCGCTGAATCATTACACACAGTTTAGGTATTCATATAGGTTTATTTCAGTACTAGAGTTACGATTTTGTGGCTAACACTCAGTGGTGTGAGCTCCTCACTTTTGTTCCTAGCTTCTACTGCTTCACAACAAAACTCTGGTTTAGGAGGTCTACTAACCGAGATGGCTGAGTACCCACCTAGAATAATCAAGTGTACTGTTTGTGATCTAAGCTTGACATTGCAAGTTATTTTGCTGAATTAAGCCTAACCTGCACCTGAGATGAGGAGAAGGCCTATAACCTAATGAAAGCAGAGCGTTTATTCTGTTTGGTCTGATTTTGGCCCCACATGTGATTCAATTCAGGGGATTTATATGATCGTGGATATTTTAGTTTCTGTAATTTTTCCAGGAAACTGTGCTGGATTCGAAGGAGGCAATGACACTAATGAAAATAACACTGATAACTGTGTAGGAAACTGCAACCCGGACAGCAAAGGGTAAACATGCAACAGCTATAGCTGAAACTATAGCCCCTAGCGGCACTCTATTCATTCCACCGATCAAATCTTTCCTTGATACCGCATGCCAAAATCGAAGTAAACCTAGTAGCTTTACTAGCCCGTAGCCACAGTAAAAGGTGGTGAAAGACTGACTAGAAGTAATCCATACTGAGTGGACAGTATGGATCATTCTGTTAAGAAAAGTGACTACCAGTTGTCACTGATCCCATTAATGGACATTAGTTAGGACATTTGACTACCTTTAGATTGATTAAACAAATTTTTGTTCTCTTCAATCAGCCAATAACAGTTTTCTGTTTAACCCCATGCAAGGCTCTGACATCTCATTTAAAAATCAGACTCACCCGAAACATAGCCCTGGCAACCTCACCCAAAATCTCACCTTTTTTTGTGCCTCCAACGCCCAGGAGGTGTCCTACATAATGCCCCCTGGTCAAAGAGGCTGTAACGCGCCATGTTGTATATACGTTCCCCCTCAGTTTGTGGCAACTCAATCTGATGAATCTAAAGATGCGCAGAATTCCATTGTGTTTTTATTAACAAGTACCAGCTAGATCTCAATTAATCAGGACTGGAATTAGTTGATGAGGTATGCTATAGTCTCATAGAATAGGTAGATCCTAGTTATTCTTTGGCTAGTCTTAAGCTAACTATTTTATTGGCACAACAGCGTTAACCTTTTCCCATTTTTTAGGCGCACCAGCAACCGGAACAAAGTCCACCCAGCGATTCGTCGTTTAATCGACGAGGTCAACGCAGGAAAATAACTCAGCCACCCATCGCAATCCATAGACATATAATCCCTATGTCTATGGCCGGGTCAGATTAATTTATTTCACAGTTGCATAATGTGGATGGGAGTGTCCAGGTTGTGTAATGTTTGGGGGTCTCCTCACAGATGTGTCATGCAGAGATTGTTATATATTCACACTAGTCATGCTAAATAAAGATTATTCTAGAACTATACCTCAGACTATAAAGCTCTCATATATTGCTATATCGCTGGGCTTGCAACCGTGAGACCCAGGGTTCGAATACAGATCATGACAGGCTCCCGTTGTGAGTATGAGCTCTAGTAAAAAAAACAAGTACCACAGCAGTTTCACCACGGTGGTGAAGACATCAGATTCAAATTGTGACATTAAATAAAAGAGGCCCATCACTGTTAGAGTCCCAGCTCTATGGGGGCAAACCATGAACCATCCTGTAGTACAGTGAACCATCCTGTAGTACAGTGAACAATCCTGAACACAAGTCATTGGCTTAATAATGCCATCCATGTAAAACAAGATGAGCCTCTCTCATCCCGGTGCATGCGTACCACCCTTACATGTCTGCATTAATCATGGAAATCAACTCGGAGTATTCTAATGAAATATAAATTGAACGCCTTCAAATATAACTGATTTGTAAAGATTTAGGGCATTTAAGCCATGAATAGGATTTTAATCACAACACGAGTAGTGCGCAATCCATTCTTTGAATGAGATTGCTGTCGTGTATAAGGACCCCACACCGACTGACATCATACCATTGGATGTGTAACCCAGTAACTTCAATAGTGCCGTCATCTTTTCCTATTATTGTGAAAATGTTTGTATTTATGTATTGATCGCCTATGAAAAGGATCAGTACCTAATTAATTGGTCATGCAGTAGTGACCAATTTACAGACAACCAACTGATCGAAAATCGGTCCGTAATGCGTAACTTTGTCTTGTTTGCTGACTTTGGATGATAGCTCTGACAAAAGTCTTTAAATGGAATCACAATAGACTGGGAGTGTCCTATAACTAAGATAAGGTCTGACCACTTGGCGTGTCACCTATCACCTGTCCTATCTGTAATGAAGAGTAGTTAGCAATCATTATGAGATACGCATGCGGAGGTTAGAGACATGGCAAAGAAGGTTTCTGTAATACTTGCCATTTTTTTCGGTTCATTCTTCCTAGTAACGACAGAGGGTAAGTTATAATAACGGAGAGTAAGTTATAATGATGGAGGGTAAGTTATAACGACGGAGGGTAAGTTATAATGACGGAGGGTAAGTGATAACGACGGAGGGTAAGTGAGAATGATGGAGGGTAAGTTATAACAATGGAGGGTAAGTTATAACAATGGAGGGTAAGTTATGACGACGGAGGGTAAGTTATGACGACGGAGGGTAAGTTATGACGACGGAGGGTAAGTTTGTTGTTTAAATTTTGATGTTTCTTCTTTCTTTTTTCATTACAAACTCCAAAATTTACCTTGATAAATATATAAAAATCTCATTTAAATATTGAATAAATCGATAATTAATGCAATTCAATTCAAGGAACAATTGAGGAAAATTTTATATATCTTCTGGCACATCGATTAATATTAGTTAGCTACAGTATTTGTTAGATTTTCCTTCTGATTTAAGTTAAGTTGAATAGGATTTAAATAAAATCACAATTATATCAACCAATTTAGATGAGACCGGAATTTCTAATAATATTTTTAGCTTATTAATTTAGAGAGCCTTATTCATAGATATTTTGAACAAACTGAAATACCTTTGGCTTGCTGCATATTAGCCACAGGAAGGACATAATTATGATGATTATTTTATACATATTAGTCTTGGGAATATTACCTTATTTCAAATCTCAAAATTCCATATGACTTTGTTGCACCGATCGATGTCGACAGTAACGCGTAGACAAGGTATTGAGGTTCTTAAAAATTAATTGTGTTGTCAGAATTAAAACCACGCGTTTGTGGTGAAACTTCATTGGTATTGGCGTCAACCTCGAGAAGAATTGTCTTTGTGTTGTAAGGGGGTGGGGGCCCTAGAATCCGGTGGTCTGAGATAGTGGAAATGCATTCATAAAGTGTTGTGACAAAGAGCAACGAGCTTTCTTTACCAAAACCAGACAGCAGTTCCACGTTTTATTTGAATTTCTGTATGAACATTTAGGCAGGTTGCATGCCTTTTCAGCATATACAAGCTCAAAGCACGTAAATCTGTAACTCTTTGGCAGTTATGAATGTTTAAAACCTAGCTTTGCTTTTTATAGGTTCAGTGCATCGCGTCAGGTCTCATAGTAATATAAAGTTTAGTGTCACTCCTTAGATATGAAGGTCCTACACAAAGTAGCGCCCGTTTATCTCTGATTTGAAGAAACATTTTTTTCTTGGATTCAAACAAATAGTGGAATCATTTGTATTGAGTATCACAATTAATGTATAAAAAAGGAAGATTTCCGAAAAATATCATATTCAAAACGGCCGCTTTCGCAGTCTAGCATTAAAATAAAAAAAAAGTTGTATAATTTATATATTCGAATATGTGTGTAGATCCATAAGGTGCTAAGCGGATACATCATCTAATATCTTGAGGACCTTTGTAGCGCGAGGATGTGGCTGGGATGAGTGGGCGGACTGGGGCGCATGCGACTGTTCTGTACAACCTGTGGCAGACCTGGTGCGTCAAATCCGATGCAGAAATAATGCTGGGTCGTGTAACGTCACGTGTCCTCAAGGACCCGAAGGTACACAGACGCAGACGTTGTCCTGTACAGGCAACTGTACACAGGCAACAACAACATTTTCAGGTGTGACACTGACCCAGACTTCAACAACAATATCACCAACAACAACAGCCTCAGGTATATTGCTGACGACAAGTGATCCATCAACAACTGTTGGAGTACAATCAACTTCTTATACAACAAATCTATCAGCATTTACAACTCAGGAGATAACAGAGATCCATGCAACAGATACAACTGCCACAACAGTACCACCAACTACCATGATAGTATCACCAACTACAGTTGATGCACTACAAAGCACCACAACAGTCTCATCAAGCACCACAACGATTCCATTGGACACCATAACCAAATCACCAAGCACCACAAAGTTACCTACCACAACTTCAATAGAAACAGCTACAGATTTTTCTATGTCTACTGCTCAAACAACCAAGAAAATAGCGGCTGTGACCACATCTGCAGCAAGTTCTAATCAGGCTACTACAGATATGGGAACATCTTACCAACGGATCACTACGCTGACATCCGATCTGAGATTCACATTGTCACCAACAACCATCACCAGTCTCGCACAACCAACACCCAGTACACTGGTGGTATTCAACAAAAATACACTACCGCCATCTTCTACACCCGGTGTTGATATCCCGGCTGGTACTGTGTCTGCCAGCCAGTCACAGACTCTACAGACCAGCTATACAACCAAACAGTACGCCATTACCGATCCCTTTACTCTGCCTCCTCTGCTCCCAACTGAGTCTCAAGATACGACTCTCAAACCTCAAGAGAGAGTGGATAGCTCCACCATTAGTGACCCGGTTATCATGACTGAGGATGTGATGGTGAAATTGGGCAGCCGTTCAGTTTACCAACTCCCTTCTACATTTGTTTCACATGGTAAGGCCTCCCGGTACCGAGACTGTGAGTGTGTCCCTTGAATTGGGGGTTTATTAAATTGTATTGCTATAGGTAAACATCCAGTTAATTTTTCCAGTGGAATAAGATCTGGGTGTCCAAAGATAGACATATAATACCATACCATATTATGTCCTTTAATTAAGATTTTCTCCCAGCTGATGTCCTTTAGAATGGCTGGTGATAGCTGTATGTATGTATATACATATGTACATGTGTGTTTGGCAGGAAAAAGAGATGCAGGGGGTGACAGTATATCAATCAGTTTGGTTATCATATTTAAATTTTATGCAGAACTCATTCGGATTTTTGCCCTCAAATTAGCTTGCCAAACAGAGTAGGCATTTTTTGGGTGGGACTCTTTTATTTAACGCCGCGATCCAAATCCGACAACAGAGAAAGCACAAAGTAGTGCCCAAAACTTGAAATCGAACCCGAGTAACCTGGTTCAAAGCTGAATGCGCTACCCATTACAACCTTCTCCTAATTGCCCCACTTATAATATTCACCATTGATATTTTTAAAAGTCTTTTCCATAATTCCCCTAAAATTTAAAATAAATCTTTTTAGTCAAAATTACCCGATGTTTCATTGAATTTAAGGATAACTGACACTTACTAGTCCATTATAGCAGTAGTTTATTTTAGAATGCCATTTGGATGGTCGAGATGCTGAACTCTTCACACTATCACTAGGAGGCAGCCTAGAGATGAGAGCGGACAACCTTCCAGCTGATGACTACCGTATCGACATCGCTTGTCCAGAAACGAGGTTCGCTCTATCACTCAAGGTCACTGCCAATGACACAACGACACCCGAAGCAGCAAAAATCAAATCAGCAAACAAACTTCTCGCTCCAGTAAGGCAATGGAGTCTGATTTGAGAGATACCTTTTTAAAGAAGCATTTAACACAATATTTGTATTTTGGGTTGAGTTCTTACATGTTTGCCGGAACAATGGAAGAGGTATATTCATGTGTGCACCTCTGTGTTACAAGAAGTGTGTGAGTGTGTGCATGCGTGCGTATTTGGGTGGGCGGGGAGGGTGTATTGGCTGAAATACTACACATTGTTGTTACAAGCTGCGCAAACAGAATTGGAATGGGCATCTTTGATCAAATTGATCAAATATGTCAACGATTTAAAATTGAAAACATAATCCGCACCATCATATGATACATTAAATGATAACAGCACTAATTTGATCAAATCTGCACACCTTTATGATTTATATTTTACGGTTATGCCGATGAGACAAAGTTATAAATACGAAATTTAATAATTTAGAGACATTAGAATGAGAGGCATACCATATACCCTAATTTAGACTCCCAGTAGTCAGTGGCTATAGAATAAATTTGGATGGCTGCCATAGAAGATTGAAAGATAATACTTGCATCACTGTAATGAATCAAACACACTGATTAGTGATTACTGCTAAGTTCAACCACATTATGGAACGCTGAAAAGCAATCATCAGCTAAACCTATTCATCTGTACCCCTTTTCCACGAAAATAAAGCTAAAAGTACAGATCACTCACTGGGACCCATAGAGTTAGGGGAAGATAACTCTATGCTGAATGAGCACCAGATTACCTCTGAACTATAAGAATTTAGTATTGGTAGTGAAATTGTAGTGCTCATGGGCAGGCGGCAGGCGGTGTCGTTTACCATGACACATGTGTGCAATAAGGAAAACTCATTTACTTTTATCAGTGTCACTGCTTTTACCATGACCCATGCATTCAGGACAAAGCGAAGGCTTAATGGGTAGCGCATTTGGCTTTGGACCAAATGTTCCGGGTTCAATTTCAAGTTTGCGTATCGGCTCTTTGCTTCACCATTGAATTTGGATTGTGTTGTTGAATAAAGAAGGCCTACCCATAGAAAGCCAACTTTATAGGACCATCCTGAAAACAACTCGTTGGCTTTGATGCTATCCATACCAAGCAAGATGATCTTATTTTATTAAGTGTTTTTAGTGGTCTCTAAAGGACTTACAATGTACTTATAATCTACCTTTTATACCCAAGCGTGGCACATATTTTGCAGATAATTGCGCCGATTGCTGCATTGCTGCTATTGGCTGGTCTTGTCACGACATTGGTGATTCGCAAGAGGATTAAAAATGGACAAAGGTATGTTAAGAGCCTTCGCCCTAAAGGACTCTGGTATGTTTACTCCGAGGCATATTATATGATCAAAATTACTGGTAGTAAAAATTTCTTTCACATGAATCTCTAAGTACTTGTATTCCAAAGTTTTAAAATCCATTATATACACGGTGTGGCAAACCTTTTAGAACCTACATGAGTTTGAAGGTTTGAAGATTTGCAGATACCATGGAATAGACTCAACCCTGTATTCAGCCGGTTGGATTTCAGGGCTGTTACATTTAAAATGTGTAAGGCTTTTTAGTAAATCTACTATATGAGTTTCTGATACTCAGCCAAAATGTGTCTGACTGCGCTTATGTGTCGTGATTCTGTCATGTCTAAATAATTTGTCTTGTGCACCATTTTGGAAACAAGGTTCTGTTTTAATAATTATTTACCCCATGTAAAAAAAGTTATCCTGTCCTATGCTGTAAGCGGAATCCCAATACCTCAGCGCTGATTGGAGCTGACTGATAGTCAGATAGTTGTTAGAGATAGTGGGATAGTTCAGTGGCAAAGCACCGGGCTTGCAACCATGAGAGCCTGAGATCAGATCCTGGCAATGGGGCCCTCCTGTTGTTCGCAGTAAACCAAGCCTTACTAGAAGATGAAGCATCGATACTGACCCATTTGCGGTGCTTCATGTTAAGCTGTAACTGGTGAAATAGCAAGTATCTACTATCCAACCCAACAACTTCACCATACCAGAGAAGACATTATAAAAGGAAAACAGTCATTGAATCGGTCAATACACCCTGCTTGTTCTTCCAGAATTCATGACATTGAGAAAGATGTGAAGGATCCATCTGGTGACACCGAGGGGCCATCACCGTCCGCACCTTCGTCTACAGCCAACACCTAAATATGTATAGACAAGCAGTGATGTTCCTCAGCAAACCAGTGGGATTCTTCACTGAGTGAACAAACACTCTAAATATACTACCACATGTATATGATATTTTCAAAACATTCGTTGTAATTCTCCAAACATGACACGCGATCGTTCGTGTGAGATATTGAATAAATGAGCATGCGTGAATGTTTGAAGCCACTGTAATATACTAACCCCGGCCCTGATCTATAAAACAATAAACTATAAAACCGTGTCCAGTTAGTTGTCTGCACCATAGAGGGGAGGATAACGCAATGGTTTGCCTCAATGGGAAGATAACTGACAAATTTAAACCAAGACGCGTGTGGAGGCATTGAAATACGCTGCTTGAGATTAGCTTGTGAGTGAGTCTCAACAATGGCATTGTCACTAGTTTGAAACCCTGAGGGAAAAATTTTACCATTAGCACTTAATGGAGACTCGTTGCCATTTATTTTCAATCCGTGCAGAAAGGAATATAACTGCAACCACGTTGGACCTTGCATTATACAAGTGCTTTACATAATAACATTTCCCGCCGGGTATATAGGTAGGCAAAATTACAAAGCTTGAGAGTTGTCTTTCATCTAAGAAATCACGCCGTCGACTGAAAAGGTCAACCAGATTCTAGTTAGAGCCCCAGACACCCGGAAACAGCTTGCGCCGTCTAGCGGAACCAGATAGAATCACGAGAGCAGTACTGTTTCACACCATCGAGGTCTTTTCATCTTCACCCGATTGTTTGTCCGGTGAGTTGGGAATATCATCTCGCAGCAAATATCCATGTGTAAAGCTTATACTCTAACAGTATGTGTTGTTAGGATCAATTTTATAGGGATAACCATACAAAACAATGGACATTTGTAAAACTAGGTCAGGGAGGGAGTGTTTGTAACTGTGGATTGCTCTGTGGCTGTTACTGTTAGTATATCAATCTTGTGCTCTATGTCACAGTAAGCACCAGCAAGTACCTTGCATAGGAGAACGGTGAACCGGTATGAACGAATTTTGCCTCTAGGCTGCATACAGTGCACCGTGCGCCTGTACTACTTCTATCTACACTGGGTCGTAGGGTCACTACAGAAGACCTGCTGTGAAGGAGTAAGCCCCTGATTCATCATGGCTTGCTGCCTGACCGCGGAAGCAAAGGAACAAAAAAGGATCAACGCGGAAATAGAGCGGCAACTTCGGCGTGACAAGAGAGATGCCAGACGCGAACTCAAGTTATTGTTGCTAGGTAGGACTTAGTTTACACGATACTATGCCACTGAAGCGCTACTTTCTGTGTCTAATCTGTTGCAAAAAGCACTCTGTGGTTGTATTCTATCAACAGCACTAGTGCGTAGTTGACCAGTCATTTGACTGGGACATTCAATGAATGACCCCTCGCTCTCCTCAGGCAGCCATAGTCACGGACGCGACTAGTCTAGTCGGATGTACTTCAAACTGGGTTTCATATTCATATCGGCCGTCTTGACAAATGGACAATCCGGTTACAGTTGCATCAAGCTTGCTCCTCTGTGGTAGTGGGAGTTGGAGTCAAACTAGTCCATAAGCCTACTGGTAGTACCGAGACAACAGCCATTTTGAGATCATACCGAACCGAGCTATATCTCATCACCAGCCTTTTACATTAATCTGTGATATTTGGAGAGATTTAGCTGGGGACTGGGTCTGCCAAAGACAATGTTTTTCCGTATGTGTTCATTTCAACCTCCTGTGGGCAATACTCTCTATGTGTGTCTTGTAAGTCACTCAAAGTCCGGTCACTGTACGCTCTAAGGTTAGAGGTAACTGAAGTTAATAGCAAATACAATTCATTTGACTACTTTCATTCTGGATTAAGGTTTAGGAAAGGTTCTTTGATACTACAGTGTCTGTAACAAATGCTTTCTGGTTTAGGAACGGGAGAGTCTGGAAAGAGTACATTCATCA
>Ga0224501_10005426_pt1 | contig 10050 bp, 12 predicted proteins | sample SF_Oct11_sed_USG_4_FD_169105 | JGI IMG/M metagenome (GOLD analysis project Ga0224501, IMG submission 169105) | Sediment microbial communities from San Francisco Bay, California, United States - SF_Oct11_sed_USGS_8_1 | ecosystem: Environmental > Aquatic > Marine > Sediment | place: USA...
TTCAAGTCCTGCCCGGCCCACCAAAAAAGAAAAACTCCCTATCAACAAACTCCTCAATCTTCCTAGGACAAAAAGGCAACAAAATAGCACCAGAAAGAAAACGCCCAAACCCCGACACAAGACCCACAGCAAAAGTCCCCAACTTACACACAACCACATGCTCAAGCAACCCCAAAGACTCCACCCCAACCACATCACGAGCATGACCCGACGCATACACAGCACGCTCAACATCAGAAAAAAGCGCACCCAAAACCAACAACCGATCAAGACCAGACCGAACCCAACGCCCAAACTGACAAACCTGAAACTCCGACAACTCAGCCTCAACACATCTCTCTCCAGCCTCTAAACCACCAACCACCTTTACCCTAACCGGCAGATTATCACAAAGACAAAAAAGCTCAGCCATTTGCCGAAAAGAAAACCCCTTACCGTCAGCAAGCCGAGCCCGAAGACTCTTCAACGGAACCACAGCATCACAAACTCTAGGAGAAAAAACACCTATATCCACACAAAGCCGATCCTCACCCTCCCCACAAGAAACAACCCTTCCCCGCACAGCGGAAAACTTCTTCAGCCCTTCAACAGAAACCGGAGCCAACCCAACCTCTCGATCCAAATAGCGCAACGCAACAGTTTCATCCTCTCCAGACACCTCCACCCGAACCCATCCACGATCTGTCTTGCCAACAACCCTCAACCCCACCCTAAGCCCTCTACACAAAGAAGAAAAGACAGATTCAAAAGCTTCAACAGAGAAGGACCCGTAAACCTTTTCAAGCAACGTGACTATCGGCATCCAAATCACCAATCAACGACGAAATCTCAGCATGAAGCCTTTTCACCCTTTCAATTGAAGAATGCGTTTCACCCAGATCCCGAGAAAGCTTTCCGATGGTTCGCTCAACCGGAACCCTTCGCAACCCCTCAATCAACTTGTCAGCATAAGCCACAATCTTTTCTTCCAAAGTTCGCGGCAGATAATCCTTAACTGGCCAACCCAACCTCTTCGCCTCGTCAACAGTTATACCACCACCCACATGGCACCCAATAATAGACACCACAGTGCCGGGCAAACCTAGCGACTCAGCGATTTCCATGCCCACAACCACATGATCAACACTATGCGTCTTTGAACGCCCGATGTCGTGGAGGAGCGCGCCAATCTGAACCAGCTGGACATTAACGTTTATCCCCTTCTTTTCGCAGGCTTTGGCAATCTGCACGGCAACCGTCTCAACAGCATTGCAATGTTCCACGACCTTACGGGAACACCCAACTTTCAAAAGAAGGCTTAGCGCTTTTCGCCTAGAAGGCAGCCGCTCACTCACCCAGCTCCTTCCTTAACTCCAGAATTTTCTTGTTCAAAGTCTCGATGAGCCGCCCATTATCAAAGTGCATCATCGGTTTGTTGCACGTTGAGCACCGAAAAACGATTTCCACAGCTTCTTCAAAGGGAAACCGCCGACATCCAAGCGTGGAGCAATAGTAAAAGTCGTGGCTTTTCTCATATTCAAGTCTAACCTGCAACTTCTCTAGCACGCGACGTTTCTGATTCAAGATAAAACCCTCAAGCTGATCCGGCTGAAGCCTCCAGTGGAAAACGAACCACCCAGTGTTTTCGTCACGAGACCTTCTCAGGGCTACGAGGGAGCGGTCGTAAAGCTTGTAGAGAATCTTGCGAACTGAGTTGAGGCGTATTCCAGTTTGAGAGGCGATCTCGTCGTCTGTGATCTCGTTCACTCCCTTAAGGGTGTCGATGATTTTGACACCCTCCTCGCTACCGAACACCTCAGCAACCTTTGTCAATGTTTCGTCATCCACAAATAACATCGAAAGGCCTCTGCGAATGAGTACCCCACCTACAGTATAATATAATAACTGCGAAACTTAAATCTCTTACCCGACTACGGTTCTGTTAACTCTTCGGGGCTCATAACGTTTTAGCCAACACTGTTGGTCTTCGTCGCTTGACTTCTAGTCAACACATTAGGAAATAAATAGAGCCTTGAGAATATTCTTGCTTGGTGCATGTAGATGTCTAGGGTTTCTGAACTTTTTGAGAAAATATCTCATCCCACTCGCGTGAAGATTTTAAAGCTGTTGAAAGCTTCGCCCCTGAGTTTTAGTCAGCTCAAGAACAACCTCGGGATAGAGAGTAGCGGAAACGTTGATCATCACCTCAAGAAGCTGGGAGATCTTATTTACCTTGATTCTGATGGTCTTTACAAAATTTCAGATGAAGGAAAGGAAGCAATGAGAGCGATTAAATCAATAGAATCCAGCTTTGCCGTCAAAGAGACGTACCCTGTAGCTCAGTCCCGCCGGATTTTCGGAGTTCTCTTAATGCTCCTTGCGATTTTCACATTTGCTGTTACAATTATGGCAGTTGCGGTAATTCCGGAGAGCATGACCTCCCAGCAGCTTATTGGACTTTTGGGTGGGCTGATCGGTTCGATTGTAGGCATGTTGGGTGCAACTTTGGGGTTAAAAGGGGCTATAATGGCGGATGGCAAGTCAAGTCGCCACGTAACCTATTTTCCAAGTCGTAAAGACCCTTGGATGACTAGGAACTGGTTTGCCAATCTGTTATTCTTTGGTAGCTATCTTACCCTATTGTTTTCGCTAATTTATGCGCAAATGTCTTCCACAAACTTCCTTTACAAACCATTGTGGTTTACGGCAAGTAATTTCGCTTTGTCGACGTTATTCATAACTTCGATAGTAATTAGTTATAGAATAATAGAAAAGGCAAACAGAAAGATTGAACGATCAGTAGCTCATAATGAATAAGTTTATTGTATCCCCGACCACATTTACACTTGACTTCGTTGAGATTCTTCGGATTCATCCTTTTCATACTCAGATTCTGATAGAGTCTCCCAGCCAATACAGGACAAGGTTCCATCCGGATTATTGACCAGCTTCCTCTTCATTCCAACGCCACATCTCAAACATTTTCTTTTCATGAACACTTCTCTACTTTGGGTCGTGTAAGATTTTGGATATATAACTCCGGGTTCTTTCCAAGTAATTGCAACCGATTCGCCAAAATTTCTCCACTTATGTAACCCAAGTTTGCATAACCAGTTTGGGTTCTGCTTCTTTACCATAAACGACCCTATCCAAAATTGACGCCCATCAGATTTCAACGTTTCTACATTTTCTGTGTTCATTAAGAATTTTAACCAGAAAAACGTTACAATAGTAGTAGAATGGTGGAAAATGATCAAACAGAAAGTTTACGTGCTCCGCCTTGGTCATAGAGTAGAACGCGACAAAAGAGCGACCATGCACATATTTTTGACGGCTAGAGCACTTTCCGCATCAGGAGTTATTTACTCGGGACAAAGAGATTCGGACTTGGAAAAAAGGGTTCAAGCCGTCGTAGACAAGTGGGGTGGAGCTTTCAAAGTTAAGTACGAGAAAAACTGGAAGAGGGTAATAGAGAACTGGAACAAGAAAGGGGTAACATGCCACCTAACCATGTACGGAATCAACGTTGACGACTGCTTGGACAAAATCTCGAAAAACAAAGAAATTCTAGTCGTAGTCGGTTCCCAAAAAGTTCCGAAAGACACCTTCCAATTAGCTAACTTCAACATCGCGATAGGCAACCAACCGCACTCTGAAATAGCGGCATTAGCCATATTCCTAGACAGACTGTTCCAAGGGAAAGAACTCAAAAGAGAATTTAAGGAAGCAAAAATAAAGGTGTTTCCGCAAGAAAAAGGAAAGAAAGTCGACTTTCAACCCTAAAAAAAATCGCGGGAAGGGCGTATGGGGAATCAAGCGTTAAAGGTTCCGCCGAGCTGTTTCACACGTCCCCTCACTTTGTCTGCAAACCGTGGGATTGACTCAAAAACTACGTTTACGCTTTCACCCTCATACTTGAGATCACGCACATCGACGTGACTGAAAAGCCACGAAAGAAAGGACAGTGATTCACTAGTTGTTGGGAGGGAGAAGGATGCTCGAACATACTCTCCTAGGTGGGCTATTATCTCTCGCTTGAGCGAATCCAAGTTCATCTTATACAGGGCGGAGACGGGTACAGGGTTCGGCGCAGTCCCGCTCAAAGCTTCAATTTCACGCTGCTTCGCAGTTTCTGACACTAAATCTATCTTGTTGAACACCGTTACGATAGGAATTCCCGAGGCACCTATTTCTTGAATCGTGTCGAGGCAACAGGAGAGTTTCCTCTCAATCTCCTCGTGGAGCTCGCTTACATCCACAACAAGAAGAATCAGATCTGAGAAGATGGTTTCTTCGAGGGTTGAGTGAAACGCTTCTATGAGTGTCAGGGGAAGACGGTCTATAAACCCAACTGTGTCCGTTAGCAAAACTTTCCTCTCAGATAGGCTTACTGCCCTGGTTGTTGTGGAGAGGGTGGTGAACAAACCTGGGTCCACGGGAACAGCTTCTTCGGCGAGAGCGTTGAACAACGAACTCTTGCCAGCGTTGGTGTACCCAGCCATGGAAATCAGAGAAAAGCTTAGTTCGAGTCTGCGGACTCGATGCAGACGTCGTTTCTTTCTTATTTTCCTCAGTTTGTCCTTTATAGAGTAGATTCGTCGTCTTATGGTCTCGTAGTAAAGGTCTACCTCGTATTTTCCCAACCCCATAAACCCTGGTTGCTCGCCCATCCTTGCCAGTTGCACCCTCTTTCTTGCACGAGGTAACTCGTATCTCAGTTTAGCCAGCTCGACCTGAAGCTTGGCTTCGGAGGTTGACGCTCTCCGCGCAAAGATCTCCAGAATGAGTTGGAAACGGTCAACAGCCTCGACGCCGGTTGTCTTGGCTAGGTTGTAGGCCTGAACAGGTCTCAGCTCGTTGTCAAATATGGTTTTCTCAACCCCGTTTTTAGCGACCAGCTCAGCCAGTTCCTCTGCTTTGCCGCTGCCGATCTGATAGCTCGGATCTGGCTCTCTCACCTGTTCAAGAGAGCCCACAACCGTGTATCCAGCCGACTCGGCGAGGCTCTGAAGCTCGTCTAAGGTAGAGCGCTCGGACGGAAGTCGCCGCTGAACTATGCTTGCTCTCGTTCTTTAGTTACCTCCGTTTTCTTCTTCACATGAGCTACTTCTCCGAGAGTTACCTTGCGAAGCTGAGGTAGATGTGTGGATGGAACCTTGGGTTCTGAGAGTGGAGCAAGTAACTTCACCCTCAGCGTGTATTCAAGTTTGCTCGCAAGCTTGTGATCAGGGGTCATTTTCCCGCTCTCAATCTTCCTAAGAAGCGAAACCTTTTCACCGATTTTTCTCCCCAAATCCTTGTGGCTCAGCCCCAACTTTTCTCTTCCCCGCTTCACGCGCAACCTGAAATCGCCCACAAGCTCCAACTCTTCGGTGGGTTCCGGAGGCTGCTTCTTCATGACAATCTTGGGCAGAGACGGTCTGACTGGCCTTTTCACGCGTTGTGGGGACGGTAGCTTCCAAGAGGCTGAACTCAGCTTGACGCAGTTTCCGCAAACAATCATTTTGGCTCCTTCGATCGTTGCTCTGTAGGGTTTCCCCACGATTCGATGCCCGCAGACCTCGCACCGCACAGAATCTTCACCCAAACGGTTTTTATCGCCAACGATTCCTTATACTCGTCGAACCTAAATGGTGAAAACATGGGTGATAAACTTACCGCTCTCCAAAAGATCAGGAGCATAGCAAACTATCAGTTTGGAAAGGGAGTGGGAGAGAAACTTTTCCCAGACGAGGTTGAAATTGTTCATTCCAGAAGAACAGGGAAAATACGCCACGTTTATCTAAGTGAAAAAATACTGGCAACCCTGCGACCCACCAACGGTCTCTTTTCATTAACCATTGCAGGAGCCAAACAAATGGTGGAAAGCGTGAAAGCCCGACGGCTGTGGGTTAAAGTTGGGGAAGAAGCCGAACCGTTTGTCGTTAGGGGCAAGAGCGTCTTTGCCAAACACGTGATCGACGCTGATGAAGAGATTCGTCCTCAGGAGGAAGTGATCGTTATTAACGAGGACAACAAAGTTTTAGCCGTGGGAAGGGCGTTGCTAACTGGAAAAGAGATGAAGGCTTTTGAAAGAGGAGTGGCGGTGCGAGTGCGGAGAGGCGCCGCAGAAGAAGTTAAGAAGGAAACGGCGAGAGTATAATAGACGAGGAGAACCGCGTTGATAAGAAGGAGAGTGAGCCCGAGAGATGCAAAAAGAATGATGCAACGCATGGGCCTCAGCATGGAAGGAATAGCCAACGTCGAAGAGGTCATCATACGAACCAGCACAAAAGAGATCATTGTGGAGAACCCGGAGGTCGCCGTGCTTGACCTTCATGGACAGAAAATCTTTCAGGTGACAGGACAGGTCACTGAGAAAAAAATTGAAAAGAAGACGGAGATTCCAGAGGAAGACGTTAGACTCGTTGCGGATCAGACCGGCAAAAGCATGGAAGAGGCGCAAAAAGCGCTTGAAGAGACAGAGGGGGACCTTGCAAAGGCCATACTTCTTCTTCAGGCAAAAGGCTAACCGCATCCTAACAACAGAGCTTCTCTGTATATGTTAATGCGGAGTCAGAATTGTTTAAGCACGTCTTGTTTTTCCATGATGTGGCCGCAGTAATGGCACTTTAAGCGAAGTGGTTCCTCACGTTCAACGTAGAAAGTTGGCTGTATCGGCTCACTGCTGTTGGAGACGCAAGCGGGGTTTGCACATTTTACTATCCTACGTAAGACAGAGGGTAGCTTAACCCTTTGTTTTTCCACAACCTTGTAGTCCCGGACTATGTTGATGCTGGCGTGAGGGGCCAACAACGCTATCTTATCCACCTCTTTTGAGTTTAGTTCTCTCCCCTCCACTTTTACCATGTCTTTCACTCCGAGTTTTTCGCTGGGAACGTTCATAGCTACGGTCACAACTCCTCCTGTGCGCCCGGTTATTCCCAGAATTTTTACCACGTCAAGTGCGTGGCCAGATGTTATGTGGTCAATCACTGTGCCGTCTTTGATCTTGGACACCCGCAGGGTTTTTTCAGCCATATCCATCAGCCTCAAGATTGATATTTAAAGGCTGGTAAAAAGTATTTATGACTTGTCAAAATTGTTTCCTTTTATACTCTATATGTAGTTTGGTTTTCGTCTTTTCAAGAGTTGCTTAACCTGCCAATCTCAAAAGAAAACTTAGGATGCCATAATCAACATTCTGAACAAAAGAGTTATTTATCCATAATTAAAGTCTGTTTGGTGTCAAGGTTGGAGTTTAAGGGAAGAGACATAATTTCAATTAAGGATTTCACGCGTGAGGAAATCGATTACGTTTTGAAAATTGCTGGTGCGATAGAGCCAGTTGCAAAAAGCGGCTCGGACATGCTTCAAAGAAAGACGCTCGCAACCCTATTCTACGAGCCTAGTACACGAACTCGACTGAGCTTCGAGGCAGCCATGCACAAGCTTGGAGGGTCCACAATAGGGTTTGCAGAGGCGGAGATAGCGTCGGTCAAGAAGGGGGAAAACCTCGCGGATACCGTGCGTGTTGTGGAAAGCTATGCGGATGTCATTGTTTTGCGACATCCGCTGGAGGGAGCGGCTCGACTCGCCGCAGAATTCGCAAAGGTTCCGATAATTAACGGTGGGTCTGGTGCGGAGGAGCATCCGACACAGGCACTTTTAGATTTGTACACGATTCTGAAGGAGAAGAGACGAATCGACGGGCTCAACATTGCCTTAATAGGGGACCTGCGCTACGGACGCACAGTTCATTCTCTCGCGTACGCGCTTTCGCTCTACGACGTGAGGTTGCACATAGTCTCACCGGAGTCTCTTCGGATGCGGAGGGAGGTGTTGGACGTCATCAAGGAGAAGATAGAGGTTGTTCAGCAAACCGAAATTGAGGAGATTCTACCAGAAATGGACATACTCTATGTGACAAGGATTCAGAAGGAGCGTTTTCCAGACCTAGCAGAGTACGCGAAGGTTAAGGGGGCGTACAGGATAGACCTTGAGACGCTGAAAAACGTGAAGAAGGACATGATTATTTTGCATCCGCTCCCTAGGGTTGAAGAAATCGCCGCCGAAGTGGACGAAACACCACACGCCAGGTATTTCCAGCAAGTTTGGAACGGCATAGTCATGAGGATGGCACTTCTAGCACTCGTCTTGGGCGCAATAGAATAACTCTGTTTACAATGCAACTCTATATCTGTCTAGCAGTTCTTTCTTTTTCGCTTCGTTCCACCCGCTTACCGCTTGGTAGTACCCTGTTACTCTCGACCACCATTCTAGGTCACTGGACCCACAGTTGGGACATAGCTCGTTGATGCCTCCTGTAACCTTTCCGCAGCTGCTGCAGATTGTTAGGTCTTTCGTGTAAGCGTAGTAGCCCACTTGAGTTTGGGTGGCAATCCTCTGGGTCAGTTTGTAAAGTGCCTCTGGATCTGGAGAGTTTTGTCCAAGCCATACGTGGAACATGTTTCCTCCGCTTAGGAGTGGGAAGAACTTCTGTTCTATGTTTATCCTCTCAATTAGGTTTGTTTTGGCCCCGACGTAGATGTGAGTTCCGTTGCTGTAGTAGACTGGGGCATCAGTTTTCCCTTCGGCGAGCGAGGACTTTGCTACGTTTAGGTCTCCTTTAACAAGCTTCTCAGCCTTATCGCGATAGTTTTCTGTTAGGAGGTCTGCCACCGCGAATCTCTGAGCTGTGGACTCGGCTGGTGTCCTAGCCAAAGTGAGCTTTAGTCCACTCTTTTCTTGGAGTTCCTCCTTGTACTTTTGCATCTCCAAGATTAATCTAACTAGGATTCTGATGGCATCCGGATGCTCGTGAAGCTGATAGCCTGTGTGCCACTGAGCCATTTCATTTCCACCCACGAAACCCATGGTGAAAACAAGTTCGTCGAAGTCTACAGCTGGAGGACCTTTCCGACCGGTCTTAGGGTCCATCGGGCGTTGGGTGGCGAAGGGAATCCGATTGTGCTTTAATATGAGGTTCATCCACTTCTTCTTGATTCTAAATATTTCAACAGCGTAGTCCATGAGCCTGCGACTTTCCTCAAAGAGCTTGGAGTCATCTCCGTTGGCTTTGTAGGCCATTCTCGGAAGGTTTAGGCTTACAACCTGCCAACTTCCCATGGTGAAGTGTTTTCCGTTATTGAAATAGAGCTTATCTTCGAAGTCTGGACTGTCTTCAGGTGTTTCAACAAAGCAGTAAGCGCAACATTGATAACATGATACGCCTTTGCCGTAGCCCCTGTAAGCTGGCATCATGTTGTCGAAGTAGGGTGTTCCGAACTTGGCTACGACCCTGTGAACGTCCAGCCATAACTCGTCGTACTCCGACTTGAAAAACTCGGGGCTTATGCTGTTTTCGAGTTTCGGGAAGTTGAAGGGCTTCCCCCAGTAGTCACCTTGATAAGCAACGTTGTAAAGCGCCTTAAACATGAGGCGAACCTCGTCCTCGTAGTCTCCGTAGAGGTCTGGTCCAACCTGCCCCCTCATTACCACGGGAACCTTTCTCCAGAGCTCTGGGACTCCAGGCTGCACCTGAACGTTGCTGAAGACGAGTTGCCCGCCTCTAGCTACATAGGCTTGGGTGTACTCAAAAAACATCATCTGCATGAGTTGCTTAACCCTTTCGTAGCTTAGTCCCCTCACGTAAGGAGCGAGGAAAACCAAGAAGTTGTAGAAGCCCTCACCGCCCGCGAAGTTTGTCTGTGCAGAAGCAAGAATCTTGGCGGTGTGAAGGATCGCAACCTCTGGATGCTTGGCTGGACCCGCTATGCTTGTTCTGGTGCCCATTCCGTCTGGCATTAGACCGTAGTAAAAGAAGTAGCGGAGATCCCAGTCTTGACAGAAGGGTCTCGTGCCGAAGTATTCTAAGTCGTGTATGTGCAGGTCCCCGGATAAGTGAGAGTCAGCCAGTTTGGAAGGCATCAATAGCAGGTACTCTTCTCCGGAAACCCAGTCCGCCTTTCTCTTGTGAGCAGTTTCAGCGTTTGGCTGAAGATTCGCGTTTTCGTTAGCTTTGTATCCCTGCCCCACATCCATTAGGTAGGCGTCATAAACGGGTGCCCCCACCCTTGTTAAAATGTTACG
>Ga0224501_10005427_pt1 | contig 10050 bp, 7 predicted proteins | sample SF_Oct11_sed_USG_4_FD_169105 | JGI IMG/M metagenome (GOLD analysis project Ga0224501, IMG submission 169105) | Sediment microbial communities from San Francisco Bay, California, United States - SF_Oct11_sed_USGS_8_1 | ecosystem: Environmental > Aquatic > Marine > Sediment | place: USA...
TACTCCCCTTCATGCACAGTCACAGACTGTAATTGGCCTTTCACAAATCTCAAAGTTTACTCTATTGAAATGAGAGAGAGAATAATTAAACTGGAGAGCAAAGTCAAACGTTTTTAAATACAATGCTATCCTAATCTTTCTTTTTTCTGTTTAAGAACAGACGCCAGTTGAACATTGTTGTTTGACTCGATGTGAAATTCTACGCCAAAATAATGAAGACTCTGTCTGGGGTTGAACCAATGACTATATTGAGCAAACTTGCATCATTATAAAATAAAATAATAAATATATTACATAATTTTGATTGTATGATTGCGTTATTACGAGTTAAGGAGACTTCTAAAAAATGTGATAGTTGAGACTAGTTTAGTTATCACTAGTTGTTGGTAGCTCTATAATACTCGGCTGTGAGCCAAGTTTATCCGGGTGTATGATCGTACATTGCTTGCCTAGTATACACTGACAGTTTAGAGGAGGGAGATGACTACGCGCCAACTCACTGAGCCCGCTGAATGAGTGAAAGCGGCCAGGAAGTGGAGGGAATGATGGGAAGGGATACTGCGAGCCACCCGCTGTGGCATTAGCATAAGCGTATCTCAACAGAGCGGGGTTCAGTCCTAGAGATGCAACGAGAGGTGAAAACGCGGATGAGCGGCTGGTAAATAATGATAAGTCCATCATTGGGTACTCGGGTGACTTATTAACTTGTGAGGCAGCATCGCCGTGGGTACGTTTCACTTGCTCTATGGCTTGGATAACATCTCCATGACAACCATGCAGTATCAGCTGTAGCACACTTCTCTTCATGTGAGGGTAAACCCTGCACATCATATCCAATGATGATTTTAACGTGGCTGCTTCCTTGTCTAAGATTGTGTCTACAAAAATGAAATTAAAACATAAGTTTGAAATTATTCATCATGTTGGTGATTCAACGGCTCTTTGAATTGCTCCAGCTCATTGAGAAAATGGTTCATTTTCTCTAAGTCTGTTTTTACAAATCAACGCGCTCATCACCCTAATCCCTAAATCCCATGTAAAGTACTAGCGAGGCGCAACCATGAATAATTTAACTCGCAAAGAAACGAACCTTCAGATTCAGGGGAGCTATGCCGTCTGGTGTGACTTGAGTCATACTTCACTGGTGGTTCCTCCTTGCGATCAGATTTTGGTGACAACTGATCGGCGCTCCTTTTTAATGAAGTACCTGAAGAAACAAGCGACAAATGTTACAGGAAGGAATGCTATGAGATGCCATGCTGTTTGTAACTCTATATATAAATATATATATAAATATATATATATATAAACGAATATATAAATATACATATGTCACACTACCACATTATCTCACATACCGTATCACGCGTTTGCATTTTCATTTCAATAGGAGGACTTTGAAATCATTTAAACACTTCACTGATGAAAATTTTTGAGACATACTGCTCTATCTAAACTCATAATAACAGTTTACACTTTGAGGAATGAGTACGCAATCTTGATACATATGTTTAAAAACCTTATATATTATAGCGAGCCTAGAACTTATATTTTTGATTTAACCGGAGGCTTTGAGCATTTATTAGTTGGAGCAGTCAGGTTTTCAAGTTTACAAAGTCGATAACTGATAATGAAGCGTTTTAGTTTATTTTGGAGTTAGTATCAGTAGTTCCCACCTGAGCTGTTATTGTTAGTTTCAGGTTGAGTGTCTCTTCTTCCTGGCAGGCCCATGATTGAGGATGACTGATTATACATGAATCCGATCTCCCTCGCCTCATTCTCCTCCTGGGCTTGCTGCCGACGCAACGCCACCTGGGCAGCCATGACGCGCTGCCTCTCAGCTATTAGCGTGCATTTAGCGCAAACGCAATCTTTCCACCTGTAAATAGAGATTTAGATGATTTCTATACGCATACCAGGCGTTTTATTACCTATACGCATACCAGGCGTTTTATTACCTATATCGACATTATATAAACTAAAACTACCTGAGTATAAAAAATTTGTAGAAAAACTGCAGGATGAGAAAACAGGCTTTGTTTACTGGAGATGATTATCTGTGAAAGTACCAGTTTGGGATGTTGAAGAAGAAAACGACCGCTCATCATTTATATCACAAATGTGTTGTATAAGAAGCACCCAACTGGATAGAATTTTGGGGCGTATTTTCCATGCTAGCGTGTTCCTGTCTTTATGAAATGATTCTAACCTGCAGTATCTTTTGTGGCCTTTCAACGCTGACACAACTCCGTGATTACGGCAGCGCGCGCATTTAGGTGTCCTTGGATATCTGTCGGCAGCGGTTCTGAGAAAGACGGAAGTTGGCGACAGCGATGGTGATGCCGGAGATATTGATGCAGGTGGAGGGGACGATCCTTCGGTGCTCATCCTTATTGCAAACAATTTAATCCGATAGCGTAATCTTCTCCGAGCGCTAGACACACCAGTGAATGAGATGAATCGGCTTAATATCACGAGATTTATACTAATTCGCACCAACCATTATTAGGATATATCCAACCATAAGGCCGTCTTATAGGAGCAAAGTCAAACAAAACAACAAAAGAAGCTCCGCCCAGCAATTTCGTCACTGATTGCAGCTGCGAATGCGTGGTAAGATAATTTCATTAATATTCTATAGTGTGGCTATTAATAAGTGACATTAATAGCCATCACAAGTGTAAACAAACACGATGTATTATATGAAGAACACATTGAGGCTCGTAAACACAGGTAGAGGATATATCTGCTTGTGAATTATCTCCCAATAAGATGACACCTGGATCTATGTGGTAAAAACTACTCAGTCCAACCATTAGCCTCCCAGTGACATGCGGGGCTGAAAATTGACAGAGCAAAAACTACCACCATTGATGATTATTTTCTTTCCGAGAAAAAAGATCAGATACTAAACATTTTTTCATTTTTGTCCTGAATTCATGGAACTTTCATGGGATAGTGATAGAGTTAAATGGCTCTATAACACTTGGATCAAAATCGAAAGATCCTACGTTCAAGTCCTTGTCATACTGACCGCCCACTATGGGAATGAGCTCCTCACATAATTCCTAGCCCCTACCCCACCCAGCAAGCCTTAGGCTTAGGAGGTCAAGATGACCAAGTGCCAAGAAAAACAAAAAGATTAAGTAAATATTGTATAAATATGTGTGACCGCACAGCAGGAGAGTAATAAAGTAATTTTATATCTCCATGGCAGAACGGCTGTCGGGAGTGGTACAGAACTCAGTCGCTTACACCCATGTGCCCCATAGAGAAGATAACCATGCGTGGATCTCCTTTATTCAACACCATAATCTAAAACCTATGAGGATGTTGCCAAAGACAACGTTTATGCTAGGACTGGGAATCGAATCAAGCAGAAAGTTTTAGAATGATTAAGTAATTTATAAGCAGAATTACATAAAGTTTTTATGGTGATGAAGCCTTGAAGGTATTTATTTAAGCATTGTAAATGGAATTAAAAATTCAGTGAGTCCACGCGATACTTTTAGTCCAATAGATTTTGCATTTTTAAATGCAAAAATAACAATTTGAGATTACATAATATTTAGTAATAATGATGGCCTAGGTCCGCTCACAAGTATAAAATGTCTCCGACAACTCAATGCCCTCAGGCTTTATCAACATAAGAATAGCCTCAAATAGCTGTATTAGCACACTTAATTAGGGAAACTTGTACACGCTAGACCAGTTTAGCACATATTATGCTAATGCCATCATACAAAAGCCAAAACGTAGAATAAATTAAACACCTCGTCTACATTATTTTAACAGAAAACATGCAAACTCAATTGGGTAATAAAATGTTTTCATAAAATAGTGTAGGCGGTTGTATGCTGTCCATTGACCTTATGTATAGCATAGCGTAATATAAATAATTATAATATATATTTTTTCTGAATTTGACTCTGGATTCTACATATATGCATACACCTGCGAATTTAAATGCAAATCATTTGTCCCCGTACCGTGACTTTTGTGTCTAGATTCAAATCTCAACACGTATGATGTCCTTTCCTCACAAAATTTCTAGTGAGACTGTGAGGCTAGATTCGGCATGCAGCATCGCGAATGGGTTAGTGTCAATTCTGTTCCTAAGATAAGATCATGGATAGCATCACCAAGCCAATGGCTTGTTTTTGAGATGGTCCGTAGTTTATCCCCATAGAGTTGGTACTTTATGGATGCGTTTCCTTTATTCAACGTCACAATCCGATCTGGCAACAGAGAAAGCACAGTCGCGCAGTCTTGAAATCAAATCCAGGTTACCTGGTCCAAAGTGAAATGCGTAATCCCCCGGACCCCACGCACCATGCGCAAGTCAATGTTGGTTCTCTCTTTTATAATATGCAAGCTTGGTGATTTTCAAGTTACAAGCAACTACCCCCTCATCGAACAGTGGGCACCATTGGCAGTGCATGGCTAGAGAGCACCCCTTCGAAGGAAACTACGGGGCCAGCACAAACACGCAGAGCGAACGCTATGAAAAACGAACAGTCGGAAATGCTAAACGGTGCACGCGCGGCCTTTGCTTGAGCCCGCGGGCTTTAGCCAATTGGTTCTAGCCCTTGACCTCTAACTCATACTGCTGTTACCACCGGCTGTCAGTAGCAACGGTGCTGCGTTCCTACAGCTATCAACGACCTCTAGCGGAGAAGGCCGCTGGCTGAGTTTGCAAATTCAGCGTTCGCGAAGAATTTAATACGCGAACTTCGCAACAACCGCTGACTGCCTCACGCCGGTATTGGACCTACTTCGAGCAAGCAGGCACTAACGGCACACCAACTTAACGCCGCGATGAGCGGGATCTACCCGCTCGCGTGCAGCCCCAAGTGTAGCGTAATCCGTTTTCCTTGCCACTCCGTACATCGGACATTGGGGTACGCGCCGCTGTAGCCAGGTACGTTCTGCGAAAGGCTTAACATTGGCTGGTTTTGGCACCCCCGTAGAACTAGACCCCTTCTCAGAAACTAACTATGTTACGTTTCCTTCGAAGGGGTGATAAATTATGTGAGGAGCTCATACTCACAGCAATACCCTAACTATGACCATAACTTGGTGATTGGATACAGCAAGCATTGACTTGAATGTAATTGGTATGTAACAGCAAAATACTTGAAAAACATTTAATTTAAAATTACTTTCAACTTCTTTGTAGTGGTAAAAACTGCTGTGGCTGTAATATTAAGCTCCTGGGGTTTTGTTAGTATTTGAAAGACACTGCACAATAATCATTGCATTAAGATGTACCAATTCAGGCACTAGTCTGTCCTACTGTCCTGCAAAGCCTAGAATTAGGTTAGATTAATGTTATTTTATGTGGATGACATTATTATGGCAAGTCCTTGTTTGCAAAATACGGAACATGTTGGAAGAACCTTTACATGTATATGTGAGGAGCTCCTCTTATAGCAGAAGTCTGATCACATGCAGAGACTCGATCTCGCAATGCAGGCACAAAGCACAGAGTTAGTTACCTTCTCCTTGGGGTACATGTGGTTTGAGTCACCTAATGACTCACCCCAGTGAAGTGCTGAGTCAAATAAACTCCGTAGATCAATTTCTGGGTTTGGTCCATAGAAATCGCATGATCGTCATAACATTTAAGGCTAATAGTTTCTAAGGGGGCACCATTCCTTTCCTAACCACTAATTCAGCTGTGGTCCTCATCTCTGGCCCTCCCAGACCGGTGTTAGAGGCAGCATATCGGTCAAGGATTGTTTTTTGCTCCTATTTATACTCCCAATATTCCCTGTGCAGGGTCGTGGAGTTTGCTCCCTTGTTAACAGGAGACTTTGCTGGAGCTCAGGAGCAATTTAAGGTCGGATGCCCTTCCTGCCACCATCATTGGCTTTTTTTGGGATTCGAACCCACAACTCGCTGCGCGCAAATTGTGTATTCTAGCCATTAAGCCATGGCCACTCCCTCATATCAGTCAAGGATACTCCCTTGAGATAGGAATTGAATTCGGGCCACAGAGTACAGACAATGAGATACTACATTCATTCTCCCCCTGAGCTATCACGATTGACAATGAGACATGAAGTTAGTTCGGCAATTCAGCTATCCTGTCAATATCCAGGTAACTCTGATGTGTACAGCCTTCATCATAGGTTGCAGGCAGCTATGATAGTCTGTAAAGAGCGAATACCTCTTAAATCATTGGCCAGGATTGCGGTCCTAAATAAAGGTTTGATATTGAAATCTCCCAACCCAAATCCGGATATTAATTTGTTATACCAGGTGTTGAAGTTTCAATTCCACATTCCCACAGGCTATGATAGAAATGAACAATAAGCAGTAAAAACAAACTATCAATCTCCCACACTAGCTATGAAGTGATGAACATGTTTCTTTTAGCATTTTCGCCTCTAATAAACTGTTTCTTTCTTCGGCTAGCACTGAGAAAGCAAACATTGTTACCCCAAGTATCGATACTTTGTTTGCCTACTGTGTTTTTATTAAGATCAGTGTTGCTATGCGTGAGGATCGAGTCTACTTTCACATGCACCCTGGAACTAATAGCTTGAGTTTTTAGGACAACATTTCTTTCAAATCTGTGTTTGTTTTCGTAGTAGTTTAAATCACGCTTGCATCGGGGCACCATAGTGCACCATATAAAAATGATGCACCTGTGTTAGATCATTTCATAGCAAAGGTTTCTCCCAGTCCCCGAGTCCCGATGCAGACTACCAAACTCGCAATGAAAAACCCCAAACCCGAAACTCAATGCAGAATGCGGATTGTGCCTTAAACTTTTTATTCAAAATAAATGTGGTACATAAAGTTGGGATATTTTGTAATAAAGATGGCCAAGAAGACTTATCACCGTATGCCTTTTGAACTGGTTTAACCCTATTTTCAGATGTGTATTTCATTCTCATAAAATCACATATTTATACTTGGGATTTATAATCAATTTACATTTGGTTTATAAAACTCTGAATAGATTTATCGACTATCATTGTATCAACTCATTATTCGCACACTAGCTACATCATCATACAGGGTGATTGCTGAAGGCTATGCCGATTTTTATTTATGAATGAGCAGATAAAGCACTGAGTTCGCAATCACAAAAACCTGGGCTTGAAAACTGGTCAACACAGGACCTTTCTGGAGTGTTAGCTCCTCACATCAACCTGAGCTCAAAATAGAAGCCAATCTATGAGGTGGAGCAGTGATACTGGCCTGTGTATGTGTTGTCTCACTTACGGTTACCCTCCGCTATAGATACCAAGGTACCCAGATAGCTAGTCTGGAAGAAACCCTACCCAGCTGTCCGATTGGAAAGCTTTTAACTTTACTTGAACAAAACAGATTGTACCAATTCACAAAATACAAATGACCTATCAGTACCTATCACAATTTTAGATTATGAAACATAAACAAACTTGAAGCAGTGTACTTAGTATATGTTATTCTGTCATTATGGTAATTGAAGCTTCGTTTTTCACAGAGACTTACAGGTAATAAGATTTCCTTCCCATGTGCCTCGTCGGTTAACATTAAAAGACGCAGTCTTAAAACCAATAACAAAGTTTGTTGTTATTGAAGTTATGGAATGCTGCGATTTTTAGGCTACATTAACTTTGTCTATTATGAAGCATGTACATTAGCGCTGATCCCATATATTTATTCTATGGACGAGCGTGTAATTACGCTTATTATTTGTTTTTATTAGATATAAAAACTGTACTAATTTAAATTTAGCACCGCGAGGCGTGTCTGATTTGAGTGCGGAATATTGACTAAAGACAACTTGTGAGTCCCTCGTCGTTATAGGAACGATGACTGTAGAGACACATTAGGGTGTGGGAAGTTTGGCCCGATACACGGAGACATTGTAGAAGACAAGCGGGTACTAATAGCCATAACCCCCCCCCCCCGCATTTACCATGCATGTAAAAGACCATAAGATCATCTTGTTTTACATGGATGGCAGCTCTGCACCCTTGATTTGTTTTCAGGATGTTTATGGCTTGCCCCATAGAGTTTTCACTTTATCCGTGGACCTCCTTTATTTGACATCACACAAAGGCTCTAACTAGAGGGGTCAGCACAGACACTCAACAATTTAATGTGCCAAAAAATAAACAGAATGGGACAGAGTTGTGGCTGCCTTTGTAGAAATGAAAGAATTAGGCTTGTCTTTTGCGAAGTGATGCAGTCTGCTGCTAAAATTGTGATACGATGCTTGAGTGTGGAAAAAATACAGTGTCGTTAAGCCCGGGGCTCTAAATTATAACCCGATTAGCCTACCCATTTGCTGATTGGCCGAGGCCGGGCATCCAACAGTATCCTATTTTTTTGGTGAACGAGTACAATGATAGGCACACCTGGTCCCCTCACCTCACCTTGCCTGTATCCATCGGGTGGAATGGGAGATCGCTAACTTGGTCTAATCTTTGCATCGCGGTCTGAATCCAACAACCACTAGCACTAGGTGACCCATAAACTTAGTATCGAACCGGTTCACGTGGCACAAGGCCTAATGCACTACCCACTAAGCCTTCACTTCACCCTTTAGGTAGTATGTACCATTGAAACAGGCTAGGACATTGCGTGTCAGAATTGACCTAGCTAGTGTAATAAAAGGTGAGTATAAAAACAACTTGTAACAAACCTCTGGAGGTTTCTACCTTCACCACAATCAGCTGCTTTCATATTGCACTACTTGTTTGATAGATTTATCCACTAAATTATTGTGAAAACTTGGAAATTGGAGTTGTCTTATATTGATATCCACGGTGCTCCATCTAACCTTTGATTCAATCATTTTAGTCCATCTTGTCATCTTGAGCTCGTATTTTATATATGGCCAGAAAAGTTATTTGTTGTTCAAAACCTGTATGTGTTGAATAAGCACACACCTGTTGGCAATCATACAAAATAAAACTGGCTTACTTCTACGTACATAGGTGTTGTGTACATGTACACCTCTGAGGTTATGGCATATTGTTAGAACATGTAATGCTATATTAAGGTGACTGATACCTGTGTTCCATGACAGGTGTGGGAAGGTGATTTTGGCATATCGACTAGATTCTGTTAACTGACCTGTCTTATTCATAATTAGCTAAATTGTGAGCCGTTAGTGTCCAAACCAGCAACAAGACTAAATAGAGATGGTATCACTAGAGATTCGAGCAGTTCATGTCAATGTCAGTTTCAAGCCCATTACACGGTTGCCCAGGCTCTGTTTGGGTCAGTTCAATGTCAGTTCAGATAGCATGAGAAAAGTTGGGGAGTAAAACTGGTTTACCAATATATACCTTGAGTGGCATAGATGAATGACCTGACTTGTGGCTATATTAGTCAAAAGTTGATAATAAAGTCCTTGCAAAATGCATCCACACATCAATGCTGAAACTACTACACTGTCGATTACCGATTTCGTTCATCACTGCGAAGTGATGATATGCCAAGTTGGCCTCCTATTGTCAGGATGTCAACAATAAACTAAACCAATCAGAGCCAATCCGATCTCGAGCGTGCGGCATGGGGTGTCACCCATAGAGGGATAGTGTGACTGTGACAGGATTAGCTGTGACAATAATCCTCTCAGACGCACTTTCTGTGGTTTCTGATGTTTCACACACCTGCTGTCACCCGCTTTCAAAACATGATGTGGTGGTCAGCACGGCCTTTATACATGACAAGGGATTTATCAAGGTGATGGAGATTATATTGAATGAAATGTTTGAACAGTAATGGATAAATTGGGCCTAACTGTGTCTGCCAGTCAGTCCCACTTCCTCGTTGGATATATCCGTCTAAGCAATGATCACAGTCATTATTATTTAAACGTGACTATGTATGTGTATCGAGCTTCATAACACGTATGTATGTGTATCGAGCTGTATAACACATATGTATGTGTATCGAGCTGTATAACAGGTATGTATGTGTATCAAGCTGTATAACACATATGTATGTGTATCGAGCTGTATAACACGTATGTATGTGTATCGAGCTGTATAACACGTATGTATGTGTATCGAGCTGTATAACACGTATGTATGTGTA
>Ga0224501_10005428_pt1 | contig 10050 bp, 8 predicted proteins | sample SF_Oct11_sed_USG_4_FD_169105 | JGI IMG/M metagenome (GOLD analysis project Ga0224501, IMG submission 169105) | Sediment microbial communities from San Francisco Bay, California, United States - SF_Oct11_sed_USGS_8_1 | ecosystem: Environmental > Aquatic > Marine > Sediment | place: USA...
CGCGATTTTGTCACGATGGATAATCTGATGGACTATGCCCGTTTGGCACGTGATTGGGGGATTGGCTTTATCCAGTTACTGGAGCCTAGGGCTGTGGGAAGGTACAAAAACCAGGATGTGGAATTATCTGATGAACATTATGCCATTCTGGACAGATTTTATCTCATGATAAATGAAGATAAAGAATACCGGCACTTTCCCAGGATCATCCATACCAGTTATAACCAGCGAAACAGGGGCTGTGGCGGGGCTGGCAGGTACAATGTGATGATCGATACCGATGGCAGGATCAATGCGTGCCCTTTTTGTCGTTCCAATGGTGTTTTTGCTTTGGACGACCAGGCAATAGATGGAGCTCGAAAAATACAGGAAGCTGGTTGCCATAAATTTCAGCCCCGAACCCGGGAGCTCAACCAGGTGGGATAGGGGGAATCAAAAAAACTGGCCGTTTATTCTTTTGCCTTGCCGCCCAGTCGATAGACCAGGTGAAACTGTAGCCTGGCCCTGGCTTCCCGATACATGTAATATTCATTTGAAGTGATACGATAGGTTGGACTCAGGTAATTGTCATAGATCGAATAACTAGATACATCGCTATTAGTCGAGTAGACTAAGAGTTGACTCGACAGGTTCAGAAAAGGAGTTACGTTTAACAAAATTCCCGTTCCAATCCCATACTCGCTATAAGAATGGGTCCTGCGCTCGTTATAGATTTGTTCGGAAACCCACCAATCATTTAAACCAGTATCCGGATTGATCGTAAAATTGTATATAGTGGTTGCATGCATATAAGAGCTCGTTCCAAAGGACATCAAAGGAGCAAAAAATAAGGAGAACTTTTGTTGGCCAAGGGGGAAAAAACGGGGCATAATGCCATATTGGGAAATCATTTCGTCGTAATAACTCGTCCAGGTGTTTGTCAAGGTATCACGTGGAGGAGTATGAAAGCCATAGCCAAACCTGCCGGAAACGTTGAGACTGAACTTTTCATTAAAGAAATAGTCTACTTCTACTGTAAAACTGGGGTTCCCCGGAAAATCATAAGATCTGTTTTTAAAAGGGGCCATGATATTGGTGCTAACCATCCAGGGCCCATACGTGTACATGGCAGGTTTTGTGAAAAATGACCTGTAAACTTTCCGGTAGGGTTCTTTGGGGGAATTGCTAATTTCCTTTTGCCTTGCTTCAAAATAGACACTATTTGTCGGCATGCCGGATGACGCTATCCGGTTGATCGTTTGAAACAATACAACGACTGTATTTCCTTCCGGAATTTTAAATGCTATTTTTTTTGCAGCTGAATCGATCTGAACAATCTGTCCCGTTCGTATTTTTCCATTTGTATAGAAAAGGGTGTCTTGCGCCCGGGTGTGGATTTGCATGAAAAGCAATAGTCCAAAAAAAAGGAATTTCGTCATGGGATCGGGTTAGTTAATGGCAAAACTATTGGAAAAGTCTTCATAGAGTTTTCTGGAAAAGTTTGATAGTTCACCAGGTTGTCTGAATTTGAGGATTTCCCTGACCTGCGGCCTGCCCTCATAGTGCAGATTGGAACGGTAATACCCATTACTGTGTAGGATTAATGTCCTTGACAGACCCTTTTCCCTTCCTTTTGGTTCAAAATGAACGATAGTATGATCTCCTTTACGAAGGTGTTCCATGTATTGGTGGTCAACATACTGCAAGGCAGCGAGGTGGTCAGAACCATCATTCCCGGTGGCGAAGGAAGGTGTCAGGTAATCCACATTTTCGGCCAAATCATTTCCATAATCCATGGCGACATAATCCACTTCCCAAAATTTAAATCCGGCGCGTAACCGAAACGATGCCGTTGTGGTTTCGTCATCCGGAAATTGGACGGGAATTACGATGGATTGGAACGAAACATCACCCAGTAACGGCACTTCATCCACAAGCTCCCAATTATCGCCATTTTTCATTTCCACTGAGAGCAACATACCTTGTTCGTTCATCCACTCATTGGTCTTTGTACCGTCAGATTGCTGGTTTTTCTCTACACGCCGGCCATATTTTTTTCCTAACAGGCTGCTCATTTCCTTGTAAACATAGCCTCCCCAGGGTGAATTTTTGGCCGTAAGTACCAGGCGGCCCGCTTTTGTCCCCATGGGTTTTTGGAAGGTCAGATTCACATAATTCAAGTCCGTTTCTGAAGGGGCATCAAACAAATAGGCAACTTCATCCTGCGAGCTTACCTCATAGGTGAGATCCATTCCTTCGGGGGTTGAGGCTTTGTCGGGTTTTAGCAGTTGTTTTAACACATGAATTTTCCCCACTTTGTCCGGAACTACCTTTTCATCCGGTTGGTGGTATACAGCAAGCATCTCCAGCAGGTCGGTATATTGATTTTCGTACTCTTCGTTTATTACCTTAAGCTGATAAGTTTCCTTATCGGGTTGGTAATCGGGCAGTATTTTGTAATCGTGCCGTGCCAAAGCTGGTGTAACTGCACCTGTAAAGAGGGTGGACGTAAAGATGTATTCATTGCCGTCAAATGTGTAAACATGGGGGCAATTACACAGGATCAGTAAAATAATGATCATACCTGCGACAAAGGTTACGGCACCGGTACTGAGGTAGGATAAGGTGGTGAGGGCACCGTTCATATTGTAGATGAGTACTTTTTGGATATTCTCCCCATCAATGGTAATGCGGTTGTTGCCCATGTCCTCGTACTCAGTCATGTAGATATGCACTTGCCGGATGTAATTGCGCTCGGTGCCGGAATACCGTGCTGTTTGACCCGGTCGAAGGCTTTCATACATATATTTTGTCCGTTCGTCGACTTCCTTGACTTCCGCCAATATTTTGTTTTCATAGCGGTTGAGGACGACCGACGACAAGTCCCATTCTTCGTTGCCCAGATGCGCTACAAATGTGTAGGAAAAAGCATTGTACTTGTCCAAATCCAATACGGGTGTTTCACTAATGGGTTTTTCCCGGGCCTTATAATAGGTACAACCTGTCAGGTAAAGCGTCAGGGAAAGGATTAACAGGTAGGAAAATCCTTTTTGGAGGTGGGGATTGCGGAAGATCATAATGTAAAAGGTATAAAAATTTATTCAAACACGAAAAAATACGGCGAAATCGTGTTGCTATAAACAAATAAAAAAGCCAGTGTGTTGGCACTGGCTAGGTTGAACGATATATTCAGTTACTTAATAATGACCTGTTTTTCCTTAAACTTTTTTAATTGGCGTCTAAGAGCTTCGGTTGCATCATCAGCTGCGGCTTCAAACGATTTTGCATTAGTCTTGGCAAAAAGTTGCTCTCCAGGGATATTCATTTTTACCTCGATCACTTTGTTTTCACGTGAGTCATCATTTTCTATGCGCAAAAACACCTCTGCATCAATAATCCGGTCGTAAAAGGTCTCCAGTTTATCCAGTTTCTTTTGGATGAAATCAATCAGCTTTCGATCTGCGTCGAACCGAATGGAGTGCATTTGTACTTTCATAAGAATTTGTGTTTAGGGTTTAACCATTAGGCTTTTGGATGGGCCTGGTCAAATACTGACTTCAGCTTTTCCAATGAATTATGTGTATAAACCTGCGTCGCCGCAAGGCTTGTATGTCCAAGCAGATCCTTTACAGCGTTTAGGTCTGCTCCTTTGTTCAGTAAATGTGTGGCAAATGTATGACGAAGTACGTGGGGGCTTTTTTTGGAAAGCGTGGTTACTAAGCCCAGGTATTTGTTGATTAATCGATAAACCATCATGGGGTACATTTTCTGGCCCTTGTCGGTAACCAGCAGGAACCCATTCGAAGTGTCCTCCCACATTTCCTTCTTTTGTTTCATGTATTTCCTGATAAGTATAACGACAGAATCATGAACCGGGATTATCCTTTCTTTGTTTCTTTTTCCCAAAACTTTTATTGAATGGTCATGATAATTTATGTCCAGGTGCCGGATGTTGACCAATTCGGTTAGTCGAATACCGGTTGCATAGAGTAATTCGATGAGCATTTTGTCCCGACTGCCAAAGAAATCATCGGAATATGGGATTTGATCAAGTAAAACTGTCATTTCATTTTCACGAACAAATGAAGGCAGTTTTTTTTCTGATTTCAGTGGGCGCAGCCTGCTGGCGGGGTTTTGGGAAATATTCTGCCTGGCCTGAAGGAATTTGAAAAAGGACTTAAGGGTGGCAATTTTTCGATTGACCGTATGCGGGTGGTTTCCCTGCTCTACCAGTTGCACGATCCAACTGCGAAGGTGTGCATGCTGGATGTCATCAACCTGCCGGATGTCGAATGTGGCGGAAAGAAAGTCGAAAAATTTATGGAGGTCATCCTGATAAGCGGTGACGGTATGCATACTATACCGCTTTTCGTACTGGATGTATTTCAGGAAATTATCGATCATAAAAATTAGCCTTTACCTATCTGTATCGGTAAAGACTAACTTACGAAATTATCTTTATAGTTGTTGGGTGGAAAAACTTATTTGTTTTCCTTGTCCCTGATTTGCTGGATATAGGCCGCTTTGAGGACTTCTTCCCTTCTTTGAACAGAGGGTTTGGTGAAATATGTCCTTGATCTGAGTTCTCTAAGAACGCCAGTTTTTTCAAATTTCTTTTTAAACCTTTTGAGCGCCTTGTCGATAGATTCGTTTTCTTTTACGTTTATAACGATCATATAATTCACATTAATTGGGGCGCAAATATAATAGATATTTCAATATGTAAATAGTTATGCCCCTAAAATACGACGGGCGATAACTATTTTTTGTATTTCCGACGTTCCTTCCCCGATTGTGCAGAGTTTCGCATCGCGATAGAATTTTTCAACCGGAAAATCCTTGGTATATCCATAGCCGCCAAATACCTGAACGGCCTCATTGGCTACCCATACACATGTTTCGGATGCATAGAGTTTTGCCATGGCCGATTCTTTTGTCACCGGTTGCTTTTGATCCTTGAGGTCTCCCGCACGATAGGTAAGCAAATGGGCAGCTTCTGTTTTTACCGCCATTTCTGCCAGTTTGAACGAAATACCCTGAAATTGGGCGATGGTTTTGCCAAATTGTTGGCGTTGCTCCGCATAACTGATGGCAGCATCCAGTGCTCCGGTTGCAATCCCGCAAGCAAGTGCCGCGATGGAGATCCGGCCCCCATCCAATACTTTCAAGGCTTGCACAAACCCGTCACCAACTTCCCCAATCCGGTTTTCGTCGGGGATATTGCAGTCCTGAAAGATCATCTCGGTGGTTTCGGATGTACGCATACCCAATTTATTTTCTTTTTTTCCAGCCGCCATGCCCGGGGTTCCTTGTTCAATGAGAAATGCAGTGGCATTCCGCGGATTACCCATTTCGCCTGTACGTGCCATTACAACAGCTACATCGCAGGATTTTCCATGTGTAATAAAATTTTTCGTGCCATTGATCACCCAGCTATTCCCCTTTTTCTGTGCTGTGGTCATCATATTGGCGGCATCTGAGCCGGTGTTTGGCTCGGTCAGTGCCCAGGCACCCAGCCATTTGCCAGTAGCAAGTAGCGGCAAGTATTTTTTCTTCTGTGCGTGACTGGCATGCAGCAGGATATGTCCGGTGCATAAACTGTTGTGCGCTGCCATGGAGAGTCCAATGCCCGGATCGACTTTTGCCAGTTCGATGATGGCCGTGATGTATTCACGGTAGCCAAACCCACTCCCGCCGTATTCCTGTGGTACCAATACGCCCATCAGTCCCAGTTCGCCCAAAGCCTTTAGTACCTGAACAGGAAAATGCTGGGCTTCATCCCAGTCCATTTTGTACGGGTCTATTTCTCGTGCTGCAAATTTCCGAAGGGTGTCCCGGATCATCTCCAGATTTTCTTCTCTTTCCGCTGGGGTGTGGAACAACATGGTATGGCTTGTTTTGGGGTGAAAGGTAACTACTTGAGCGATTTTTCATTTAATCGCCAGTCATAGGCAAGGTACTCGATTTCTGTCTTTTTGGAAATGGATATCCGGCTGTATTGATTGATAAATTCAATTTTCGTCTGGCCTTTTTCGAAATCCCGTCCAAACCACAGGAAAATGGATGACAAACGTGCTTTCTCCTTCGTAATATCGTTACGTATGGGGTCGTTTATAAACTCTTCGGCTTGATCGTTGAGTTGGTTTTCGAGTGTGGTGGCTTCATAGGCTTCTGTTCGGAGTTTGGGGCAGGAAAGGGAAGCACAGTTGATTGCGAAATGAATACGGGGTTCATCAAAGTTGCTTCTGAGTATCCTGTGCTCTATATCGTTCAGCGTATAACATTCTTTTCCAATTCGGACAAAAGGCAGGTCCCATGGTGTATTGAGCAACGGCACCTGGATATTTTGGCCAATGTCCTTGATGCTTCCAATCGGGTAATGATCCAGGATGAGTTGTAAGGTAAACGCATTGTAGGCATTGATCCAGTAAGCCATTTTGTCTTCCCTGCTCCAGTTTTGATCATTAGGAGGGTTATCTGACAATTCATGTAAATAGGCAGTTAAAACAGGGAGGTCATTTTTCAGTCCGAGATAGTCTACATATCCCTGAGAGTCAACATGCGAGGCAAGAATGGTTGAAAAAGCCGCATGACTAACCGGAAAGGTTCCCTCTTGTCGGGGATTGAGTGAGGGGCAGCCTGTAAGGACAAATAAAAGAAACAGGGCAGCGGAAATTCTCATAAAATGGTGTTATTTTACCAGATTGCATTGCAAGATATAAACGACGGGCTTTCTATCCCGGATTGCGTACATGAAATTATTGAGGGCGAATTGAAAACACTAATTGAACCATATTTCCAGCTGATTATATTGTCATTGGGATTTTTTGTAATTGCCATTTCTGCCAATCAGATTGCCAGGACATTCCAGAAAATCAGACTCCCGCTGATAACGGGATTAATATTTACCGGCATACTAGCCGGGCCGTATGTTCTGCAGCTAATTCCGGCTGAGGCTGGCCATGAGCTTTCGTATATAAGTGAAATGGCTCTTGCGTTTATCGCTTTTGCTGCCGGTTCGGAGTTGTACCTCAGGGAGTTGAGGAGCCGGTTCAAGAGTATCAAGTGGAATACCTTCGGGCAACTGATCGTCACATTTGTACTGGGCACGATCGGTGTATATTTTTTTGCTGACAGTATTCCCTATTTGGAAGGTAGGCCTGTTCCGGTTATCTGGTCTTTGTCTGCCATCACAGCTGCCGTATTTGTGGCACGATCACCGGCATCGGCTATTGCGGTGATCAATGAGCTGAAGGCCAAAGGCCCGTTTACACAGACTGTAATGGGAGTAACGGTGGTAAAGGATTTTCTCGTAATTGTCTTATTTTCCATTTGCATTTCGGTTAGTCAGTCGCTCATACATGGTACAAGTTTCGACATGGTTAGCCTGGCACTGTTGCTTGGCGAATTAGCCCTTTCTTTTGGTGTCGGTTTTTACCTATACGGTGGCATGTTGAAAATTGCCCTTTCCTTGAAAATCATTCGTTGGGCAAAGGCACTTCTGGTCTTGTTGATTGGGTATTCGGCCTACCTGCTTTCGCATCACCTGAGGACCATATCGGAGGAGTATGTGCACCACGAGGTATTTCTTGAGCCTTTGTTGATGTGTATTTTGGCGAGTTTTCATGTTACCAATTTCTCGAAATACCGTCCGGAGTTTCTCAAAATCCTGCAGGACTCGGGTCTTCCGGTATACATCGCTTTTTTTACGCTTACAGGTGCCACACTCAATATTTCGGTGATGGGCCATGTGATTGGCGTGGCACTTATTTTGTTTTTTATCCGTCTGGTCACGATGATCATTGGTTCGTATGTTGGGGGGTATTTGGCCAAAGACCCGCCCAAACACCTGCATTATGGATGGATGCCCTATATAACCCAGGCAGGTGTGGCTTTAGGTCTGGCGACGGTGGTAGCCAATGAATTTCCGGAATGGGGCTCACAGTTTTCGGCGATCATTATTGCGGTCATTATCCTGAATCAATTTTTGGGGCCTCCCCTATTTAAATGGGCTATCTATCAAATTGGCGAGGACCGTGTACGAGCCCCGGGCCAGGAGTTTGACGGGATACGCGATGCCATTATCGTGGGGTTTGAGCCTACATCTGTAGCCCTGGCGCGGCAGCTCAAAGAAAAAGGATGGGATGTCCAGCTGGCAACCTGCAAAGGTGTGGGGAGTTTTGAGGAGCCCCCCGATATTAAAATCCGGTACATTGAAGGATTTACCAAGGCTGAATTTGATAAAATGAATGCAGACAAAACCGAAGCCTTTGTGTTGATGCTTTCAGACGAGGAAAACCTGGAGGTAGCCGAACTTGCCTATCATACCTATGGTACCCGGGATGTCATTGTACGGCTCAATCACCGGTACAACTCGCAGAAATTCCTCAATTTTGAAGCAAAAATAATTGATCCGGCCACGGCCATGGTGAGTTTGCTCGATCACTTTGTCAGATCCCCACAGGCCACTTCGCTTTTGCTTGGGATGGAAAAAGGGCAGGATTCGCGTGATATTGAACTGCTCAACGCTGACCTTCACGGTATTCCGTTACGGGATTTGCGGTTACCTGCCGATGTGATTATTCTCTCGATTATGCGGGGCGGTCAGACCATCATTTCGCATGGCTATACGCGGCTTAGGTTACGGGATATCGTCACCGTGGTAGGGTCGAACGAAAGCCTGGATCAGGTGCAGTTTAAATTTGACAAATGACCTGCATTTCGGCTTATTTGAAACAAAATTTAAAAAAACGAGGGGTAATCATTAAAAATAATAGTCCTGAAAATTCAAAAGAAGGGTAAAATTCTATCTTTGCGGCTATGGCAAAAATTGAAGAGGCAGCAACGCTTAAGAACATAGCTTCGCATTGCAAGGAGTATGGGTTTATTTTTCCCTCCAGTGAAATCTATGACGGGTTGGGGGCTACGTATGATTATGGCCCAAATGGTGTATTACTAAAAAATAACATCAAGGACTATTGGTGGAAATCGATGGTGCAGATGCACGAAAATATCGTCGGAATCGATGCGGCTATTTTCATGCACCCGACTACCTGGAAAGCTTCCGGCCATGTGGATGCATTCAATGACCCATTGGTAGACAATAAAGATTCAAAAAAGCGGTACAGGGCCGATGTGCTCATCGAAGATCAAATGGCCAAAATACAGGCCAAAATAGATAAGGAAGTAGAGAAAGCAGCCAAACGTTTTGGTGAATCGTTTGATGAGCAACAATACCTGACAACCAATCCACGCGTGATGGGGTACCGTGATGAAATCACCTCCATCGAAGAGCGGATGAAGGCCTCCATTGGAAGTGGCGACCTGGATGCATTGAAGCAACTGATTGTGGACCTTGACATTGCCGATCCCGTATCCGGTTCCAAAAACTGGACGGATGTCCGTCAGTTCAATCTGATGTTTAGTACGGAATTGGGATCAGTCGCTGATGGTGCCAGCAAAATTTACCTGAGGCCGGAGACGGCACAGGGGATATTTGTGAATTTCCCCAACGTACAGAAAACCAGCCGGATGAAACCCCCGTTCGGGATTGCGCAGATAGGCAAAGCTTTCCGAAATGAGATCATTGCCCGTCAGTTTATATTCAGAATGCGCGAGTTTGAGCAAATGGAAATGCAATTTTTCATCAAACCGGGTGAGGAAATGAAGTGGTACGCCCATTGGAAAGAAAAGCGAATATCCTGGCATAAAGCCCTGGGATTGGGCGAAGAACGCTACCGTTTTCATGACCACCTGAACCTGGCCCATTATGCCAATGCCGCTTGTGACATTGAATTTCAGTTTCCGATGGGCTTCAAAGAGCTGGAAGGGATTCATTCGCGTACCGATTTTGACCTGAGTTCCCACGAAAAACATTCGGGTAAAAAGTTACAATATTTTGATCCCCAGGACAATAGCTCGTATGTACCCTATGTGGTCGAGACATCCATTGGCCTGGATCGCATGTTTTTGGCTGTCATGTCGGCAGCCTATGACGAAGAAAAACTGGAAGACGGAAGCGAACGTGTGGTGCTGCGCATACCACCGGCACTGGCACCTGTGAAAGCTGCG
>Ga0224501_10005429_pt1 | contig 10049 bp, 5 predicted proteins | sample SF_Oct11_sed_USG_4_FD_169105 | JGI IMG/M metagenome (GOLD analysis project Ga0224501, IMG submission 169105) | Sediment microbial communities from San Francisco Bay, California, United States - SF_Oct11_sed_USGS_8_1 | ecosystem: Environmental > Aquatic > Marine > Sediment | place: USA...
CTTCCCTAGCCGTCCGCCCCTAGCCGGGTACATTACGTTAATATTTAAGCACCCACACCCCGCTCGATGTGCTGAGGTAGGTCTCAGATGCGCTTTTGGCTGCTTCGGGCGTATCAAAGTCTTCCACGGCTACCCGATAATAGAGATGATCCGGGGCATAGTGCCGGATGATCTTTACGTCCGTACCGTCTTTCAGTAGTTTGAGGGCATAGTCCTTCGCCAGGTCTCCGTCCACCGAACTGGACAGGATCACATAATAACGCCCCGTAGCACTGGTCACCTCTTCTATGATCCCGGCGGCTAGTCGGGCTGCCAGTGCGACCTTTTGCTCCAGTGCGGTGAGCTGATCCCTGGGATAGGGTTCCGTTGGGAAAATTTCCAGTGCCGATGTGTACAGGGGCCGTGCGACCTCCCAGTTTTGCTGTTCAAACGCCGCATCAGCGTTGGCCAGCAGGCTGTCATACGTTGTTTTTGCTTTGTTTTGGGCGGCCAGGGCTTTTGCATTTGCCTCCGCTTCTTCGTTGGCGATCTGCTCCAGACGTGCTTTTTCTTCCTCTTCCAGGCGTGCTTTTTCTTTTGCTTCCTGCTCCGGCTTGTATACAAACCAATACAATGACCCGGCCAATCCGGCGATGACCAAAAGTACAATTACGATGATTTTAGGTGTCCTGCTCATTGAATGCGTATTGTCAGTTTCAAAAAATATGGCAAAAGGTAACAAATAGTTAGGTGATGTGTTTCATTCACGCCAACTATTTGTCCTGCTTCCTCACCCGGGCTGTCAAACGCATGCCCCACTCCTGTCGGTCGGGTACTTTCTTTTGGTTGCTGCGCCTGGCGATGAAGGGAATGCTCCGAAGTAAGTTCCGCGCTGCTAAGGAGCTGGAATAATCGCATTTTGCCGGGGAGCACTACCGGCTGGCACCCTGGCACCTGTATGCCCGTGCTCCGCGCCGGCCTGCGTACTGCCCACGCCCGGGGCTAGACAGGGACTTTTTGCGCCCTTTACCGCCCCCCGATCAGCGTCTCCCATCAGGGACTCTGATCATGAATCTGCACTATCCCCCCTATTTACCCGGCTGAGGCCGGAATTTGTGCCGGCACGAGAGATGCCTGTGGTCAGCTAAAACGATCCGTATTTTTTGGGAAAAAAGTACGGATCGTTTACTCAAATCATCCGTATATTTTAGGGAAAAAGTACGGGCAGGTCGTCCGGATTCCCAAAACCCCTGCTGCCGCCAGTTTGCAACGGGTGCTTTTCTACATCCCGCTGCCCTCGCCGAAGGACAATCCGATGAGTTGGATTCGTGTCCCTTTCCGGAGACACGGATCGGGCGCAGCCTTTGGAAAGTTTGAAACTTTCCAAAGGCTTTTTTGCCAATTACCCGGAATCTGAAGTAAAAAGCCAAAAAGCCGCTAAAACAGCCCCGGCAGCAGCGGCATCCTTTCCGTTGCGGTAGTGTTGGCGGGCTGGCCGGAAAGATACAGCGGATGACGGGTAGCCCTGCTGCCAAAGGGCCCGTCCCTCCCGCTCCCCCCAGATGATACCTGCATCTACTTCTGGTCTTTTGGTCTTTCATGCGGGTCAGGCATAGAGCTTTACCCGTAACAACATGTCAGATAGTTTGCCCCTTCGTCGTTTCTCACGCACAGTGTGGAGCGAAAGTGATTGAAGGTGAAAACAAGCTGCTATAATTATTAGTATAAAACTAATATGATTAGTTTTGCGGGGCTACTTGCAGAACAGCAAGCAGTCCCTACCCAATCCCTCAACGCCTTGTACTGGAATTGCCATACTTACTTTTCGTTTGGCTACGGAACCCTGTCCGTGGAAGACCTTTTTGATGAGGCAAAAAAAAACGGGGTACATAAGCTCATCCTGACGGATCAGAACAACACGTCGGGCTATATTGAACTACTTCGTCTCTGCCGGGAGCGCCGGGGGGAATGGGAGCTGGAAATAGCACTGGGCATCGAATTCCGGTCAGAGCAGCAGCTATTATACATTGGACTGGCACGCAACAATGAGGGCTTTGAGGAGCTCAACCGCTACCTGAGCCATCACAACAAATCGGGTCAGTCCCTGCGAAAAACAGCCCCGCCATTTGGTCATGCCTATGTCGTCTACCCACTGGCCAACCAGCCCGCCCGTTTGCGTGAAAATGAATTTGTAGGCATCCGCATGCACGAACAGACAGCCCTCTTTGCTCCCTTACAAAAAGCGCGTGCCCACCAGCTGGTAGCCTGGCACCCGGTTACATTCCGCCATAAGCAGGGCTTCAACATCCACCGCCTCCTTCGGGCCATTGACCTCAATATTCTGCTGAGCAAGCTGCCGGTATCCCAACAAGCCGACCCTTCGGAAATCATGATGCCCGAGCACGAACTGAAAAATAAGTACAGTGCCTATCCTGAGTTGATACACAATGCCGAGCGGCTGGTAGCTGATTGCTCCATCCGGTTTGAGCTGGGGGTAGACAAAAACAGGAAATTCTTTACGGGAAGCAAATACGAGGATCGGGAATACCTTTTTGCCCGGGCACGGGAGGGCTATGAGCAGCGCTATGCAGGGAGGCAGACACTCGAAACCGAAGAGCGCTTCGAGCGTGAGCTGGACATTATTGCAAAAAAGAATTTTGAGGCCTATTTCCTGTTTGCCTACGATATCATCCGCTTTGCCGACTCCCGCGGGTTTGCGCATGTGGGCCGGGGCAGCGGGGCCAATAGCGTCATTGCATACTGCCTGGGTATCACCGGGGTGGATCCGATCGGGCTGGATCTATATTTTGAGCGGTTTCTCAATACCGAGCGGTCATCTCCCCCCGATTTTGACATTGATTTTTCATGGCGCGACCGTGACGAGGTGATCCGCTACATTTTTCGTCGGTTTGGGGAAGATCATGTGGCCTTGCTGGGTACCCATACGACCTATCAGCGGCGATCTGTGCTGCGGGAACTCGGCAAGGTATTTGGCTTGCCCAGGGAAGAGATTGATAAAATTGTCGCACAGCCGGACAATCAGGCGTCCCACTTGCAGGATGACATCACGCGGCTTATTTTTCGCTATGCCGGCCTGATGAAGGATATCCCCCGCCACCTGTCGATCCATGCCGGTGGCATATTGATTACCGAACGGCCCATGTACACCTACACGGCACTCGACCTTCCGCCCAAAGGGTTTCCCGTTGCTCATTTTGAAATGCACAATGCCGAGGACATGGGTATCTACAAACTTGACATTCTGAGCCAGCGGGGGCTGGGCCACATCCGGGACACGGCCACCATTGTCTACGAAAACCAGGGGATCCGGGTCGATACGGAGTGCTTTCATGAATTCAAAGAAGATCCGGCCATTCGTGAGTTGCTTCGCACAGGCAACTGCATGGGTTGTTTCTATGTAGAATCCCCCGCCACCCGCATGCTACTGGGCAAATTAGGTTGTGAGGACTACCTCACCCTGGTAGCGGCCAGCTCCATCATACGGCCGGGAGTGGCCAGTTCCGGTATGATGCGTACCTACATCGAACGTCACCATGCCGTGCGCCAGGGCCGTTCGTACCAGTCCGTCCATCCCAGGCTGGACGAGATCATGAAAGAGACGTATGGGGTCATGGTGTATCAGGAAGACGTGATCAAAGTAGCGCACCACTTTGCCGGCCTCACCCTGACACAAGCCGATGTATTGCGCCGGGGTATGTCGGGCAAATACCGCTCACGCAGGGAATTTCAGCAGGTAAAGGATCAGTTTTTTGAAAACTGCCACCGGATGGGGTATTCTGTAGCCGTGACAGAGCGGGTCTGGTTTGAGATCGAGAGTTTTGCCGGATATTCCTTTGCCAAGGGGCATTCAGCCTCCTATGCTGTGGAGAGTTACCAGAGTCTCTACCTCAAGGCACATTACCCGCTGGAGTTTATGGTGGGTGTGATCAATAATTTTGGTGGTTTTTACAAAACCGAGTTTTATATTCATGAAGCCCGGAAATGGGGAGCGCAGATAGAAGCCCCCTGTGTCAATCACGGCCGCTACCTTACGTCAATTCGCGGTAACGTGATCTACATTGGGTTTGTTCATCTCCGGGACTTATCCCAAAAAGCCGGTGAACAGATTGTTGCCGAAAGGGAGCGAAACGGCCCTTACCGCAGTTTAGACCACTTTATCCGCCGTGTTCCGATGGGCCAGGAAGACCTCCAGCTCCTGGTGCGCAGTGGGGCTTTTCGCTTTACGGGACAAAAAAAGAAAGAGCTCCTCTGGCAGGTGCAGTTGTACATAGGTCAAAAAGCCCGTAAACAGGTAATTGGGGGTGATTTGTTCGACGAAGAGCCTGAACGCTATTCGCTACCCACGCTCACCTATTTTCCACTTGAAGATGCCTATGACGAAATAGAACTGTTGGACTTTCCTCTTTGTGATCCTTTTTTGCTGGTAGATGCCCCCGATACGGAAGCATGCAGTGCCTCACAGCTCCGTGACAGGCTATTGGTATCTGTCACCATTACAGGCTACCTGGTCACGACCAAACAGACCCGTGCAAAAACAGGCGAACAGATGTATTTCGGGACGTTTTATGACTGGCAGGGGGCGGTTTTTGATACCGTGCACTTTCCGCAACAGGCGCGGCAGTACCCGTTCCGGGGGCGTGGGTTTTACCGTCTGTCGGGCCGGGTCGTTGAGGACTTTGGCTATCCGATGATCGAAGTAAGCAAAATGGAAAAACTCCCCATGAAGGAAAAGACCTGGCTGCCGGGCTGCCGGACTGCTTAAATGGGCAGGTAAATATGAAAGGTTGTTCCTTTTCCTACTTTACTTTCCACTTCAATAATTCCGTTATGTTTTTCGATAATTCCATGTGTGATGGAAAGCCCCAGTCCGGTTCCCTTTCCCACTTCCTTGGTCGTATAGAAGGGCTCGAATATTTTGGCTCGGATATTTTCCGGCATTCCCATTCCCGAATCGCGGATGTATATATGTGCATATGTCTTTCCGAGTTTGTCCACACAATGAGTTCCGATCGTAATAACGCCCTTTTCGGAAATTGCCTGAATGGCATTGGATACAATGTTAACAAACACCTGATTTAATTCTCCCGGGTAACATTCTATTTGAGGAATATGGCCAAATTTCCGCACAATCTCAATTCTGCCATTGTACTGATTATGCAACAAAAGCAGTGTATTATCAAGGCTTTCCTCTATATCGGCCAAAATCAATTTGGCATTATCAAGGCGTGAAAAGGTACGCAGGCCCCGTACAATCTCAGAGGTACGCTCGGCTCCTTTTCTGATATTGGTAGTCGTACGGGTAACAAATGACAATAGCCGGTCAAATTGCATTTCCTCCCTCATTTGATTGATTTCCGTGATTTTGGAGGCTGCATTTTCTTCATTGAGTTCGAAATAGGCAGAAAGAAGATTTTTGACCTCCCGAAGGTTTTCTTCCAGTGAGTTGATACCGGCAAACACATAATTGACCGGGTTGTTGATCTCATGTGCGATTCCGGCAGTCAGTACGCCCAAAGAGGCCATTTTTTCCGAAACGATCAACTGGTTATTGGCTTTTTCCAATCGCTGTTCAGCTTCTTTTTGTTCTGATATATTTTCTACACTTGACCAAATGTAGTTTTTACCATTTCGGCTAATTTTGGTACCCTGTACCTTCACATAGACAATATGTCCTTTTTTGTGTATGTACTCCCTTTCCCAGGGGCCAAATTCCCCATCTTTTTCAATGAATGAAAGTTCATCTTCCACCATGAACAATTGTCTGTCCGGAATAAACTCTTTTACACTCATTCCCTTAAGCTCCTCTACTGTATACCCGATAATATCGGCAAATGATTGGTTTACGTCAATCAGCTGGCCATTCATATTTTTAAGTTTGAGCCCAATCCGACTTGTCTCAAATAACTGACGGTTAAAGTTTTTACTTTCAACCAATTCCTCTTCTGCCACTTTTTGGGCAGTGATATCCCGTATAACAGACACAAAATTTTCGATGGTTCCTTCCACTCCTTTCAGGCATGCCACTGACGTTCCAATCCATTTTTCAACTCCCCCTTTTGTAAGGATACGGATTTCAAGGTAGTCATCTGCACGAGAGCGAATGAGCTTATTTAGGAAGTCAATCAATTTTATTCGGTCCTCCGGGTAAATAATAGACAATGGTTTATTTTCCAGTTCTTCTGTCGTATAGCCGGAAAGTCCCACAATGGTCGGGCTGATATACTGGTAGTTACCCAATCCATCGATGAGGCATATCACATCAGTTGCATTCTCTGCGAGGAGCCGGTACTTTTTCTCACTTTCTTCCCGCAATTTCTTTTCAATCATCAACTCAGAAATATCCATTCCCGTTGTTTGAATCTCGACGACTTCTCCCTTTTCATTAAATATGGGTGTATCAATCCACTTATGCCATTTGCCGGGTGTCATTTCGGATACGATGGTAACGGGTCTTTTTTCGCGTACGATCAATTCGTATTGCTGCTTGATTAATGATTTATCTCCATGAGTAAGGTCAGTCATTTTCTTTCCTACCATTTCACCAACGGTATAGCCCATCATTTTGGCAGATGCCTCATTTGCATACAGGCAGGTACTGTCTGGTTTTACCCGGGTGACTACCTCTGTGTGGTTTTCCAGCAAGCTGCGGTAGGCCGCTTCACTTTGCTTGTATTTTAATTCATTTTGTTTTTGTTCTGTGATATTTTTTACGATTACCGTTGCTCCCTCTACTACCTGCTGATTGATCATGGGACTAATGACAGTGGAAAAAAAGGAAGTTCTACCTTTCAGCATGATTTCACTTTCATAATACACAGATTTGGCATTTGCATACATTTCCTCCAGGTAATGCTCAAGGGACAATGCCTCATCGCCATATATTTGAATATCCAATATACTTCGGCCGATAAGGTCACTTTTATTCCTGCCCCAAACATCATGATTCATTTCATAGATCACCCAATCCTTGTCCAGTGTGTAGATATGATCATTGGAGAAATTAAACAGTGAATTGTACTTTTTATCCTGTATGTCAAGTAATTGCTTCATACGAGCGTTTTCCAAGGCAATGGTAAGGCTCGGGACCAGTAAGTGGATCAATTTGCGATCCTGCAGTGTGATCCCATTGGGAACGTCACTTCCGACCCTGATTATACCAATACAACGATTTTGCAAACAGAGAGGAATGAAATAATCACTTTTGATATTGACGGCATTTGGCTGGTCATCAAACTGATACATTGAGGGCCATTTGTCCAGATTTTCTCTATAAAATTCTCGTTTTTCTTTCGATATTAGGGTGAGAATTTCATTTTGGCTCGGGACAAATTGTTTTTCATGCAATTCAACAATGGTTCCGTTTCGCTCATATAGCATGACATTTTTGTATTCCTCATCATGAAGAACGATGGAGGAATAGGAGAATTCAAACTCTTCCTTTATGAACTTAAAAGTCTCCAGCACCAAACGGTAGATGGAATAGCCGTTGATCTTCTCGTGATATCGTTGCAGAACACCCAGTAAATGCTCACAATCCAATGTTTTTTTTTCAGATGAAAAATCCATACTAAATCATTCTTGTGGCAAAAAAATCGTAAAAGTTGAGCCCACCCCCTCTTCTGTTTCAACTTCTATTTTGCCTTTGTGCTTTTGTACTATGCCATGACTTATGGACAATCCCAGGCCTGCTCCCTGCCCTACCGGACGCGTAGTGAAAAACGGTTCAAAAATCTTGTCCATAATAGCTTCCGACATTCCTTTGCCGGTATCTTTTATAATTATTGTAACAAACCTTTTTTCTTCTATGTTTGTTTGATTTGTTTGAATAAAAATCGTACCGGCACCCTCAATAGATTGAATGGCATTTGAAATGAGATTGACAAAAACCTGGTTTAGTTCACCCGGAAAACAATTGATTTTTGGGATATGGGCATAATTTCGTTCTACCTGGATACGGTTGCCCATATGGTTTTGAAATAAAATAAGCGAATAATCCAGATTATCTTCAATGTTTGCATAAACCGGACTTGACGTATCAGCCTGTGCGAACGCCCGCAAACCTTTTACAATCTCCGTGGCCCGAATAGCCCCTTTCCGGATATTGGAAACGGATCGATCAATATAATCCAGTAATTTAAAAAAAAGGATATCTTCCTTCATTTGCCCGATTTCAGGCAATTTTTGTGCTGCATTTTCAGGTGTGACTGTTTCGTATGCGGCGATCACTTTTTTGAGTGTGGTCAGGTCTTCATCAAGAGCATTTATGCCCGCATAGACATAGTTGACCGGATTGTTGATTTCATGAGCTATCCCTCCTGTCAGTAAGCCAACCGATGCCATTTTTTCACTTTGGATTAGCTTGGATTGTGTTTCCTGTAATTCACGTTTGGATCGCCTTTCCTCGTCAAGGACACGATGAAGCTCTTCATCTGTTTCGGTTAAATGCTCAAAAAAATTAATCGCCTGATCGGCCATTTCTTTCAGTTTTGCTTCCGAATCAACCAGTTTTTTATTTAGCTTCAGCACATCGGAATGAGATGATTTTACTTCCAGATCGTAGAGCCCTACCAGTACCAATAAAAACAAAAAGGAAAACAGTTTAACGATCAGGTCATGGAGATTTCGATAGTCCCCTTGTATTTGATTGTCAATTTCTATCTGGTATTCATCAAGGATATAGGCAAGGAGAATCGTTAAAAGGGAAAGTATTGTAAAGAAATGGCCTTCATTTTTCGCTCCATACATATAACTGACAAACGGGACAATGACAAGTACGGTAATAAAAGCCGATGAAATCCCTCCTGTAGAAAATATCAGATAGGTCACAATCCCAAAAATGGAAAACACCACGACGCGGGTCATGACTTCAACGATTTGTCTTTTCCGAACAAAATAGTAGGAGATTATCAAAATAGCCCCCACTATTGAGACAACATAGGTAGCCTGGTAGAATCCAATAAATAAATAAAACACGACAAAAAACACGGCACTGATCAGACACATGCTGATTATGCCAATCAGTACTTTTTTGCCCAAACGCCTTGATACGTCATCCGTAACTTTGGAAAAAAAAACATTATTCATTTGCCGGTTTATTAGTTGTATGCTGCTTAAACCGTCTTTTAAACTAAATAAATTTCATTTAGTTATGTTTTTTTTTCAAAACCTGGTCACAATACTCCCTTGGTCGTTGGGAGGGATCCCATTTCATCTTTATTTCTGGCAACGGCTGTTCGGATTGCTTTGGCAAACCCCTTGAATATCGCTTCAATTTTATGGTGTTCATTCTCACCGGAGGCCTGGATGTTCAGGTTGGCCTTGGCCGTATCGGTAAATGACTTGAAAAAATGCATAAACATCTCGGTCGGCATTTCTCCGATTTTTTCACGTTTAAATTCCACGTCCCAGACCAGCCAGGGTCTGCCGCCAAAATCAATGGCCACCTGGGCCAGTACGTCATCCATGGGCAATAAAAACCCATATCGGTTTGTGCCCTTTTTGTCTCCAAGGGCCTTCAGGAACGCTTCGCCCAAAGCCAGGGCGGTATCTTCGATGGTGTGATGCTCATCTATGTGCAAATCACCCGTCACGTGGATGTCCAGATCAATCCCTCCATGCTTTCCTAACTGATCAAGCATGTGGTCAAAAAAACCAAGGCCTGTGTGTATGGCTGTTTTTCCCTCTCCATCCAAATTCACCAAAACCGAAATATCCGTTTCCTTCGTTTTTCTTCGAACCAGCGCCCGTCTTGGCTTCCATACCAATTCAGTGTAAATCTGCCGCCAATGCAGCGTGGTAAGTTCTGCATCGGTCAATTTTTCATCGGAAATGTGGATGGCTTTGCAGCCAAGGTTACGTGCCAGCTGCACGTCGGTTACCCGGTCGCCAATCACATAGCTGTTTGGGATATCATAGCCCCCTCTCAGGTACTTTTCCAGCATACCAATGCCTGGTTTGCGACTGGGATGGTTTTCATGCGGCCAGTGTTCGTCTATATGCACGGCATCAAAGTATATGCCCTGTGACTCGAGAGTGCGCATAATAAAATT
>Ga0224501_10005430_pt1 | contig 10048 bp, 12 predicted proteins | sample SF_Oct11_sed_USG_4_FD_169105 | JGI IMG/M metagenome (GOLD analysis project Ga0224501, IMG submission 169105) | Sediment microbial communities from San Francisco Bay, California, United States - SF_Oct11_sed_USGS_8_1 | ecosystem: Environmental > Aquatic > Marine > Sediment | place: USA...
TACGATAAACAAATTCATCATGTCGGCTTCAAATACCGGTTTATCAGATAAGCTAGCTGCACTGAAATGTGTAAGGTGCGATTTTTTTATTTCGCTCATTCCCCATTCGGGAATTTTCGCTAACGGCGTATAAACATAATCGACCAAAGACTGGATATCTTTTTTACCAAGCTTATCGGCAAACGCAGGCATCTGGGTCGCGGCACGACCGTTTGCAATGACCTTGCTTGCCTTGTTTTTCCGTAACCGTTTTAAATTCTCGGGAAGTAAAGCTGGTCCCATTCCACCCAGGCGATTTTCACCATGACAACTGGCACAATGCAGTTGGTATAAATCCGGGGTTTGATCGGTTGCTGCGTAAACAAGGTTAGTTAACAGGGCGAGAGCACTCGCGGTAATAAGCTTTTTCATTTGGATAAATTTATCTCGCGTAAAAAATCAGGCTGCGCCCTTGTTTGGTTTTTCCCTTGACCAAGGTGTTACCTGTAAACGTTCACCACTTTGTTCTACCCCAATTTCGTCATCATCAAGATAACAGGCGGGATCTTCTGCCCAGAAATCTTTCGTCAACTGGTAAGCACGCACACGTGTATTACCACCACAAACATCCAGGTACTGGCATTCGCCACAACGGCCTTTCAACGGGCGTGGATTAGATTTTAAGCCATCCATTAATGGATCACTGCGATCCTGCCAGATCTCAGAAAACTTGCGTTCTTTTACATTACCCAGGTTATAGTCCCACCAGAATGTATCAGGGTGAACATTACCCAGGTTATCAATATTAGAAATGTTAACCCCCGAAGAGTTACCTCCCCATTGCGCAAGTTTGGCACGCATATGTTCTAACATTTCAGGAAAGTTTTTTTCAATCCAGTACAAAAGATAAACCCCATCAGCATCATTATTCCCGGTAACAAACTCACGCTCGCGTCCTTCTTCAACATGCTTCCAGCAAGTATCAAACAACAGGTCCATCGCGTTACGCGTCAATTGATGTACCACATCATCTTTACGATTCTTGTTACCACGGCCTGCGTAGTTTAAATGTGAAAGATAAAACTTATCGATCTGTTCCTGTTCCATGATATTTAATAACTCGGGTAGCTCATGCGCGTTATCCATAGTTAAGGTAAAACGCATCCCCACCTTGATGCCGGCTTCACGACAGAGACGAATCCCTTTCATTGATAAATCATATGCACCTTCGAGACGGCGGAACTTATCATGCGTTTCACGGATACCATCTATACTAATACCCACATAGTCATAACCAATACTGGCAATATCATCGATATTTGATTCATCTATCATGGTGCCATTAGTTGAGAGTCCAACATAAAACCCCATATCCTTGGCACGTTTAGATATTTCAAAAATATCAGGGCGTAATAATGGTTCCCCCCCCGATAGAATCAAAACCGGTACATGGAATGCTTTTAAATCATCCATTACTGCAAAGACCTGCTCTGTAGAAAGCTCACCAGGAAAATCTTTATCTGCAGATATGGAATAACAATGTTTACAGGTCAGGTTACAACGACGAATTAAATTCCAGATCACCACCGGGCCTGGAGGATTGCGTTTTTCACCCAGAGGTGTGGGTGAATTTAACTCACGCATATATTGGCTAATACGAAACATTTTTATCACTCACTGCATTTATTAAGTTTTTAAGCATCAAATTATAGTTGCCTGGTTTCATTTGCCTAGCTATGTTCATAGACAATGTTAATTTTTTCATTTGAACCCGCATTTTTTACCCGCCATAGTTCAACAATGGGAAATATTATCCTTTCCCTGAAATACTAGATTAAATTTATTTCAAGGTTATGCTACTGGTTAAAACGTAAACCGGTTTTCTTTAATATCTGGGTACTAAACAGAATATCATGGCCGCGATCATCTGAACCTATTACTTCAGCAATTTTATCCACCAGTAGCCTGGCATCATCACGATTATGTGCATGCACCATGGCAAACAGGTTGTACGGCCACTCGGGCAAAAAACGGGGACGGTGATAACAGTGGCTAACGAATACAAGTTGACCAACTTTTTGACCCAGCTCGTTGACCTTATCATCGGGCACATCCCAAACGGTCATACCGTTGGCTTTATAACCCAGGGCATAATGGTTAGGTACCGCGGCAATACGGCGAATGACACCACTGTCCAGCATTCTTTTCATTCGCGAAATGACTTCACTGGGGTCTATACCCAGCTGTTCTGAAATATCATCATACGGGCGTGACACCAGGGGCAAACCAGACTGTGTCAGTTCAACAATTTTTCGATCCAATTCATCAAGTACAATTTTATTTTCCATACCAGCTTGATCCTGTTTTACTGCTTCACTCATCATGACTAAACCGGTAAGTTAAGCCCGATATAATATTCATCAAGCTTAGGCATATTATAAACTTTCAGTCCCGTCATCTTTTCAATCTGGCTGTTCACTGCATGTATTTTTTCTGGTGTATCAGTCGCTAATACGAACCACATATTCAAATCATGATCTCTTCTGTAATTATGTGCAACTTCTGAAAAACTATTTACGATCTCAGTGACCCTGTCGTACTCTTCCTCCGGCACATTAATCGCAACCAGGCTAAATGCACCACCTAACTTTTGAGCATCATACATCGGACCAAAGCGGGACAATGTTTTTTTCTCAAGTAAATCAGCCAGTCGATGAATTAATTCGCTTTCTTCAATGCCCAGTTGTTCTGCGACTTCCAGGTAGGGTTGTTCAGATAAAGGAAAACCTTTTTGTAACAGGTTAATGATTTTACGATCGAGGGTATTCATGTATTCCAGCTAATACCTGTTAACGGTAGATTGCACCACGTTGTTTAAAACGGCGAGTACTGAAAAGAACCTTGTGTTCGGCCGGCTCAAGGTTACAACGCTTTGCTAACTGTTCGATATTAGCCAAAACATCTTCACGATCTTTGCCATGAATCATGGTAAATAAATTATATGGCCACTCGGGTAAACGACGGGGACGACGATAACATAAGGTAACAAAATCAAATTGCCCCATGCAGGCACCGAGTTCAGTTACCCGCTCATCAGGAATATTCCACACTGTCATTGCATTCGCCTTGTAACCCAGCTCATGATGACGAACCACAACACCAAAACGTTTAATAACATTATCATCCTTGAGTTTCTGGATACGCTGCATGACTTCAGTTTCATCCAGTTCAAGTTTTTTTCCAATATCCGCGTATGGTGTAGGGCTAAGCGGTAATCCCCTCTGGATCAGGGTTATTAAAGCTTGATCAACCTCATCAAGCTCCGCTTGTTTGGGTAAAGATGGCAGACGGTATTTAACTTTCATATCCATAGATTAATACCCTGAATCAAAGTCCAAATCAAACCCTAAATCAATGTGGAAATCCTCGATCATAGGTAAATACATCACTGCGTGGCCGGTACGATGCTCAATATCATCAAGAATTGCGTTTAAAGTATGTTCATCACTCGCCGTTAAGACAAACCATAAATTATAATGATGTTCACGCTGATAATTATGGTTCACTTCACTGTATTCATTTACCAGCTCGGCAACCTGTTCTAACTCTTCTTCAGGTAAGGCCATCGCGGCAAGTGTACTGGCCCCGATGCTGTTAGCACGAAATACTGCACCAACCCGGCTAACATAACCCGTTTGTTGCAGCCGGTTTAAGGTATCAATTACTGTTTCTTCCGTGGTACCAAGCTCATCAGCAATTTTTTTATATGGGCGGGAAACTAAAGGAAAGCCATGTTGAAAATCATTGAGTAAATGCTTTTCAAGGCTATTTAATTGCCGCTTACTTAAGCTCTCTTCAGTATTCAGGTTCATCACTATAGGCCAATTTGGTGGGCGCGGTTTGTAAAAAAGATACCACTCGGTTTAAGCAGCGGCAGTGTTGTCAGCACTTCAAATGAGTCCGTACCGTATACGGTTACGGTTCCCGCATCACGTGCAGAAACCCAGATATGTTCCCCACGCGGAGTAAACTCCATATGTAACACGGCCTTACCGGGTTTTAAGGTTTTAACAATTTTTAAATTAACAGTATCGATTACCTGTAACGTATCATTTCTTGGGTAAGCAAAATTAACCCAAACTTGCCTGCCATCAGGGCGAGCCATTACGAATACTGGCTGCCCATGCACAGGAATTTTTCTGACCTGTTTCCAGTTACGCCTGTCCATTACCAAGACTTCATTGCGCCCAACGGCCGGGAAAAAGGCATAATCATCGGTCATGGCCCAGCCTTCTAAATGTGGCATTTTATAAACCGGCATTTTTTTAGTACCACGGCCATAATCTTTTAAAATACGTTTTACGCCTTTTTCAGGATGCCATAAATCGAGCAAGGCCAGGCCATCTTCACCAAACAAACCGGCTATGTAATAACGTCCATTCGGTGTGATTAAGCCATCATAGGGTTGCAGGCCGATATCTTTATACTTGGTAATTTTGGCTTTACCCGAACTATAATCCACTAACCAGATTTCAGCTGCATCATAAAGTGAAAAAACAAAACGCTGTCCCGGTGCATCGACCAGCCCTACTGTTTTTGACTGTTTATTGTCTGCCCCATATACCGCGGGAATGTTATCAACCAGTTCCAGTGTATCGGCATTAAAAACCTTTACACCACCCGGGGTGTAATTTGAAACCGCTACAAGCTTGCCATCTTGTGAAATGGCACCACCTATACTATTACCTGACTGGATAACACGTTTACTGATTTCACCCTTTAAAATATCAACTTTAGTTAAACCACCATCGCGGCCAAAGATGTAGGCATAACGGGCGTCACGTGAATACACAATCGAGGCATGTGATAAATCACCTAAACCTTTCACCTGCTTAAGTAATGTACGTTGAGTCGTATTTACAACCTGCACACTTCCACTGGCACGTTCTATCACAACACCAAGATCACCTGTACCACGTAAAGTGGTACAACCATTTAAAGCTAACAGGGCAATTACAGGGATGAAAAATGTTCTTATCTTATTCACTCTTAACACCGGCATATAAAGTATTCACTATCCAGTCAATTTCTTGTTTGGTTAAAATTTTTCCCCATGGTGGCATTGGCGTACCGGGCCGCCCAAATGTAATTGTTACTTCAATCATTTGGCGTGCTTTATTTTTTAAGACATCTGGAGTTAATGCCGGACCTAACCCACCTTTCAGCGTCATACCATGACATGAACCACAATCCTGAATCAGTAAGTTTTTTAATTCTGCCTTTCTTTCCTGGGTTAGTGCTTCAGCCTGCGCATTTACAGAGCTGATAATAAATAAAGAAAATGTAAATGTTAAAAAAAAAGTCTTTAAAGTTTTCTGCATTCACTTAACCATGTAATGATTTTTCATCATCAATAAAATCACTTTCTACTGCATTTTCAATTTCAAACCAGTCCAGCTGCTCAGCTAGCGTTACCACTTTACCAATAACAAAAATAACCGGCGCCTGTAACATTGAAGTATCTTCAGTCAATTTCCCAAGGGTTGTTATAACACGTGTTTGCTGTGCCGTTGTGCCATTTTGGATGGCTGCTGCCGGTGTATTTTTATCCAGCCCGGCTTCAATTAACTTACGACTAATAAGTTCACGATTTGCAAAACCCATGTAAATTACAACAGTTTTATTGGCATCAGCTAATACTTCCCAGTCCAGCTCCAGCGGTTTATCTGCCTGGCTATGGCCAGTCACAATCTGTACCCCCTGGGCGAGGCCTCGATGAGTTAAGGGAATACCGGCATATGTCGTACAGGCCGATGCTGCGGTAATACCAGGAACAATCTCAAACTTAATATTATTTTGGGCAAGCAAAAGTGCTTCTTCACTTCCACGTCCAAAAATAAAGGGGTCACCACCTTTTAAACGAACAACGGTACGCTTACTTTCAGCGAGATTTAACAATAAGTGATTGATCTCTTCTTGTGGCAAAGTATGGTTACCTGTTTTCTTACCAACATAAATTTTACTCACACCGGTGGGAATTTGTTCAAGAATCGCATCTGACACAAGGCGGTCATAAATAACCACGTCAGCCGTCTGGATTAAGCGTAATGCTTTGACAGTCAATAGATCTGGATCACCAGGCCCCGTGCCTACCAGGTATACTTTACTTGTCTGACTCATTGCTATGACCTCAACACTGTATTTTTCAGCTTAACTTGAAATTGACGGTACTATATTTAACTTATACTTAACCGGCAATTAAACTGTGCAAATAACAATTTAATTATATTCCGTTTTTTACAAATATCATGAATGGGTGAAATGTGATAGATCCATTATTAATTCAGGATAGATGAAAAATGATGCTCCTTTTTCAGTATGGTAAAATTATTACTTATATAGAGATGAGACCTTGATATAGGTCAACCAAATACAAAGTAGCATCTGTAAAATATCAATAGTGAGAGAATAGTCAGTTGCTGTGACAAAATCCTACAACAAGGATATGATGAATAGTATTGATGAAACAACAAAAACACCAACAATTTAGTGTATTAGAATATTAGTCAATCATTATTAACGTATATTTATTTAAAGAGATTTTTCCATGAATTCAAAAACATTTATGTTCGTCCTTGCATTTATTATCCTGACCCTGGTCACTGGTGTAATTCTTGGATTGTTGGCAGATCCATCAAGCCCAATTACATGGATTTTAATTATCAGCCTTGTTGCCGTTATCATTCTCTACAACAAAGCATCTTCAAAACAATATGTTGAGTGGAAAGAAGAGTACAGCGTTGGTATTGAGTCTATTGATAATCAACATAAGAAATTACTGATGCTCATTAACCATTTACAAACCGCAGTCGATCACTCCACCGGGGAACAGTTTGAACGTGAAGCGCTGGATGAACTGGTTGATTACACCCGTACGCATTTTGCTTACGAAGAAAGCTTAATGGAAGACAATGATTATCCTGAATTTGAAGCCCATAAAGAACAGCATAAAAATATGGTCAGTGAAGTCGAAAGAGTCCTCGCAGAATATCAACGTGACCAGGAAACGGCGATGAGCAATGCAATTTCCTATCTCAAGAACTGGTTGATTAATCACATAAATGGTACGGATAAGCAATACAGTGAGTTTCTTATTGGAAAGGGTGTAAAATAACACCATTCCTATCCTGTCATTCCCTGTTAACTAGGTCAGCGATAATATGAAATTTATCCCTGTTTTACTGTGCACGCCCCTGTTTTTTTCAATAATGTCCGGCTCAGCTGTAGCAGAGCCGCCCATTAAACTTGCAACACCCCCAGCATCGCTTGAGAAATGGTATAAACCTGCAAATAAGCGCCAGGTCTGGTTGCACACCATGTTTAAACTGCGGCGCCAAATGCAGGCTATTGAAGAATATAGCCAGCAAAAAGATCCGACCCAGCTTAAAAAATGGATCAAGCAACTAGATAAAGACTATAACAAAATTGCGGATATGGTCCCCGAGTGGGAAAAAGAGATTAAACCCCGACTCATCCCCGAGCTCGAAATGTTTGCTAAAAAAGGTGACTACCTGCGTATCAACAGGACGCTAAAAATGATATCCCGCACCTGTAAGGATTGTCACCAGGCTTACCAACCAGTTGTCACCGCCATTTACCGTTCTCCTGGCTACGACAATATTAAAATTAAAAAGGCTGATGGCAGCTCCCATAGTTTTAATGACAATATGAAAGCCTTATCAAAATCGCTCAACCGGACGCTTATTGCCCTAAAAGACGGGCAGAAAAAAACTGCTATAGAAGCGCGTCATCAGCTGGCCGAACAACTCGACAACCTTGGCAACAGTTGCAACAACTGTCATAAGGATGATCCTTACCCGCGTGAACGTATTCTTGGAAAAGCCACCAAACAGAAACTGGCCTCACTTGAAGAAAATATAAAGCAGTGGCAGGTGAAACCCAGCCAGGAACTCATGGGTACACTCGCGGTAAAGGTATGCGCCCGCTGCCACAATACGCACCGAATTACGTCTGATTTACGTAACGCGCTCTTACCGCCCAAGTAACACCACGGTGAACAGGATCAGTGAAGCCGGTTGTAGATATTGTATTTTCCCGCAGGGTTTTTCATCGGTATGCGTTTTACTTCTTGCAGGGTTTTCGTATTATAAATAACTAAACTCCCCTCTTTATCCCATACGCTCACCAGCGCGTACTGGCCATCACGACTAAACTCGACATGAGCCGATTTTTTTCCCTTAGCCGGGCGCAAGGTTTTCACAATTTCCAGGCTCGACTTATCAATTACATGCATGGCATCCTTGTTCGCTCCAAAAAAAACATCAATCCATATATAGGGCGAGTTGTTGTGCGTCCGCATAAAAAAGCCCGGGCCCAGGGTTTTGATATTCTTTAGCACTTTCCACGAATCTGCATCGAGTACAGTAACAATGCCTTTTCTCATATTCGGCACAACCAGGACATCATTTCCCTTATAAACCTGTTTCAACGCCGCACCAAAATGCGGGAAACCCGGTAAATCGATGTCACCACTGATGACCTTGCTAACATCTGTATCCAGCACCTGGCCCTTCATTTTTTTGTTCATCCCAAAAATTGATATACCCTCTTGATCAATATAAAAATTATCAAGGAATTCGCTCACCTTGTAACGTTTAACCGGAAACGGAACCGGCCTGGTGTTTTCACCGGAATCAGTTCTGTAATCATGCATCCACATACCAAAGCCGTGCGGGGGTTCATCAGCATAGGAGATCTCCCACAGCTCCGGGATATCTTTTAGCGCGGCAAAAAAGCTGTTACGCACAGCCGAGGTATATACTGCACTGACCCGTGAAGATTTACCTTCGATGGTTTTCACAGCGTAGTACTTAATTGGCGCTAAATCCCGGGTATCGAGCAACACCATGCTATGCGGTAAATAATTTGCCACCAGCAGGTAACGACCATCTCCAGAAATGGTGAGGTTACGGGTATTAATACCTGCGCGTATTTCTGCAACAGGCTTTAACGAATAGATATCATATTTACTGATCCAGCCATCACGCGAAGCATAATACGCATAGCGTCCACCAGGAGAGAATTTAACACCCCCATAAAGTGAAAAGCGTGTTTTAAAACGGTGTCTCGGTTCAAAAGTATCACCATCAATAATCGAGATATGATGATCAGCCTGTTCAACAACCATAAACAGGTTTAATGCATCTTTTACCTTAAAAACAGGCTCTGGCAGATGGCTTTTCACCCTGTTCAGAATAACGTGACTAGCCTTGATCTGTGGCAATCCCCAGGCAGGGATTTTCGCTAAGGGGCGATAAATAAATTCCGCCAGTAACTCAATCTCGGCCTGTGTTAGCTTCTCCTTGAACGCGGGCATCGGTGTACCCGGACGGCCATTTTGAATCGTTTTTACCGCGACAGGTTTACGCAGCCGTTTCAGGTTTGTAGGCAATAACGCGGGACCGATAGCGCCCAGGCGATGTTGACCATGGCACTCAGCGCAATGTAACTGGAAAAGTTGCTGAGCATGCCTGGATGAATCCAGGGCCAGGACATCCTGTGCAAACACAAGGCTTGAAAATAAGAGAATGGGTATCGCGGTAAACGTGCACTTAAACATAAATTTAAATGTCTTTACATGCTGGGATTTAATCAATAACACGCACTGTTCCTGTCATCTTAGGGTGGGGTCCACAGCGGTAAGGATAAGTGCCGGTCTTTTTGAATTCACGCGTATAAGCAAAGGTCTCATCGTCAGGGAACATATACTCTTCCGGTTCTTCCTCTCCCAGCGCTTCAAACCAGACACTATGGTATTGACGCTTCTCACGGTTTTCCCAGCGAATTTTTTGCCCCCGTTTTATGGTAATTTCCTCGGGAATAAATTTAAAATCCTTAATAATCACTAATGCTTGTTTGCTCTCTTCACCTGCAAATGCAACGTGATTAAATCCAACCAGGCTTAATAAAACAAATAGTATATTCAGTTTCAATTTCATTTTTATATCCTTAATCCCTGCAAAAAGAAATCAAATTAAAATTGAGTATA
>Ga0224501_10005431_pt1 | contig 10046 bp, 11 predicted proteins | sample SF_Oct11_sed_USG_4_FD_169105 | JGI IMG/M metagenome (GOLD analysis project Ga0224501, IMG submission 169105) | Sediment microbial communities from San Francisco Bay, California, United States - SF_Oct11_sed_USGS_8_1 | ecosystem: Environmental > Aquatic > Marine > Sediment | place: USA...
ATAGGTCTCGACCTTATCGTGTCTTGCTTTCCACACCATGGCGCCGTTGCTTGCGTCGATAAGCCGAAGGCCTAAGCCCACCTTTCCGTAATTTTCCCCTTCGGCGCGGCTATGCTCCCAATTGTTCACTTTCAATACCAGCAATGCCTCAGCTTGGACCAATTGCCCGATCTTGGACGCCATTTCCGGATCGGACTGCCCGGTTGTTTCTAGTTTGGAGTAGTAGGCGGCCAGTGTGTCGCTCGATTCTTTCAACGTGAAGGCACTGACAACCTGGCTGGGAGCAATCACGCTTGTATAGCGTCCCGTTTTGGTTAAGGCGGTAGACACAGCGGCATGAGACAATTCTCTGGCGCCCTCATATGTGCCCACGATCGGCGGCAAGACCGCAATGGTCTTAGGCTTAAACGTATCCGCAGTCGGTCCTTCCCACATTTCCTGCAATCCCCCGCATCCTGTTAAAGCGAGGATTGCACACCCGATCAAGACGGAACGGTTCTTTGCCATAACGCTCTCCTTATGTGGCATCGGGACTGATTGTTTTGCCAACGTAAGCTTGTGGATCGGTGTTGTTGGCCAACAGAACGCTGTCTTCATGAATCATTCAGACAGCAATTGGCGTGCCACCTAGAGTTGGTTCGGAGGTTCTTCGGCGTACGGTTAAAAATTTCCCTTAGCATACGGGGAGATGAGACCACGACAGTCTTCAACGCGTCGGCAAGAGAAGCCAATATTTTTACGTATATTCGTTCAAAACAGTGCGTGCACTCTAAGAATCGTCGTATGCTACGCGAGCACTCACGCATGAAACTTCACGAAGTCTCAGTCCATGTGCCCTTGCAGCGGAGTAATGAAAATGGCTACTGTACGTAGAAACACCGGTAATAGATTTCCAAGTGTGAGAGATAGCGAGCCAGAGCGGCATCTCTTCCAGCGTTTTCAGATAGAGTGGGGTTCCTCGCATAGAGAGCTATCGGATGTCGGTTCATACATTGGCTATCTTCGGTATCACTGGACGAACCGGACGCGAACTTGCCAAGGTCGCCGGCCTGAATGGCTGGAAGGTTCGTGGTCTCGTGCGTCCGAGAAGTGTGGTCGAGGGTGACCTCGACACCTGTCGAATCGTGCGGGGGAATTTTGATGAACTCGATCAGGTGGTTGAAACCATCGCGGACAGCGCGGCGGTCTGCTGCCTAATCGGCCCTCGACCACCGTATCGAGATGTGTTTTGCGCGGCCGCAACCGTAGCCATCATCACGGCGATGAAACACACGGATTGTCGTCGCCTGATCTGTCAAACCGGGGCCATGATCGGACCTGCGTCCACCCGATCCTATCCCATGGAATGGGCCGCTCGAACGTTTGCCAGATGGCACCCGGAAGCTGCTCAAGATCGAGAAGAACAGGAACGACTTATTAAGTCCAGCGGCTTGGAGTGGACCATCGTCAAACCGCCGCGATTGACGGATTCTCCGCCACGCCATCGCGTTCAGGCAAGTTCCTCCCTTCAAGTCGGGTTACTGTCTAAAATTAGCCGAGCAGACTTGGCGGCTTTCCTATTGGACGAGATAGAGGCAGGTCGGTTTGTGCGGCAGCGAATCTTTGTGAAGGGGTGATGGAAGGCATGTACAAATTCTGCTCAAGCCTACTGCAGCCGCTGCGCAACCGCTTTGGCGAACTGTCGAAAGTCGTCCAGATGGTGCCGGCAGATTTGAAAGACGACGGTCCAGTTTATGGCTTGATAGCTGTGGACGGCGATATTTCTAAATCCCACAGCTTTTGCCATGCGTTCAGCTAGAACAGGGTCTATGATCTGAAGTTTTTGAAGAACCGCGAAGTTCTCCGCCATTGTGGCAGGAGGAACAGCATCCGTCTCGGCAATCAGATGAGAAGCAATATCGACGGAAAGCTGGACGGCGCGTTGGAGATTGAGCGCAATGATATCCTGCAGATCGAGGTCTTGAACGAGTTCATCCACTGAGGAAGGACTCTTGCCGGCGATTCGCTCAACGCAACGCCGGAGAGATTCAAGTTTGGTTTGAATTAGATTCCGATCCATGCTCGTCGTCTGTCCGACAAAATGCGGCGGTAATATGGCATGACGTCAGCTTCTTCATAGATCATACGAAGAATCAGCTGAGCGTAGCGAGTTCGATCCTGACAGAGAACCCTGCGTCCCTTCGTTAGAATTTGTTGGAGCAGGGGATTATGAGTCTGATCCAGGTCAATGAGATCTACGGGGCGGCCGAAGGCCAGCGCAAGATCCTCAATGAGAAGAATGTGTGCCTCAGTAGTAAGCGGAGTAGAAGTCAACACTGCGATGTCGAGATCGCTATCGTCGCGCGCGTGACTCTCGGCCATTGATCCGAAAAGAACTGCCATCACCACAGACGGATGGCGGGCCATCACATCCTTGATCCGTTGGTCGATCTCCGACATGTCGCATGACTGCTTCGGCTGCATGGTCCTGAGTATCACGAATACTCCAAAGCTGCAAGAAGGTGAGGGTGAATCTGCGTCGAGGTTCCACCATTGAATTGACTCTCCTCTGACCCATTCATATAATGGCCAGCCATAAGGAATTTAATTGCCTTTCCAGATACTTATGACTGCATCCACTAAACGGTCTTTGGCTGAAACTTGGGGGAAAGTGCGTGCGGGCTTCAGCCATGCCTTTGCCGCTCGGGCTGAAGCCGAACCCTTCTCCCGTGAGGATCTTGTCCTGCTGGAGCGAATGGCCGACGCCGTCGTCAGCCGTGAGATGGCGGCTCCTGCCACGGTGTTCCTAGAGTCCCTTGGCCCTATGAATTTCCTCGGCAGCCAGGCGCTACATTTCCTGGCACCTATCCTTGAATTCGCGTTGAACGTGCAAGAACTTGAGCGGGCGGCCAGGTTGCTTGAACGTCGCGATGCCATCTCCCGACTCATCTCCATGATTGAAGCGAAGTCCTTAGCCAAGAGGGCTTCGGATCGATGACGAGTTGCCGTAAAACGTTAGAGGTGAAAAGTAAGACGATGGTGGCATTCCTGCCTTTTACAGATTTGGGTTTGACTGTTCACTTTTCACCGTTCACATTTCACCATGACCGACTCGGGGATTGGGCATCCTGCCGATGACCGTGGATGAGCCGTCCAAGACCGCATCCTCCCTCAATGTCATTGTGGCAACCGACTGCGGCAGTACGACCACCAAAGCCATTCTGATTGAAAAGGTCGGCGACGAGTATCGGCAGACCTATCGCGGTGAAGCGCCGACGACAGTGGAAGCGCCCTTCGAGGATGTCACGCGGGGTGTGCTGAACGCCGTTGCTGAAATCGAAGAACTGTCCGGACGAAAGATTCTCGACGGCGATAGAATCATCACCCCCTGCCAAGACGCAAAGACCGGTGTCGACATCTACATCTCCACCAGCAGTGCGGGAGGTGGACTACAGATGATGGTGACAGGCGTCGTTCAGAATATGACCGGAGAAAGCGCGCAGCGAACGGCATTGGGCGCCGGGGCGATCGTAATCGATGTATTGTCATCTAATGACGGGCGTCTGCCGCATGAAAAAATCGAACGTATTAGGACCATGCGTCCGGATATGATTTTGATGTCCGGCGGTACCGACGGTGGAGCGCTGACGCATGTGGTGGAAATGGCTGAGTTTATTGCAGCGGCTGAGCCTCGCCCCCGATTCGGCGCAACCTATAAACTTCCGCTGATCTACGCAGGAAATAAAGCCGTAAGAGAGCAGGTGACCAAGATTCTGGGAGAGAAGACGGCGCTGGAGATCACGGACAACATCCGTCCGGTCTTGGAGCAGGAAAACCTAGGACCGGCTCGTCACAAGATCCATGACCTCTTTCTTGAACATGTGATGCAACAGGCCCCGGGCTATAAGAAACTCATGGCGATGGCCGGGGCACCCATCATGCCGACCCCAGCGGCGGTTGGTGTCATCATGGAGGCGATCGCCAAACGGGAGCATATCAATTTGATCGGTGTGGATATCGGTGGGGCCACTACGGACGTCTTCTCCGTATTCGACGGGACCTTCAATCGGACGGTCAGCGCCAACTTGGGTATGTCCTATAGTATTTCCAACGTGCTGGCGGAAGCGGGTCTCGCCAACATCATGCGATGGGTTCCCTTTACGATCGATGAACAGACGTTGCGCAATCGTATCAAGAATAAAATGATCCGCCCGACGACGATCCCTCAAACACTTGACGAGCTCCAGATCGAGCATGCGATCTCCCGTGAGGCATTGCGGCTGGCCTTAATCCATCACAAGTCATTGGCCACGGGATTGAAAGGGGTGCAACAAGAGCGGACGATCTCCGATGTCTTCGAACAGCAGACGTCCGGGAAGACGCTGATCGATATGTTGAAGCTGGATCTCATCGTCGGCAGTGGGGGGATTCTCTCGCATGCTCCACGCCGGGTGCAGTCTATGCTGATGATGGTCGACGCCTATGAGCCGCTGGGTGTGACCCGACTCTCCGTGGACAGTATTTTCATGATGCCGCATCTTGGGGTGCTGTCGACCATCGATGAGAAAGCTGCGACGGACGTGTTCGTCCGTGATTGCATGGTGTACCTGGGTACCTGCATCGCACCGTTCGGCAAGGGAAAAGATGGGGAGCGTTGCGCCGACTATGAAATGACGATGCCTGATGGCACAACAATCAAGGATCAATTGACGTTCGGCGACCTCCGGCTCTATCCGCTTGAAGTGGGGCAGACAGCGACGATTAAGATGCAGCCGGCCAAAGGCGTCAATCTTGGCGCCGGTGCCGGGGTGCCCTTCACGCGCGAGGTTCAAGGCGGGGTGGTCGGCTTGATGCTGGATGGCCGTGGCAGGCCGTTGCAATTGCCGACCGAACAGCAGGCGCGTATTGAGATGCTGATGAAATGGTACAACGCCGTTGGATTGTACCCATTGAGTGATCAGTGATGAGTGAAAAGTGATGAGAGGAAGAAACTACTATATGCAGTGCGATCATTCTTGCTTATCACTGATCACAGGTTACCCGTCACATATTTAAAATGGCGCATTCCTACACCCCAGGTCTTACCGTCACCGACCGCACCGTCATTCGACGGCGGCGCCAATTGCCGCTTCATGGAACGGTGTTGGTGCAAGCCGGTGATTATGTGCAATCGAATCAGCCGGTGGCTCGCGCCGAGTTGCCCGGCAAGGTCTATCCGCTGAACCTGGCGAACCAGTTGGGAGTCGCGCCCGACGAAATCCCGGAATATCTGGTCAAGAAGATCGGTGACACGATTCACAAGGACGAGGTGCTTGCGGAGAATAAGCCCCTGTTCAAGTGGCTGAAAACGGAAATCCGCTCGCCCATTACCGGCACGGTTGAGTCAGTTTCTACCGTGACGGGTCAGGTTCTTTTGCGGGAACCGCCACGGATCATCGAACTTCTTGGTTATGTGGAGGGGACGGTTGTCGAGGTCTTTCCGCATGAAGGCGTGACCATCGAATGTGCCTGTAGCATGGTTCAAGGGATTTTTGGAATCGGCGGCGAAACCTATGGTGATATGGTCATAGCCGTAGATTCTCCGGATCAGCCGTTGACCCCAGACCGACTGCAGGCCGAGATGAAGGGGAAGGTCGTGGTCGGTGGATCATTCTTACCGGCTGAGACGATGGCCAAGGCGAAAGAGATTGGTGTTGCGGGACTTGTCGTCGGTGGGATCCACGATAAGGACCTGCGGGCGCTTTTGGGCTATGACTTGGGCGTGGCGATTACAGGTTCGGAGCAGGTTGGGTTTACTTTGATCCTGACCGAGGGGTTTGGGACCATCCCGATGGCCCAGAAGACATTTGCGTTGCTCTCCACCCATGCCGGCGCCAAGGCTTCGATATCCGGTGCCACCCAAATCAGAGCCGGAGTGATCCGTCCCGAACTTATCATCCCGCAAGCAGGGGACTCTGTCACGCATGCTGCCGGTGTACAACCGGAGCGAGGCGGGATTCAAGTCGGTGATCCGGTGCGAGTCATTCGTGATCCCCTCTTCGGGAAAATCGGACAGGTGTCGGCGCTGCCGTCTGATCTGCAGACCATTCCAACCGAAAGTGAAGTCCGCGTCTTGGAAGTACGGTTCGCCGACGGGTCACATGCAGTGATTCCACGGGCCAATATTGAAGTCATCGAAGGAGCATAAGCCAGGTGAGGCGTAAGGGGTTAGGGGTAAGGGGGGTAACCCTGGTCATCGCGTTGATGGGGTCGGCGGCTCCCGCATTGGCTCAACTTGACCTTGCGGCGCCGCAGGAATTGCGCGTGTTCGACACGCCGAGTGACAGCGGAGGCAGTCTCACGTTGATATGGCCTCCTGCGTCCTATGATTCAGAAGAGATTGTCTATCAAGTCCTTGTGAAGGAAGGGTCGCAGCAGGCGAACCCATCGGACTTCACCGTCATCGAGGAATTCCCATCCAACACCCACTATATTGGCGACTCCGAATGGACCTGGTGGACCAGACCGGCAGCGGAGGATCACCACCATGTTACGGTGAGGAGCGGAAAAGCCTTTGAGCTGAAGGCCGGTGGTACCTATTCCGTTGCCGTCGCAGTCGTATCCGGAGATCAGCATGTTGCGAGCGAAATCGTCCATGCCGTACCTGAGCCGAATTGGGTCAACTGGAATCAGCTCAACAATCTCCTGCTGGCATTACTCTTCGGTGGGATCGTCTTTGTGGCCATTACTCTGGCTAAGAAACGAGACATGTTCTTGCGCCGTATTCCCGGCTTGGATGCGGTAGACGAAGCCATCGGCCGGTCGACTGAGTTAGGCAAACCGATCCTGTACCTGACAGGGGCGCAGGATATGGGTGACCCTTCGACTATTGCGGCAGCCGTTATTCTGGGCCGGGTCGCCAAACGTGCGGCAGCCTACGAGACGGAACTGATGGTGCCCCATCGGGAACCCATTACCATGGCTGTCTGTCAGGAGATTACAAAACAGGCGTATATGGAGGCAGGTAAGCCTGATCTCTTCAAGGAAGACTCAAACTTTTTTATCACCTCGGACCAGTTCAGTTATACGGCTGCGGTGGACGGCATCATGCTTCGGAAAAAACCGGCGGCGAATTTCTTTATGGGCGCCTACTTTGCTGAATCGTTACTGCTGACGGAGACCGGTGCCAGTACCGGTGCGATTCAGATCGCCGGGACAGATTCCGATCACCAGCTGCCTTTTTTTGTGACGACCTGCGACTATACCCTGATCGGCGAGGAACTCTACGCAGCCAGTGCCTATTTGTCGCGTGAGCCGGTCCAAGTCGGGACTCTTCGGGGACAGGATATCGGCAAAGCGTTGATCCTCGGGGTGCTGATTGTGGGGACCCTTCTCGCCACGGTCGGTGCGGCGCTTGATACACAGTGGCCGCGGCTCTTTCTGGATATCTTCAAGGATATGAAATGATTTTACTTCGCCGGCAACTGCCGTTGCTCATTACTCTCATTACCGGGCTCACGATGGCGGCGCAGTATTACGTGCCGCATCCGGCATCCGAGTCGCTCCTGACCTCCGTGACGAAGTGGCTCCAGATTATCGGAGGATTTGCACTGATCTTAGGAGTCAGCAGCTTGTTTCATGTCCATGCCGTCAAGATCCGGCGCAAAGAAGCGGGGTGGGGCTACAGTTTCGTGCTGTACGCCGGGATGCTGGGCACTATCGCCGTCGGCCTCTGGAACAACGGCAAGGAAAGTATCGACGGCGCGATGACGGCCTTCGGATGGGTCTACAGTTTTTTGTTGGTACCGCTACAGGGCACGATGTTCGCCATTCTTGCGTTCTTTATTGCGTCAGCAGCCTATCGGTCGTTTCGAGCCAGGAGCCGGGAAGCCGCCGTGTTGCTGGTGGCGGCGGTTATCGTGATGTTGGGGCGTGTGCCGTTGGGCGAATATATTCTTCCGCTCAGCGGCGACATCTCTCAATGGATTCTGAACGTGCTGAATGCCTCCGTGCGCCGCGCCATTTTAATCGGCGTGAGTTTGGGTGCCGTGGCCCTCTCGCTGAAGATCATCTTCGGCGTGGAACGATCCTATCTCGGGGGAAGCAAGGACTAGCGAGTGAGGGGTTAGGTGTGAAGGGTAAGGCGTACCTAGTGAGGAGTAAAGAGTGAGGGGTGAAACAGAGATGATCGTCCGATCTGAATCCAATTACACTCCTTACCCCTTACTCCTCACCCCTCACCAGGTGTCGTGGTTATGACGTTCGCGGAGCGCATGCTGAAGATCGACCGGCGGATCATCTTTCTGGTGATTGGTCTATGCACGCTGTTGCCGCTGCTCTATCCTGTCGGACTACCGATCAAGATTTCTCCGGAAGTGCAAAGTGTGTACGATCACATCGAATCCTTGCCGGAAGGCTCCGTGTTTCTGCTCTCGTTTGATTTCGATCCGGCGTCGAAACCGGAGCTCCATCCTCAATCGATCTCGCTGCTCCGCCATGCTTTTCGAAAAAACCTCCGTGTGGTCGCCATGACGCTATGGGTCAGCGGCACGGGTTTGGCCGAGCAAATTATCACACAGGTTGCCAAGGGCATGGGCAAGGAGAACGGAAAGGATTATGTGTTTCTTGGGTGGAGTCCTGGCAACACCGCGGTCATCATCAACATGGGGCAGAACCTGTACCAGACTTTTCCGACCGATTACAGCGGCAAGGCCACGAAGGACCTTCCCGTTCTTGACGGCGTGCAGAGTTTGAAAGACGTCACCTATATGATCAGCTTGGGGGCAGGCAACCCCGGTGTCGAAGCCTGGTACGTCTTCGGCAAGGATAAGTACAAGTTTGAGATGGGTGGCGGCTGCACAGGCGTGATGGCGCCGGGCCTCTATCCTTTGTTGCGGAGCGGGCAGATCAACGGATTGATCGGGGGATTACGCGGGGCGGCGGAGTACGAAATCTTAGTCGGTGAAAAGGGGCAGGCGGTAGCCGGTATGGACGCGCAGTCCGCAACACATGTGGCTATTGTCGTGCTGGTGATGATCTGCAACGTGTTTTATTTCATGTTGCGGCGACAAAAGGGATAAGGCTACGCGACACATGCGGAAGGTTGAGGCTAAGGCTGAGGTGAAGAAGAGATGTCGATGCCATTGATCACAGTTTTTTACTTGGCCTCAACCTTGACCTCAGCCTTCATGAGGGTTTGTCATGCCGTTTGAGGCGATCTTCGGAGCGTGGGTGGCGACGGGCTTGACGCTCTTCATCTTTTCGTTTTTGTACAAAGATAATCCGCTGTTTAAACTCGCGGAGCATCTCTATGTCGGCGTCTCGGTCGGGTACACGATCGTCAAAACCTATGACACGGTGCTCGTGCATCTGATCTGGAAGCCCATCGTCGATAATCATGAATGGACGCTGCTCATTCCGGTGTTTGTCGGCATGCTGATGCTGACGCGCTATGTGCCGAAAGCCGCATGGTTGTCGCGTTATGCCTTTGCCTTTATCGTGGGAGTCGGATCCGGCTTGGCGATTCCTCGTACGATCTCCTCATTTATTTTGAAGCAGATCGAAGATACAGTTCGTCCGTTAGTCACACTGGTTCCGGGAGAAGGCTTGTCCTTCACCTGGAGCGTGCTCAATCCGGCAAGTAGCTTAAATACGATCATCATTCTCGTGGGGGTCTGCTCTGTCCTGTTTTACTTCTTTTTCTCAGTCGAGCATACGGGGCCGGGTAAAGTGGTGGCCCGCACCGGTGTCATCTTTCTCATGATTGGATTCGGCGCAGCCTTTGGGTACACGGTGATGGCGCGCATGTCGCTCTTGATCGGACGCCTATCGGACCTGATCCAATTCTCTGATGCTTCATACGGACGGCCCACACTCTGGTTGTTGCTGGTGACGATCGGTGCACTGATTGTGTTGAGTCGACGCGAGCGAAAGGCGCCGGATGAAGAAGGTCAAGGCTGAGGCTAAGGTTGAGGTGTGCTAGGCTCGAAAAAGTGGACGCCTTCAACCTATGATGAGAGGTCTGGAGGTGTGAGATGGACCGAGTCCCTCGACAGCAGTACACAAAAGAGTTCCGTGAGCAGGCGGTG
>Ga0224501_10005432_pt1 | contig 10046 bp, 12 predicted proteins | sample SF_Oct11_sed_USG_4_FD_169105 | JGI IMG/M metagenome (GOLD analysis project Ga0224501, IMG submission 169105) | Sediment microbial communities from San Francisco Bay, California, United States - SF_Oct11_sed_USGS_8_1 | ecosystem: Environmental > Aquatic > Marine > Sediment | place: USA...
CTTCGCCCCCCTCATCTAAAACGATCACTTCTTCTCGGGGTCGAATCTCCCCGTCGGCGTCAACAACATGCTTGGCGAAGACGCTCTTACCCTTTGCAACAAAAGGTGTAGCGTCTCTAGAAACTTTAACCCATAGCCTCGGATGCTTAGCGCCATCCAAAATTCTCTTTGCGCCAGCCACGGTCAGAGAAAACATTCCGTTAGTGGGACGTAACGTTGCAAGTCTTTTTCCTTCCAAGTAAATGTGGCGTATCCTTTTAGTGCGCTTAGAGAAAACAACTTCAACATTGTTTGGAAATAGCCTTTCTCCGACACCTTTCCCAAACTGATAGTTGGCTATACTTCGTATTTTCCGGAGCACGTCATTCTTTTCACTCATGTTTTCACCGTGAATGCGATTGGTTCAAAAGTGATCATTGAGTTTTAACAAAGTATAAAGATGAGCTTACGATAAAAACTATTTTGGAGAGAACACAGTTGCGTTGCGAGGTTTGCGGTCGCAGAATTCGGGGCACACCATATAGGGCAATGATTGAAGGCGCCAAACTAACAGTCTGCAACGAATGCGTCAAATTGGGCTCCATTTTTTGGGAGGCAAAATCTGAACCCCGCTTGAAAAGAGTTGCTAAACGTTTGCCTCAACCTATGTTTGCCGCCAAGAAGAAGCCAGTTAAACTGCAAGAAACTCTGGAACTTGTAGAGGACTTTAGCTCTAGAGTTAGGCAGGCGAGAGAAAAACTGGGGCTAAGTCAAGAAGACTTGGGAAGAAAAATTAATGAGAAAGTTTCGCTTTTGCGTAAAATTGAAATCGGCAAGATGACCCCAGACTACCGACTCGCGGAGAAACTGGAACATGCTTTAAAGATTAAGTTGCTTGTTCCTTTCTCTGAGCCCAAAGTTTCGCAGAAAGTTTTGTCGCGTCCACCGAAAGTTACTTTGGGAGACATTGTTAACGTTAAGAAAGGAAAAACGGAGGCCTCAGAAGAACGAAAGCAATCATAGTTCAACGTCGACGCCAAAATGAACGCTCAAATCTGGACGAGCTTTCCAACTTAGCTGAGTCTGCAGGCTACACAATTATGGACGTAATGGAACAAGTAAGAGAGACTGACCCAAGTTATCAGATTGGAAGAGGAAAAGTCAAAGAACTAGCCGAGCTGGTTTCGGAAAAACAAACAGAACGAGTAGTTTTCGGCAACGAACTGAAACCTCAGCAAGCCTACAACCTTGCAAAAGCCACAGGCGTGGAAATCATAGACCGCTTCCAACTGATCCTAGAAATCTTTGCCCACAGAGCCGCAACTACCGAAGCCAAACTTCAGATTCAACTTGCCAACCTAAGATATGAATTGCCACGCGCCAAAGAAAAAGTGAAACTGACAAAGAAAGGCGAACAGCCAGGATTTAGGGGACTCGGAGCCTACGAGGTTGACGTGTACTACGAAACGATAAAACGCCAAGTTCATCACATCCAAAAGAAATTGAAAACAATACGGAAAAAGCGTAGGCTTCACCGAACAAGAAGACTTGAACTTGGCTACTCTGTCATCGCATTAGCTGGCTACACAAACGCAGGCAAAAGTTCACTTTTCAACGCTCTAGCCAAAGAAGCCGTTCCAGTAGACTCTGGCTTATTCACAACCTTGTCTACTACAACACGAGCCATAGAGCTTTCAGGAAGGAAGGTTCTTCTAACCGACACCGTTGGCTTCATCGACGACTTGCCTCTAACCCTCATAGAGGCTTTTCACTCCACCCTTGAGGAAACAATCTTTTCTGACATAATTCTCTTGGTAGTTGACATAAGCGAGCCTCTTAAAGAAATCGAAAGAAAACTTTTGTGTTGTCTTGACACCATACAAACTATTGGTGCAACGGGCATTCCCACAGTTACAGCGCTAAACAAAATCGACTTGCTTTCAAAAAGCGCGTTACAACTAAAACTGGCAACTCTTAAAGATTTGGCACCACATCCAGTTCCAATTTCGGCTCTTCACCACGCAAATCTTCCGCAGCTTAAACATGAATTCTTCAGCTATTTGAAAGAGTATGTTCAAGCTTCCTTGTGGATTCCATGGAAAACCGAGTCTATGCCGTTCATTTCTTGGCTTCATAACCGTGCCGAAATTCGCGGCTTAAAATATGAAAGCGACGGCGTGAGCCTCACCTTTAAGTCGGTGCCTTGGTTTGCAGACAAGGTTAGGCATGAAGTGAAGCAGCTCGGAGGAACTTTCAGCATAAAATAGGCCTTCCAAGTGAGCGTGGAAACAGCATTGCCGAAGGTGGCAGTTTTAAGATGGGGACACCGAGAGAGAGACAAGAGGCTAACAGCGCATGTAGTCTTAACCGCACGAGCATTAGGCGCCTCTGGCTTCTTTCTGGCGGATGTGAAAGATGAGAAAGTAAAGGCAACCATTGAAAATGTGGTGAAAAACTGGGGCGGCCCTTTCCATTTCGATATGGCCAAACCTTGGAAACAGATCATAAGGAAATGGAAGGCAGAGGGCGGCGTAGTTGTTCATTTAACAGCCTATGGAGAGAACATTCAAACCAGCGATGTCCTCAGTAGGATTAAAGCTGCTGGAAAAGATGTTTTGGTCATTGTTGGTAGCCGAAAGGTTCCTGCAAGCTTCTTTAAGGAGAGTGTTTCAGATTTTAACGTAGCCATAGGAAATCAACCTCATTCTGAATGTTCCAGCCTAGCAGTTTTTCTCGACCGATTTTTTGGCGGAAAGGAACTGTCTGGAGAATTCGATGAAGCCAAAGTTAAGATAATTCCTCAAAAACGGAGAAAGAAGGTGGTAAAGCAGTAGTTTATTCGGCTTTTGAACAACAAATTTAAACCTTATTCATAATATAGTATTAGTTGAGGCTTGGAGAGAGAAGATCCATGGAAACCATGATTAACGACGAAACTCTACGGAAGGTTGCTGAAATAGTTGGCAGTGAAGAGGCTGTCGAAGTCATTGATGTCCTTAAAGGGGTAAACGAAACTACAGATGATGAAATCGCTAGCAAAACTGGAATCCGCCTCAACTCAGTCCGCAAAATCCTCTATAAACTGTATGACCACTCTCTTGTCGCCTTAAGAAGGTCCCGTGACCAGCATACTGGATGGTTCATTTTCCATTGGAGACTCCAACCCGACCAGTTGGAAGGGTTCATTTTAAATCAGAAAAAGCGGGTTCTAGAAAAGCTGGAAACCCGATTGGGATATGAGAAAGACCATGATTTCTACTATTGCGGCACACCAAAATGTAAAAAAGTTCCATTCGAAGAGGCTATGGAGCTTATTTTCCGCTGTCCCACCTGCAACAAGCCGCTTATGCACTTTGACAACTCGTCCTTTATTGAAACTTTGCGTTTGAAGGTTGATGAATTGAGGAAGGAACTCAGTGAGTAGGCGGCTGCCAGCAAGGAAGGAAGCGCTAAGTTTTCTTGTAAAAGCTGGTTGTTCGCCGGGGGTTGTTAGACATGCCAAAGCTGTTGCGGCTCTCGCTGTTAAAATAGCTGAAGCCTGCCGAAGGAAAGGATTAGGGGTTGATATCCAACTTGTGGAGATAGGTGCTCTTCTTCATGACATTGGGCGTTCAAAAACTCATAGTGTCAACCACGTTATAGTGGGTGTGGAAATTGCTGAATCATTAGGTTTGCCTGATCCCGTTGTGTCTATCGTTGAACGCCACGCTGGAAGCGGTATTCCTAAGGATGAAGCAAAAAAGCTTGGGTGGCCAGTTAAGGATTATGTTCCGCAGACATTGGAAGAGAAGATTGTGACCTATGCGGATAAGTTGATTGACGGCTTAAGGAGGGTGCCGATTGAGCAGGTGCTGGAGAAGTTCTTAAGAGATAACCTACCTCAGTCTTCTATTCTGAGAATGAAACGGTTACATGAGGAGTTTTCTCCTTTACTAGGGGATTTAGATGCCGATGATAACACTTCTTGAAAAGGTTTACGGGCCTTTCAGTCAAAAAATATTGCAAGTTAGGCTTGCTTCGCTGTGTAAAGATCTTATGGTAAAGGCCAAAGTTGTAAGCAAAACAAGTCGGGGCTGGGTTCAAGTAGAGTTGACGGGTGAAGACCAAACGGTTGCCATCGAATTTCTCGACCGTGAAATTGGAGTGGCGCCGGTGGGCATTGACGAGGTGAAGAGGTTCTCAACTATTAAGGGAATGGTAATTTTTGCTGGCGAAAAAGAGCAAGAACTGCTTGTGGATATAGGAGTCTATTCCCCTCGCGTTTATGATGCAACCGTTTCGTTAGAGCGCCTGCGAGCTCAACTTGCAGATGGAAAGAAGCTTCCGCTTCAGCGCCTAATTGAGCTGTTTTGCCTTTACGACTTTATGCCGCTTCATGTTAAGATCACCAGAGATGTAAAGCTTGAACACGAACAAGTTGAGGCAGAGTTGTCTGAAACTCAACTTTCAAAATTTATACAATGGATGGCATCCAGCCTAGACCGCTTAATTGTTTTGGGAGCAACTTTGTCGCAAGTGAAACATGCGATAAGAGTTTCTGGGCATAATCGTGACATTATTCGAGTTGAAACTTTAGGACTATTGGAACATGCTGTCGTCTGCAAGTTAGGAACAGACGCTATAGGACTGACACCAAAGCTTGGTCCACACCTATACACAGCGACCCTTGCACCCTTTAGTCCCAGAAAAATACGGCAAACAATCAATAGATCATTTCTTTGACGGCCTTGTAACTTTCTTCGAAGACGTGTAGGCCTATCTTTACGGAGTATACTTCGCGTCTATGTCAATTCCGCCGGTAGTAGTTTCGAGATTTACATCGAAATTGCTGCCAGCAGGATAGTTGTTTGACCGTAATAGAGACTTCGTGCCAGAAAATCCAACTTCCCTGTCAATGTCTATTCCTCCTGTAGTGACACTGGACTCAATCTTTGCTCCAACATCACCCTGAACATCTATAGCAAAGTCGACTCCACCAGTCGTAGCTTTGGCTTTCAGAGTAACGTTCCCCAAAAGCTCCTCATCCTGCGTGACACTCACGTCAACACCACCCGTGGTTGTTTTCGCATTGACTAGAACATCTTTTGTAACAATCACGTTGCCCCAAGAGAATTCGACGCCTCCTGTCGTAGTCTTGACAGAAACGTCACCGGCGACAACGACACCTTCCACCAAATTAGCTTTAACTCCACCAGTCGTAGCTTCGAGGCTTAAAGAGTTGAGAACCACCCCAGCCTGAGTGTTCATCACAATTCCTCCAGTGCTTGTCTCAACATCAAGGCTTGCGTTCATGGAAGGGTCAATGCGGAGATCACAGGTGACGCGCAACCACGGATACCATGGCCAACCGCCACCAACGGTATCAACATCTGCAGTCACTGTCAAAACGTTGTTCTCGGTTGTGTTATGGAAAGTGAGGTCAAACGCGTCAGGCGAACCAAAGACCCCGATTCTTCCGGTTGCCGACACGTCAAGGGTAACCAGTTTGCCACTGAGGTCTTCGAAAGCGATGTTAATACGGGCAACGTCTGTGGTGAGGTCAAGTTTTATCGTGTCCACGCTTGCCTGGTACGAGACATACCGTGACTCACTAACATCCACCGCGTGGATGGGCAAGAAAGCGATGGCGACTATAATCGCTGCGCTTACAAGGAGGACGATCAAAACGATGGCAAGGGTACTTGTGGGCCTTCTTTCCCCTCTCTCTATTCTTCTTCGCTCAGGCTTAGTCACTGGTGGACCAACTTGGGTTCCACAAGTAGGACAAAATTTTGCGTCCTCATCTAATTTGGCTCCACACTTCCAACAATAGGGCATTTTCCCACCTGTAAGATGGTATTCCAACTTAGAGTATAAAAGAGATTCTACGGCGATTGCTTTTGCACGCGCTATGCTTACTTGTCAGTAAACTGCTTGCGCGTTCCTAGTTTCCAAAAGACTTATGAATACTTATCGTTAATACACGTGTTCATTGGAGTGGAAATCCTTGGTTTACTGCACTAAGTGTGGTTCTAAAAACGAAGATGACGCCGAAGTGTGCGTAAGCTGTGGTGCATCTTTGCATGCGCCTAGACGTGTAGTTAAGCGTAGAGAAGATGAATGTTTTGGATCAAGAGGCGAAAAGAGGTTTGAAGAAGAATGTTTCGGTCTCCCCTATGGCGGTGCAATCGTAGGCATAATTTTTGGCATCATAATTCTTGTCTTCGGATTCGCTCTGCTAGCAAAAATAAATATATGGGATTACATAGGGCCCTTATTTGTGATCATAATTGGAGTACTAATCATTGCTGGAGTTATATACGGCGCAACTCGCAGATAAACTCACATTTTACTTCTTATAACCATCACATTGCAAGTTACAAGTCTGGCACATCTTATTGTGCATATGCTTTGACAGCAAAATTCGCGTGAAAAGCCAAAAGACACAGAGGAAAACAACGAAAAAGTCAAGAATTAAACTATTGGCAACAGCGTCTATGCCAGCCAGAACGAGAAAAGTTCCAAAGACGAAGAAAGCATTTAACAAAAAGCGGATAAGCCGCCATTGAACATCAAAAAACATGTATTGAAACAAACCTAAACCAACGCTTAAGACCCCTGAAATGAGAAACAAAGAGATGTTTTCTTCAATATTCCATCCCCAGAAGAAATATGCGGCAACTCCGAAAAGAGTTATGAGCGCCCCGAGAAGCAATCCCATACAAGCCGTGCAAAAGGTTTTCTTGCCAATTTGGAATTCGTGAGCCGTAAAGCCTTCGCAGATGGGATGATGTCCATGTGTTATTTTTAACACAAAAATGGTTGATGTCTTGTGAAAGACTGTGTTCCCTTTTACAGGTCCGGCGTGTTTTTCGTTTTCTGTGTTGTCTGCTTGAAAAATTGTGGAACAATGACCTGGGAAGAAGACCGCCATAATTCCGAGAAAGCAGATTAGTCCAAAAACAGAACCTATTAGCGGTTTTCGCCATTGAAAATCTTCTCGAATCGGCAACGGAAAAACTGCGGGCAACATCACTAGAAGCAAGCCGAAAAGGGATACAGAAACCAAAAATGAAAGGTAAAATCTGTGTGAAAGGCTTTTAGACATCATGTTTTTTTCCAGAAAAGGCTTTTTAACTCTTGCAAGACTCCTTGACTGGCTAGGTATCGATATGTCTTCCTCTTCAGTTTGTTCGATGAAAAGAGTCCTTTTAATCGTCTCGGTAGGGAACCGTAAAAACTCCGATAACATTCATAGAGCTGCTCCTGCACCTCCATTCTAGTCAAGTGCTGGGTTGGCATTATAGCGTGAACCATGTCGTAATTCGCCCAATTTGTATCTTCAATCCAGCCGTTTCGCCTGGCCTCCTCGTAGATTTTTGTTCCCGGGAAAGGAGTCAATATCATAAAAATAGCTATGTCTGGGTCTATTTCATTAACAAACTCTCTCAACTGCTCTATTGATTCTTCTGAGTCTCTGCGTTCGCCGATGATGAGTGTTGCTTGAGCAAATATGTCGTTTTGTTTAAGCAATTTGACTGCTTTCTCAGAGTCTTCTGGAGTGATTTTTTTGTTGAACGCTTCTAGGACCGACTTATTTGGAGTTTCTACGCCTAAAAGTATCCAGCGGTTCCCAGCTTTTCGAAGTTTGGGCAGAATATGGCTATGTTTAACAACGTCGTCGCATCGGGCTTGCATAAACCACATTATGTCGTCTGCAAAGCCGCGTCTAATAATTTCGTCGCACAAATCGTTTGCGCGTTTGCCTAAGCCGAAATTGTCGTCTGTTAGCCAGAAGAACCGACTTCCATAATTGGTATAGCAAAACTCCATCTCATCCGCTACTCTTTTGGGAGATTTGACTCTCCACTTTCCCTGCCAATAAACCCATTGACTGCAAAATGAACAATTGTAGGGGCATCCCCGTGAACCTTCTATTAGCGCGTAGCGTGTCGAACGCCCAGCCATCATCGTAAAATGATACTTATGCACTACGTCTTCGACAAAATGGTAGCCGGGAAAAGGCAAGCTGTCAAGATTTTCAATTAAAGACCTGGAAGGAGTATGGTAAACTCGGCCTTTATGCCTAAACGTCAACCCTTGGACATTCGAAAAGGAAGTTTTGTTGGCTAAAGCTTTCAATAACTCAACGAGAGTTTGTTCGCCTTCGCCGCGAGCAATAACGTCTATTTCCTGGTAAGTCTCTAGGCTTTCCTTAGCTGTTGCGGTGAAATGGTGACCGCCAACAACAGTTAAGACATCCGGCTTTACTTTTTTGGCTGTTTCTAGCGTGCGCACCGCTGTGTAAGTGTTGCATGTTGCGAAGCCGCTGGAAGCCACGATGTCTGGGTCGAACTCTTCCATGTGCTTTTCTAGTCCCTTCCAATCAATCATTCTAGCTTGGCAATCTAGAACCTCTATTTCTACATCTTTAGCTTTGTTTTCAAGATAGGCAGCGAGTTGGAGAAGCCCCAATGGAGGAGGCAGATATTCTCCCATAACAAACCAGAAGTCTTTAGGCGGTTCGACGAATAGAACTCTCACTTCAAACGCCTCTGCCACATAGACTATAGACATGTGAAAATAAAAGATAATTTATTAATGAGCGAAAAAGACCGATCCTAAAAGGTTTCAGTCTTTGAATTAGTGTACGCGCATCCTAAGTTTTAAGAACTGAAACACTTACATTACATTATGAATTATGACAATAGAAAGGTGGCCGGGGCGCTTATATTTGTCGGCAGTGTCCAGTGTCTTTTGGGATTGGTCATTGCGGAATCGTTGTACTCGGGTTACAGTGTCTCAGAGAATTACATAAGCGATCTAGGTGTCGGAACCACTGCGCTCATCTTCAACTCATCGGTGTTCTTGCTTGGCGTTACTGCGGTAGCTGGTGCATACTTCATTCAGCGTGCGTTCGATTCTAGGCTTCTGTTCGTCGTTTTTACCCTAACGGGTGTCGGTGCTATGGGGGTGGGATTGTTTTCCGAGAACTTTGGAGTAATACACGTTATTGCTTCCCTGATTACTTTCTTGTTCGGCGGGTTTTCTGCCATCATGTCATACAAACTGCAGAAACTACCTCTCTCTTACATCTCTGTTCTGTTGGGGGCGCTGTCACTCGTGGCGCTTGCTCTTTTCGGTTCCGGCACTTATCTGGGTTTGGGTAAGGGAGGAATGGAGCGTATGATTGCTTACCCTACTTTGCTCTGGGCAGTTGGCTTCGGCAGTCATCTGATGGGTTATTCTAGGGACCAAGCTACAGCTACGAAATAATAGCTATCAGCACGCGCACAAAGCACCTACCTGATTCGTTGGAGAGTGCTTTAACGCCGTGGTCACAAGGCTATTCAAAGGTCCCAGGTGATGAATTGGCGAAAAATGTTTTAGATAAAATCAGGGAGATAGATATGCAAGAGACTTTGCGTCTCTGAAAGGAAAGAGGAGTAAAATGATCAAAACTGTTTGGGGTGTAACCTTCTACGTTTCAGACCTGGAAAGGGCCAAAAAATTCTATGAAGAAACATTAGGTTTGGAAAAGAAGTATGAATACACAAGTTATGTTGGTTACGAGTGCGGCGGAGTGGAAGTAGGACTAATCCCAAAACTTGAAAGAGGACAAAAAGTAAGCCCCCTCTCACCTCCCGTGGAATTTCTTGTCGATGACATGGAAAGGGTTTACAACGAACTAAAACAAAAGGGAGTCAAATTCATCAAAGAGCTACATGAAGAGCCATGGGGTGGAAGACAGGCAACCTTCACAGACCCAGACGGCAACGTATTAGAAATAGTGCAGATAAACTGGAAAAAATACTTTGACGCGGCAGCTAAGGGTGCTAAGAAAAACCCATGAATATAAAATTGCTCCAAACTAAAAATTGTTGGTGGGCCGGGCAGGACTTGAACCTGCGACCTTCGCCTATCTTCATCGTGAGCGTTCGTAAGGGCGATGTCCTACCAAACTAGACGACCGGCCCTTCTAGGCTAGAAATAAACGATGACTTTACAGAAAAGGATAACGCTTTAACTGATCGAAAAACTCATGTGAAGAAGAATTAAGTGAATGTTAAGCTTCCGTATTTTTTATA
>Ga0224501_10005433_pt1 | contig 10044 bp, 3 predicted proteins | sample SF_Oct11_sed_USG_4_FD_169105 | JGI IMG/M metagenome (GOLD analysis project Ga0224501, IMG submission 169105) | Sediment microbial communities from San Francisco Bay, California, United States - SF_Oct11_sed_USGS_8_1 | ecosystem: Environmental > Aquatic > Marine > Sediment | place: USA...
GCCTGGTTCTTACGGTCACATAACTACGTTGATCCGAACTTGCATGAGATAACTTTTGTCAGTGTGTTGATGGAAGACAGCCAAAATAAATGGTACGGTTGGCGGGCAAACCAAACCCAAAACCAAGAATATCAGACCTACTAAATGCTTGTTTATAACTACCAATTATAAATAGAGCATTTTTTTCAACCATCATCTGTCCGTGAGTAGACTTGAGTCTTCCTCTTCAATGTCCACAGGTTGTGTGGTGCCATTGAGGGGAGGTAGAGCCATTTTGTGCCACTCTGGCTTAGAACGGGTTGGCAGAGTATAATGGTGACCATAATTACATATAAATTAATCACAAAAACAAATTTCTCTCTTTGTAATTGGATGTTATGTATTTTTATTTGTAAAATTAGTTATACCATAACCCATACTAACCTTGATAGTGTAAGCTAGTATTTTGAAGGCAGGGTAGTACTTCATGAGCTTGAAGATCCTGAGTATCCGCACAGTTCTCAGTACAGTGATGGTCTTTAGGATCTGACTAGCTTTTATATACGCGTTGTCCGCCCTACCTGAGTGCTGCCAAACACAAAACACGCATTATAATACACATAGTCAATATATATATAAGAACTATCACTAACTGGGTAACTAAACTATTACTGGGTATAAATCATCGATTCTTTGGTTTGACTTATCTTCTCTGGGAGGCAAACTCTGGACTCGCTCTACTCGAATCGGCATTTACTCGAATCGGCAATTAACCACTATAAGGCACAGATACTCTATGGTCAGTTTGCATGTACGGATAGTAATGAATTTGTAAAAAGAAATGAATTATCATGAAATTAGGGACTTGATGGAACTAAAGTTAAACTGGACATAATTTATAAGACGGCTTCTGGTATATCGCACTGCAAAACCTAAAGTGAAAGATGAATATTTAAAAAGCTATTTTGATCTCTGCACATGGTAGATGAAGCCTATAGACCAGCAGAATGCTAGCTAGGCATGAGCAATCTATTTGACTTGGAATGCGTGGCGCCACAAGCGAGGCAGGATCGTTTGCGTTACGACATGTAAACATGCAGTCTTCACCACACTTAGCAAGTACTGTCAATTAGCCACATTTCCAGACTACCCAATTCTCTGACTGACTTGGCAGTCTTCGGGCAACAATGCATATTTCCGGATTTATTGTAGATGGAGATAACTTCAAAACATTATTGTTGGGTGATTCACATGGTTAGCATTAGCCTGTGAGACTCCGGTTTTTTTTCATTGCTGTTCATAGTCGTAAAAATGAAAAGACAACTTCCCAACTGAATCTGAACAGAAAATCAGTGTTCCATGAACGGTGATTGTTGGGTCTCAAGACACCGACCATGGTTTTTTGGTAGTCTGGTGGTACAAGGCAAGGTGTGGTGAAGGAGAAAGCCTTCAGTCAGTGAGAAAGGCTGCGTGTGTCTCACTCATTATGCAAATATAACACATTGAACTAAGGTAAAGTGAAACGGTGATAACTTTATGTCAGTGATCGAAGGGTGCAGGGGATTCACAGCCTATCATGTGCATGAAAGACAGTATTTAGTCCATGAAGACATGTGCATATAATGGAATCGTTGTGGGACAGATGCCAAACTAGAGATATCCCAATAAACTGAAGAATGAAAACTCTTAAAAATCATGTCAATGAGTCAATTACCGAATTCGGTTCCTTTGGTAACTGTAACATATTAACTATTTCAAAGACTCAGGTACAATGTTATATCAGCTGCTGGCAACTGGTGACCCATAGAATGCATATAAAACATTCAGCTGATAAGCTATAACTGCATAGCAAGTGTATAACCATGATGGGAGGTCATCACATGCGTGCTCCACACATGCGAAATACATGTACACTCAGTCAGGAGGCATGCAAGAAATTAGGCATCATAAACATGCATAAGCTACACTACTTACAGCTGAGAAATGCTATGTAACCAATATATGTAGATAATGACTGATTTAAAATTTAACAAAATCAGAATTACATAATCTATATACTTTGGCTTAACTGATAGTGGAACTGAGAGAGACCAAACATAAAGGAAGGAGAGAGTCAGTGTAACATTCACCTGATAACCGACCTGTAAGATTAGTATGTGACAGGACTTATCAATAGGGTCTGTTAAATAGGATGGCCAACTGCCCTAGTAGAAACATAATCGCAACTGGGTCTGTATTCACTCAATTAATGTACCAGGACTCTATAGTAATAACTAACTAAATAATCACAACTCCCTCGGATGAGTATGATCCTGTAAACTAATGTATATGTGTATTATTACTACAAAGTAATATGTAGTGTGTATTGGCCGCCAACTCAGGAATGAAACATACACACCTCTAACCAATAATAGCAACAATTGTGTGTAAATGGCATGGTGAGTGCAGACATCGAGGTGAAAGGGAAAGACTAGATAATATAGCTGTTGCATTCCTAGTTCAGCCAGTGGTGTGAATGAGAGTGGTGAGCCGCTGTATTGGGAGTAGTCAGGTTGCAAGCAGCTGTATTCGGGCGTATATTCGATCATGGGTTTTAGAGTGAGGGGTAGCCAGGCGGTAAGCGGTTGTGCTTATGTATATATTCATGGGGTTGGGGAGTAGCTAGGTGGCACACAGCTGCACTCGTGTGTAAAGTTAGGGGTGTGTGAGTGAGCATAGTTGGGTGAAAGCGACTGTACTATGCGCACAACCAATCCTCTCTGTAGTAAGGTGTAGTGTTGGGTATACGGCTAGCAGCAAGCGGTGTGAGCAATGCAGCCTCAATATGGGCTCGTCTATTCATCAGGAGTTCATTTTATATCACAAAAGTTAGTTTAACCGGCTGATCTGGCTCTGCGGCACTCAGCGGATGATGGGGCGTCGCTTGCCCACCACCCGCCGCATGCCAAAGACCCAAATCACCCTGTACGTCATTCAGTACCGGGTTTAGGCAGTGACATAGATTATGTCACTGGTTTAGGAGTTGCCTTCACTTACTGAGTGAGTGATGATGACGGAGATAAGCTGAGGCAGGACGCAGATTACATCTATTACATTCAGTGGCTGCTTGATAAAGCCAAGTTTTTTGGGAGCACAAGCAAATCTCACTAATAACTCCAGCAGAAAGAAAGCCTATAACAAAACATCTTTTCTAGACCCGTATCACATAAAACCAGTTTCAATGCTTAGACCGGTCTGGTGGCGGTAATTTGAAGAACGGCGCTCACTGAACATCAGGATTTTTAAACAAAGCTTCACTGTCCCAGGTTTAAAATTTGGATTTTACTCTGCCAGCATCAGGAGTATAACAATCTTTCCTGCATGAGGAATAGTAGCAGCTTGAAATATGAAAAGCGTATCTATACAGAAAGCAGCTCGAGGACCACCCAATCTTTATGCAGCCCCAGCACCAGGCTAATAAATAATAATAACTTATTTATCATTGGCTAAATTATGCTGACGTTTTTTATTATTATTCTGCAGGTAACTAAGGGCTGAAGTATTTCCCTATCCTAGCTGCTGGGAATTCAAACACGCCTGCATGCACCGGAAATATGGTGGTGCATGTATCTTTATAGCCCTGTATCAGTATTATCCTCAGTGCAGTTAGAGAGAGTATGAAATATAGATGAAATAACTGTCCCTAGAGAACCTGACTGAATGGTTAGTGTAGGAATTACCCATACTGGAGTGATGACACTGGGCCTTGGGGTGAGTGTGTATCAGTGCAGTGACATAAAGCTGATCAGTGCACTCAAAAACCAGTAGTCATCTAGTTACGCCGCATTATAAGGTACTGTGTGACATCACTAAACTTTGTGATGTCACACAGTGTGCAGGCCCTTATGAAATCACAACGTATTACACTAACATGCCTGCTGCAAGATTTTAGAGTACGTAAAAAACTGGATAGATGGTCAGATGGATTTCAATGGTCACCTGTTCGAATAGAGAAACGCGGTAATTGTCTATCATACTGACAGTGACATACCAAACAGATATCATCCACATAGACCAGATAATGGTGGGGCTCAGTTTCCGGGTACGGCATTTTCTTCATATCTTCAAATGAGCTATTTTCTACATCACATCTGCAACAGACCCGTAATCTGGTCATATCTCAGTGCGACTGGGAAGTATCAAGATGAGGCATTAAATATGCGTGTAACATGAGCACCCCGGTAGGCGTGCTTTGTGAGCATTCAGCCTCTGACAATAAGCACCAATATATGAGGTGGTACCTGGAGCTATGCATGATTGAGTACATATTGCCATGAAGATATATCAGTAACTGTCTTCGGGTTTGAGATATAATCACACCACAGACGTAGTTATCACGCGCGTATCTATAGACTACACCGAAACTGCATGGGAACCAAGTGCCAGCCCGCACTCACGATCTAAGGATCGTGGATCAGAGTTCCACTGATGGCAAAGGCTTTCCTTATGACAGGTGGTTAACACCCTCACTTCAATTCACTAAAGGGGCTTCAATTTATCGCAGTAAGGATAATGGAGGTCCCATCTAACCAGTGGATAACGGTCGAGTACTTTAGACCTCTTATCCCTCGTAGAAGAGTAACTGAGTCCTCAGCCACAGACATGACTGAGCCACAACTACCTGCATAGACTACTGACTCAACATGACCCTTCACACTCAGTCAGCACAGAGACACTGGTCAGCACAGTGATACTCAGTCAGCACAGAGACACTGGTCAGCACAGTGATACTCAGTTAGCACAGTGACACTGGTCAGCACAGTGACACTCAGTCAGCACAGAGACACTGGTCAGCACAGTGACACTCAGTCAGCACAGAGACACTGGTCAGCACAGTGATACTCAGTCAGCACAGAGACACTGGTCAGCAGGTATCCTGGGCTAAGTCAGTATCCACTCTGCCCCTGTGGCTTCAGCTGCAAAGTTCCTTTCCCAGATACTTTTCAAGGGGTGTCCAAGTGGGGGATGTTCAGGGATTATGATGCGAGTGTTCTCATTTGCAGGTGGGGATATCTAGCTTACCCGATATCACTATATTGCAGCTGCTTTTGTCTAGCATAGAACTCTTCTGGATCAGGCGCCATGACACCTGTTTTATCTGTGGAGTTATGATAAATCACTCTGAAGTAATAATGAGATTCCATCACTGTTTCTATGATGGAGACCATTACAAAGAAAATGGATATCACCATCAAAACCTATAACGAGAATAATTAAATGATTACCAAGGAGGACAAACACACTAGGAGTTTACATGGGTAAGTATGGAAGTAATTTCCACTAACAGAATCTAATACGGGAGGTTCAGCCCAACTTTTGGTTGAACTCCACGATGAGCAATTTCAATTTTTAGGAACTGCTGTATATCGGCATTGGGGACATGTGAATCTTAGCAGACCATTTTATTACAGGTCCACACGTATCTATTCACTGCGCTTGCTGTCCTATACTGTATGAAGACTGTGACCAAAGAAAATCCATCTATCAATGATTATTTGGTAACCTCTGCCATCCTCTCACCGTATACATACATTATAATGCATAGTTATTACTGTCTTACACATATAGATATATAAAAACAGTAAGAGAGACAAAAGGAACCATAGGTCTTTATATTATTATCATTATATTATTACACTTATGTCCTAAGCCATAGGGGTGAAAATATGGCACACCACCATACAGATCAGTTCGACTAGAAAACCTGCATTGTTCGCAAAAGCTTTCCTAAACATCAAAATATTTAATTCAGTTTATCAATTTCTGCACTACTTCTGACCTTAGCTAGTTTTTATCACTGCATGACACACTGAGGTCACACCAGTCATTGCACTGAGGGACTGTATTAGTAGTAGTAGTAATAAAAAATCACTAACCTTGGCGATTCTGGACTCTGAAGGATACTCCAGATGTAACCACGCTTTCCGCTGTCGTTTCTGCCATTTGGAGAGGTTCATGGTGCGTAGCTGCTGCTCATCCAGAAACCAATCATCTGTACCTCCAAACGTGTCTTCCAGATTTGCCAAAGTCTCGCTGTGACTCTGATATTTGGCATACGTTCCCCAGCAACAAGGCTCTATCTCAGCCTCATTGAGCCCCCAGAACTCTAACTCCTGGGAAAAAGTTATACATGTCTGAGAAAGTGGTTCTATGCATTTTATTGCTCAGTGGAGCAGCATCAGCGCATACGTAGTTAGTCCACAGGGATTCGCTAATGACCTACATGCATGTCTTTGAAAAGAGCTCTATGCAATAACAAGCGCAGAGACAAACTCTGTCATCCCTCTCATCAGATTTCCATTTGTCAGACTACATACATCAACATTCAGCATGAATCTCAGAAAGCACTGCTTTAGGGTCATGGCCACCCAGTGACATAAGTCACTGGGCTACCCGAGCCCTAAAGAACTAGAATTCCTCCAGCACGTGATACAGGCATCCAGTTTCATCTCTTTCCTGGATTTATAGTTATTTTTTATATTTATTTTACTTAGGCTATACCAGCAGGAAAGTGTACATGTTTTATTTGTCACAACTCGACACAATAAATTTACATATACATACACAGTTGGGCTTATTTCGGCCTCATGTGGAAATGGAATGCCATTGTGAATACTTACTACATGTCTCTACACCCCATTCATTGAGTGTACACGCTGTGGTGTCTAGATTACCAGTGTCTGAAGCCTGTGGCTTCAATATTACCAGTGACATGTCACTGATATTACCGAGTGTGGCAAAGTGCTTATAGCTAGTATGAAGCCTATATACACCCATAACTTTTCTATATTGCATGGATATGGCAATGCGTGTATTAGGTTCACGGTACCTGGTCACTGCATAGAGTTTGCTGGCTTCAATATTACCAGTGACATGTCACTGATATTACCGAGTGTGGCAAAGTGCTTATAGCTAGTATGAAGCCTATATACACCCATAACTTTTCTATATTGCATGGATATGGCAATGCGTGTATTAGGTTCACGGTACCTGGTCACTGCATAGAGTTTGCTATTCTTTAAACCTATGGAACATTGCAGTCCTACCTTTTTCATAGAGTTTCCACATATATTACTGTTGACATGAAGCTCGTCATTTCTATAAGACAAATGGCATGTTTATCAACTGAGCGCCTGCACCATGATTCACTAAATAACTCACTCCCTGGCTGACATCTCCGCTATGGGCCTCAAACATCAGTTAAAACCCCCCAGTTAGTCTTGTTGCTCATGTTTCACACTGAGTCAGTAGATATTTTGGTAGAGTGGCCATGGGTGTAGTCAGCTTCCACAATGCCAATCCCACCCAGGTAGCAGCTTCATTCGATTCGGTCTTTCTCACACTTCACCGACAGAGATTAATCCTTATTTTTATCATGCTGCTTCACTCAGAGAGAGGATAAAGGCTGCCACGAATGAGTTTGAACAGAAAATCTATGTCCATTTAATTCTGATTGTCGGTGCCGAAAATGGTTCATGAGCTTGTTACATGGCCATAATTATACGGATTAGAGAATTGTTCATCACCCGGGACCATTAGGCGATGCATAGCATGGATCTGGAATAAGGAGGTGGGCAAACAGGCTTATCATGGTAAGTGTCATTTCTGTGTCAAATTACGCTCCCATTAAAATGTTAATGATCGTTCAAAAATCTTTAAAAAAGCGCTTTGTCAAGTCCAACGCCGATAAATGACGCAGGTAGACAATTTCAGTGACACACAGGTGTGTATCGAGTGGGCTAATGTATGTGTGGATGAAGAGTGACTGTGAATTCACAACATCTTAATAGAATGCCCATAGCATAAGAAAGGAACAAACGGGTTCAGATAAGAAACACTGGGTTCATGTCGCCCCGGTAGAAACCGTCTGCAATAGCATAATTCTTATTGCTTTTATACCCTAAATAAACCCCTGCCACCGAGACCACAGGCACTCCTCAATGAACTGAGATCATTATGTGTAGCTATGGATGGGTGTATGTCTATGTGTAGCTATGTATAGCTATGTATAGCTGTGTATAGCTGTGTATAGCTGTGTATAGCTGTGTATAGCTGTGTATAGCTGTGTATAGCTATGTATAGCTGCGTATAGCTATGTATAGCTGTGTATAGCTATGTATAGCTGTGTATAGCTGTGTATAGCTGTGTATAGCTGTGTATAGCTGTGTATAGCTATGTATAGCTGTGTATAGCTGTGTATAGCTGTGTAGTTCGCCAAATTCGGTCACCGCACCCAAGGTGGTCAAAAGAAAAGAGACAAAGGCTCACTCAAAAAATCCCTGAAAGAATTCTCAATCGACCACAGGAGCTGGGAAAATATGGCCCAAAACCTCGCCACCTGGCACACTGCCACACGGCACACTGCCACCTGGCACACTGCCACACGCAAAGCTGCTCTACCTCCTCATCACCAGGAGCGACACTAAGCTGCCCCTTCTGTCCAAGATTGTTTCAAGCACCCATCGGACTCAACAGCCACATGCGTGCGCACGCACGAACTGCCCGCCAATAAGATGACTCAATGAAACAGTTGGTCTTCATCACACATGATGGACACACACACAATAGCTGTGTATAGCTGTGTATAGCTGTGTATAGCTGTGTATGGTATACCCACCTGAAATACTCTAGTATGCAGGCAAAATGTTCAGGGTTTCTATCGAAGAAGTAGCAATTTTTCTCCGGGATGTAACTTTCATCTCTTGTCTTCAGCTTGGCCAGCTTAGAGAGACGTGTACCTAGTGGAATAAAGGCAAAACGATTTATGTTGTTGACATCCAGTGATGTTATGTACCTGGTTTTTTTACATTGTAGTCTATCAAGGCCCTCTATTCTGCATTGTGGATAATTCTTTGTCTTGCAAGGGATACTTGTTATGGGGAACGGGATTCCCTTGAGCAGCTATCTAGCGCAAAGTGAGATTTAAGAACGGCATCCGTAAATTTATTTTTACGAAAGATTAGGTAACTTTTTTACGAAAGATTAGGTAACTATTTTACGAAAGATTAGGTAACTTTTTTTACGAAAGATTAGGTAACTATGACCGAGCTGCCTATGAGCTAGGCTCATATGGAGATACCTCTATCTGCATTAACAGAACTGATCAGCCATTCATTACCAATTCAATTGTGCAAATCATGGACCATCCTGAAAACTAACCATTGGTTTAGTGATGCTAGCCACGTAAAGTAGGATGATCTTATTTCATCCTACCCTATCCGATCATTAGGCCATACTGCCCCACCCACAAGATCTATCGAGACCTTGAGACATGTATTTATATATAGATACATGTATGTATATAAAGCTTTACATAGACGTCTGAAGCCGGATCAAAGACATCATAATGTATTATGCATTCGTTATGTATGCTTGCTGAATAATAGATTTGTTTGCATTGAAGGATTTTGCCACAGTAATCATCTCCGGGCGTAGTGGTGCAAGAGTTTACATGGGATAGAGGGATAGCTCAGTGGTAGAGCATTATATAATATAGTGGGATAGCAGAGCACTATATGATATGGTGAGATAGCTCAGTGGGTAGAGCACTATATGCTATGGTGGGATAGCTCAGTGGGTAGAGCACTATATGATATATAGTGGCATAGCTTAGTGGTAGAGCACTATGGGATATAGTGCGATAGCTCAGTGGATCGAGCCCTATATGATATAGTGGGATAGCTCAAAGGGTAGAGCACTATATGATATATAGTGGCATAGCTTAGTGGTAGAGCACTATGGGATATAGTGCGATAGGTCAGTGGATCGAGCCCTATATGATATATAGTGAGATAGCTCAGTGATTAAAGCCCTATATGATATAATGGGATAGCTCAGTGGTATAGAGCTTTGGGCTCTTAATCGTGAGAATCTGAGTGTGAATCCCAGTCATGGTGGGCTCCCACTGTGAGCTCAAAACAAAAAAAACTAAGCCTCCCTATGAGGTAGAGAATTAATCTTGACCAAACCCCCCCCCCCACTTTACCTGGGATACCATGTGTGGTTATCAACAATGTCAACCATACA
>Ga0224501_10005434_pt1 | contig 10043 bp, 6 predicted proteins | sample SF_Oct11_sed_USG_4_FD_169105 | JGI IMG/M metagenome (GOLD analysis project Ga0224501, IMG submission 169105) | Sediment microbial communities from San Francisco Bay, California, United States - SF_Oct11_sed_USGS_8_1 | ecosystem: Environmental > Aquatic > Marine > Sediment | place: USA...
ACCCGGACAGGCTATCGTCTTCTATGATGGTGAGGAGTGCCTGGGTGGCGGCACTATAATTTCTAATACACCACGCATATCAAGTACACCACGAATAGCTAACGCCGACTAATGAAATCAGCTAATTAAATAAAGAAATAATAATGGATCAATTTAAACAACGAACACTTGCTCTTGCTGGCGTCTTTCGTGCCGCGGCATTAACAAATACATTAGCCAATGAAGGCACTATCACTGATGATGATTTACGCATCAGTATTGAAAGTATCTTTACTACTGATCCTGATGAGGCTGTCCAGGTATTTGGCAGTATTGAAAATTTATTACTGGGTTTCCAAACCATGATTTACCAGCTTGGAAAAAATACTGATTTTCGTAATATTGATATTGCTCGATACGTTGTTGGTATGTTATTTCTTGAAAGACGCCTAATAAAGAATACACAAATGCTTGAAACGTTATCCAGCGGAGTAGAATTAGCCACCAGGCAATCTGAACATTTTTCCATTACACACGAGAATGTCATTGCCAATATTGCTGATCTTTATAGTCGGACTATTAGCGAACTGGGACCACGTATTATGGTGAATGGTGAACAACATTATCTCACTAATACAACCATTTCAAATAAAATCAGGGCTGTACTCCTGGCCGGTATTCGAAGCGCAGTGCTATGGCAACAACTCGGTGGACGTCGCTGGCATATTCTTTTTCAGCGAAATCGTTACATTAAAGAAGCAGAAAATTTTCTTAAAAAGATCGATACTATTTAAAATGCAGACAATAAAGCTTACTGCCTGCATTTTATAAAGAGCATTTAGTTATGAAATAAAATATGCTGTCCTCGCATTCAGCGCTACTTCATACATTGCGGCAACACCACAGACATCAACTGGCACCAACCATTCATCATCATCAAAACCCATTGTACCTAATGATGGTGAACATATTTGAAATTTAACACCTGATTCAACAGCAATTTCAATTTGTTCTTCAAGAGTATTCATTTGCCCTTTCATCATATAGTTAAACATTTTACGTCCAAAACCACCAAATGACATTTTAGAAGGTGGCAATGCTTTACTGTTAGCAGGTAACATCAGGTTAACAAGCTTATGAGTAAATTTTTTACCTTTAAGTTTTCTCCCTTTTTTAATAACTGAACATCCCCAGAAAGTAAAAAACATAGTAACTTCCATACCCATACCTACCGCACCATTTGCCATCATAAATGCAGCCATGGCTTTATCAAAATCTCCAGATAAAACAATGATGGATACCTTGTCTTCAGGTAATCTTTTTTCCATAGATTGCAATTGGGATTCGAGATCTGAGATCTTATCCACTAATGAAATATTATCTAATGTTGCGTTTTTAATTGCAGCGTTCATACTGATTCCCCTAAAAGTTTTCTTATATTTATGTAATAAATTTATTGTGTGTTATCGATAACTTGTATTAAGACTATTAAAATAAGTTATGATAGTGAAATGGTTTTTTGATTGTTAGCCTAACTAACTATTAATAATAAACAGGCGAAAAATGGAATCTTTACACGTTATTCAACTACTGGAAGCAACACAGATTTTTGAGAAAAAATTAAACTTAGCATTAATGTATTCTGGTTTACGTATCCCTCAATTTCGGGCAATGTTGTTTTTAGAAAAATCAGGGAAAATAACGGTCTCTGATTTGAGTCGCTATCTTAATGTGACTCGTGCAACCATGAGTGTACTGACCAACGACCTGTTAAAGGCAGACATCGTAGAAAGTATAAAAAACCCAAAAGACAAACGTTCATTTTATATGCGACTAACAGAGTCTGGTTTAAGACGTTTAGAATTAGCCAAAAAAGAAGTGGCAATAGTTGAAGAGAAAATTTCAAATGAATTTCCTGCAGATACCATTTCAACACTTAATAAAATAATCATATCCATCATTTCAAAAAATTAACTTACTAAATAAGTACAAAATTCAGATTTACCTTTTAGGTTCAAAGGGCCGCGCATAAAAACCAATTTCACGCTATAATAGCGTGCTTTTCAGCACGAAAAAGAATTAATTACCAATAAAATCAATAGGTTACGTATACAACCTAATTTTACGAGGAAGTAATATGAGTAACAGTTTCAATTCTCGCGATGTCTTAAGCGTAAATGGCAAAGACTATGAGTACTACCGTCTTGATGCAATTAAAGGCAGCGAAAATCTCCCCTTCTCAATGAAAGTGTTACTCGAGAACCTGTTACGTTTTGAAGATAACTTAACTGTTAATAAAGAAGATATTGAAGCTTTAGCCAGCTGGGATCCTCAAGCTGAACCGAGCCAGGAAATTGCCTTTCGCCCTGCCCGTGTATTAATGCAGGATTTCACTGGCGTACCTGCCGTTGTAGATTTAGCCGCGATGCGTGATGCGATGAAAAATCTTGGTGGCAACCCGGACAAAATTAATCCATTACAACCTGCTGAACTGGTTATTGATCATTCGGTTCAAGTTGATAAGTTTGGTAACAAGTCAGCGTTCGAAGAAAACGAAGCGCTTGAGTATCAACGTAACCAGGAACGTTATGCATTTTTGAAATGGGGACAAAAAGCCTTTTCAAACTTTAAAGTTGTTCCACCTGAAACAGGTATTGTTCACCAGGTTAATCTTGAATACCTGGCGCGTACTGTTTTCACTCAAACCAATGACGGTGTATTACAAGTTTACCCTGACTCTTTAGTCGGAACCGATTCTCATACCACGATGATTAATGGCCTTGGTGTTCTCGGCTGGGGTGTAGGTGGTATCGAAGCTGAAGCGGCAATGCTCGGTCAGCCTATATCAATGTTAATTCCACAAGTAGTGGGGTTTGAATTAACCGGCCAATTACCAGAAGGCACTACTGCGACTGACCTGGTATTAATGGTAGTTGAAATGTTACGTAAGCATGGTGTTGTGGGTAAGTTTGTTGAGTTCTATGGTGAAGGCCTGGACAGTTTACCGTTAGCCGATCGTGCAACACTTGCCAACATGGCACCTGAATACGGTGCAACATGTGGCATATTCCCGATTGATGAAGAAACGATTAACTACTTACGTTTATCAGGTCGTGATGAAGACTCGATTGCCGTAGTTGAAGCCTATGCAAAAGCACAAGGATTCTTCCGTACCAAAGAAACGCCTGTTGCAAAATTTAGCTCAACTGTAAAACTTGACATCTCAACGGTTGAGCCCAGTATCTCTGGACCTAAGCGACCACAAGATCGTGTACCTCTGAACAAGTCACAACCTATGTTCACTGATGCATTAAAAACATTAAAAGAAGAACGTAAATCTTCCAGCACAGGTACCTCATCAACTTCAATTAATGGTCAGGATGTTGAGATTAAAGATGGTGCCGTTGTTATAGCAGCGATTACATCATGTACCAATACCTCTAACCCTTCGGTTATGCTCGGTGCAGGTCTAGTTGCACGTAAAGCACGTGAAAAGGGTTTAAATGTTAAACCCTGGGTTAAGACTTCGCTTGGTCCTGGTTCTCGCGTGGTATCAGATTATTTAGAACACGCAGGTTTAATGGATGACCTTGATGCTCTCGGTTTTAATGTTGTGGGTTACGGTTGTACTACCTGTATTGGTAACTCGGGCCCCTTACCTGTCGAAGTGAGTAAAGCCATTGCGGATGGTGACTTAACCGTAACATCAGTTTTATCCGGTAACCGTAACTTTGAAGGTCGTGTCCATGCTGAAGTCCGCATGAACTACCTGGCGTCACCACCCCTGGTTGTTGCTTACGCGATTGCGGGTACCATGAACATTGATTTACAAAATGATTCACTGGGCAAAGATAAAGACGGCAACGATGTTTACCTGAAAGACATCTGGCCAACTCAACATGAAATTCAGGATGTTGTTATCGCAAATGTAACACGAGAACAGTTCACCAGTTCTTACCAGGATGTATTTGCCGGTAATGAGCGTTGGGCAAACCTCGCTTCACCTGAAGGTCAATTATTCGACTGGCAAAATGATTCAACCTACGTACAAAACCCACCTTACTTCACGGGTATGAGTAAAGAAGCAGGAACGGTTGAAGATATCACCGGCGCACGCGTACTTGCGTTATTAGGCGACTCGGTAACAACCGATCATATTTCACCCGCAGGCGCGATTAAACAAGACAGTCCTGCAGGACAATACCTGCTGGATAATGGTGTTAATGCGTCTGACTTTAACTCGTACGGTTCTCGTCGTGGTAACCATGAAGTGATGATGCGTGGTACCTTTGCCAATATTCGTTTACGGAACTTGCTGGCTCCCGGTACTGAAGGTGGTATCACTTTACAATTACCAGAAGGTAAACAAACTTCAATCTACGAAGCTGCGATGCAATATCAAAAAGACGGTGTTGCAAGTATTGTTATCGCGGGTAAAGAATACGGTTCAGGTTCGTCACGTGACTGGGCAGCTAAAGGTCCACGCCTGCTAGGTGTTAAAGCCGTCATCGCTGAAAGTTATGAGCGTATTCATCGTACTAACCTTGTTTGTATGGGTATCGTACCATTACAGTTTAATGATGGTGATACAGCAGAGAGTCTTGGCTTAACAGGCCATGAAGTGTTCTCTATTACAGGCTTAAATAATGGTGAAGCTAAAGAAGTGAATGTTGTCGCCTCGGGTGATAACGGTGATATTACTTTTACTGCAAAAGTTCGTATCGATACACCGCAGGAAATCATCTATATGCGTAACGGTGGTATCCTGCACTATGTTTTGCGTCAGCTAGCCAGCTAAATCATAGCAACACATAAAAATAAAAAACCGGTATTAATTACCGGTTTTTTTATGCCTGTTTTTATTGAAATACAATTTCATCAAACAACTAAGAAAACGAATTGATGATATAGATCAAATTACTACAAGAAAGCTGAACTATACTGAAAATGGAATTTTATAAAAAAAATCAGTAACTCATTCTTTATAAGACATAAGTGGTACGGTATTTTTATGCCGGTTTAGGAGGAGTAAGTGAAACAATCAAAGACTCTGACCATTGATGGCAACCAGGCCGCTGCCGAAATTGCACACATGACCAATGAAGTCATCGCCATCTATCCTATTACGCCGGCATCACCTATGGGCGAATGGGCAGATGAGTGGTCATCGCGAAAGCGACCGAACCTGTGGGGAACCGTACCGCGTATTATTGAAATGCAAAGTGAAGCTGGCGCGGCCGGAACCATTCATGGTGCATTACAAACAGGTGCTTTAAGCACAACGTTTACCGCTTCACAGGGATTGTTACTCATGATCCCGAATATGTTCAAAATAGCGGGCGAACTCTCGCCTACCGTGTTTCATGTAGCAGCCCGTTCAATTGCTGCCCAGGCACTTTCCATTTTTGGTGATCATAGTGATGTCATGGCAGCACGCAGTACTGGCTATTCCTTTCTTGCTTCTGCTTCGCCACAAGAAGTTCTGGATATGTCACTCATAGCACAAGCTGCCACCTTAGAATCACGTATCCCTATCGTGCATTTTTTTGACGGTTTTCGCACCTCACATGAAGTCGCCAAGATCCAGGCAATCGAAACTGATGTCATTAGAAAAATGATTAACAATGAACTGGTAACCGCGCATCGTGCACGTGCATTATCACCCGAACATCCTGTTATCCGTGGTACCTCTCAAAATCCTGATGTATATTTCCAGGCACGTGAAACTGTCAATTCTTATTATTTAGCCATGCCCGCAATTGTACAAACATGCATGGATAAATTTTCTGAACTGACCGGTCGCAGCTATCACCTGTTTGATTACTTCGGCGCTGATGATGCCGACAAAGTGATTATCTTAATGGGATCAGGTGTTGAGACCACAGAGGAAACCGTTAACTATCTTAATTCACAGGGAAATAAAACAGGACTTATCAAGGTTCGTTTGTTCCGCCCTTTTGACGCCAATGCGTTACTTAACGCGTTACCCAAAACAACTTTATCCATTGCTGTACTTGATCGAACCAAAGAACCTGGTGCTGATGGTGAACCACTCTATAAAGATATCATTACCGCGTTGGCACAAGACAACATTGCAAGTCGTCATAGCAATCACCACTTTAAACAAATGCCCACAGTGATTGGTGGCCGCTATGGCTTGTCATCAAAAGAATTTACACCGGCGATGGTGAAGGCCGTTTTTGATGAGCTCGAAAAGGAACAACCTAAAAATCATTTTACCATTGGCATTCATGATGATGTTACACATAGCAGTCTTGAATGGGATGACACTTTCCGTACTGATGCACATAACTCGACGTTCCAGGCAATTTTCTACGGCCTGGGAAGTGATGGTACTGTTGGTGCAAATAAAAACAGCATAAAAATCATTGGTGAATCAACTGACAAATATGCACAGGGCTATTTTGTATATGATTCTAAAAAGTCAGGCGCGGTTACCGTGTCACATTTACGTTTTGGTGATAAACCGATTCACTCAACCTATTTAATTGAAAATGGTGATGCCAATTTTGTTGCCTGTCATCAACCCGTGTTTCTCGAACGTTACCCCATGCTGGATAAGGCCGCTGAGAACGCGGTATTCTTATTAAATTCCTCATTAGCTGCCGACAAGGTATGGAGCAGCCTGCCAAAAAACATGCAACAACAAATCATCGATAAACATATTCGTGTTTATTGTATTGATGCTTATGAAATTGCAACAAAAACCGGCATGGATAAACGCATTAATACCATTATGCAGACCTGTTTCTTTTCTATCTCTGGTGTATTACCTCCTGACGTTGCAATTAAAGCCATTAAAGATGCCGTGCAAGAAACCTATGGCCGTAAAGGTAAGCGCCTGGTTGAACTCAACTTTAAAGCCATTGATGAAACACTGGCAAATTTACATAAAGTAGTAATTCCAAATAAAATAAACGCAACGTTTGATTTAACCGATCATATCGCTGACAGTGCACCTAATTTTGTAAAAAACGTTACCGGCGAAATTATTGCAGGTCGTGGCGATCAAATACCGGTGAGTTTGTTACCAGATGATGGCACTTATCCATTAGGCACTGCCGCCTATGAAAAACGCAATATCGGGCTGGAAATTCCGGTAATCGATGAAAACCTGTGTACCCAATGTGGTAAATGTCCGCTGGTGTGTCCACACGGTGTAATTCGCAGTAAAGTCTTTGATGAATCATTATTAAAAGACGCATCAGATACATTTAAGTCGATGCCAGTTAAAGGAAAAGATTTTGCACCGGGGCTGCGCATGAGTTACCAGGTGGCACCTGAAGATTGTACCGGATGTGGATTGTGTGTCGATATTTGTCCTATTAGAGATAAAACAAATGCCAGTCATAAAGCATTAAATATGGTGCCCTACACGCCCGAACTTCGACAACAGGAAAAACAAAACTGGGATTACTTTTTAACCTTACCTGAATATGACCGCACGGCAGTTAAAACCGGTACCATAAAAGGTTCACAAATCTTGCAACCACTATTTGAATTTTCGGGTGCATGCGTAGGCTGCGGTGAAACGCCGTATGTAAAACTTGCCAGCCAGTTATTTGGCGATCGAATGATCGTGGCAAACGCCACCGGTTGTTCTTCTATCTATGGTGGTAACTTACCCACTACACCCTGGGCAAAAAATCATGAAGGTCGTGGCCCGGCATGGTCAAATTCGTTATTTGAAGACAACGCGGAATTTGGCCTCGGTATGCGTCTTGCTATTAATAAGCAAGCGGAATATGCACATGAACTCTTACAACAACTGAAAGGTGATATTAGCGCTGACTTGGTTTCTTCACTTCTTAATGCCGATGAAACAACCGAAACGGGTATTGCTAAACAACGTGAAAATATAAAGACACTGCGTAATAAACTAAAAGATATTGATTCACTCGCTGCACGCGAGCTTGAAAGTGTTGCCGAGAATCTTAGCCGTAAAAGTGTCTGGATCATGGGTGGTGATGGATGGGCTTATGATATTGGTTACGGTGGGCTTGATCATGTTCTTGCCTCGGGTGAAGACGTTAATATCCTTGTACTTGATACCGAGGTCTACTCTAATACCGGCGGTCAAACATCCAAGGCAACTCCACGTGGCGCGGTGGCTAAATTCTCAGCCGGTGGTAAGGCCTCGCCAAAAAAAGACCTGGCCTTGTTAGCCATGGATTATGAACATGTTTATATCGCCAGGATTGCTTACGGTGCAAAAGATATACAAACCATTCATGCATTCCACGAAGCTGAAGCCTACCCTGGACCATCATTGATTATTGCTTATTCACCCTGTATCGCCCATGGCATTGATTTAAAAGATAATCATCTGCACCAACAACTTGCAGTCGATAGTGGCCATTGGCCATTATTCCGTTACAACCCGCAACATGCCGCGGCAGGTAAAAATCCACTGCACCTTGATTCTAAGGCACCCTCGATTCCTTACCGCGATTTTATTGAAAGAGAAATTCGCTTTAACATGTTATGGCGCACACATCCTGAAGAGGCTGAAAAATTCCTTAAGCAATCTCAAGAAGAAGTTAATCATCGTTATCATTACTATGAACAACTCGCGAGTCTTGAATGGGATAAAAACGGTGACATTGAACCACCACATCGAAAATTAAAAGCCACTACAATTGATGATAAGACTAAAAAAGAGGAGCCTGCCTCATGATAAATTTAAGTACGGAATATCTTGGGCTTAAACTGGACAATCCACTCGTGCCCTCTTCCTCACCGCTTACCGGCGAACTCAGCTCTGCAAAAAAACTTGAGGATGCCGGGGCCTCAGCAATCATATTGCCTTCGCTGTTTGAAGAATCAATTGAATTTGAACAAAAACAACTTGAACAGTTTGTTCATTCACAAGCACTGGGTAATTACGAAGCACAATCATTTCAACCAATACCAGATGAGTACGAAAGCGAACTTGATAATTATCTTGAACGACTGCAACAATATAAATCATCACTCGACATTCCCATTATCGCCAGCCTTAACGGTATCTCGACAAATGGTTGGGTAGACACTGGTAAGGAATTACAACAAGCCGGTGCAGATGCACTCGAACTCAATGTTTATTACATTGCCGCAGACCCGGTTGTTTCAGGTGAAGATGTTGAGGCACGCTATATCACACTGCTAAACGATTTACGTCAGCATATCGACATACCTGTTACCATGAAACTCTCTTCCCAGTTTTCTTCAGTCGCAAACATGATACTCAAGTTACAACAAGCCGGCGCACAGGGTGTTTCCCTGTTTAACCGTTTTTATCAACCTGACATTGATCTTGAGACTTTAAAAGTTAAACCGCACCTGGAATTATCAAATTCTAATGAATCTTTACTGAGAATTCGCTGGATTGCGCTGATCAGGGATTACGTTAATATTTCCATTGCAGCGACAGGAGGATTCCATCATAGCGATGATATTATAAAAGCCCTGCTAGTTGGTGCTGATATTACGCATCTATGCAGCGTACTTTTAAAAAATGGACCCAGGCATATAGCCACGTTAAAAGAAGAAATCACTAACTGGCTGGAAGAACATGAATATAATTCTATTGAGCAAATGAAAGGCAGTATCAGCAAGGAGTCAGCCATCAACCCTGAAGAACTTGAACATAGTAACTATATGCATGTTATTAAAAGCTATTCTCGATAATTAAACTGTTCAATGTTAAATGTTTGCATCCGGCCACGTGCAGTCATTCATCGAATGAAACATTAATCCTACCATCTAAAAAGTAGCCAGTAACGATAAGCATAAAGGGTGGGAAAAAGCTGAGTTTTTACTTGTCTAGGAGAGCGTTGCGAACAAACAGATATACTTATTAAGTATTTGAAAATTCGGCATCTGACAGATTAAATTATTGTTTGTTTTTTGTGTTTCGAAAAATAAAGTCATCACGATATTTTTCAAGCCCATCACATGGCACAAACTTTTCAGACCATGTAGGTTTTTTATCTATATTTATATAGTTTTTGAACGAAGTATTTTTATTTAACATGATATCTTTTATAAAAATCTTATTTATA
>Ga0224501_10005435_pt1 | contig 10042 bp, 7 predicted proteins | sample SF_Oct11_sed_USG_4_FD_169105 | JGI IMG/M metagenome (GOLD analysis project Ga0224501, IMG submission 169105) | Sediment microbial communities from San Francisco Bay, California, United States - SF_Oct11_sed_USGS_8_1 | ecosystem: Environmental > Aquatic > Marine > Sediment | place: USA...
TATGTTCTGAAAAGAAAAAAAAAAACAATTTCTTTTATCTATTTGTAGTCCACTGGAAACTCTATACCCAGGCGAACTCGCACCACAGACAATTGTCCCTCTTACAGATGTACCTGAAGGATGCAGACTTCAATCTATCAGGTAATGCTAGTTAATAAAGCCTGTGAGCAGAAAAGTATAACTGAAATTTTCTACTCGGGCTCTTAGCCATCCGTTTTAATGAACCTACAAAACCTGAGGCTTGATAATAAATTCAATATTTTGTCCAAAAAATTTGATTCCATAAAGCCTCTCTCTGCCTCTGCTCAAACCACCAGTTTAGTGATGGACTGAATTCTGTTGTGGATAATACACTAAAAAACTAAGACTGGCCTCAAATTCTGAGAATTCCTGAAAATTCTCCGGTGCAAGACTAAGCAAACCTGCTATTACACTTTTACAGGGAAACTAAAGAGAAAGTTCAAGGCAATAAGGAGAAGCAACTTAAGCCAGAAATTAAGGAGAAGCGAAAATTCAAGCTCAGGTGGGACAACCATCTGGTACGTATTCTTGTTTTGCACCAAAGTTTGGTTGCGCTTGAAAAAGATATTGAAAGGCATGATATTTCACCTAAAGCGATTGAGATGTCCTGGTTAGCCTCTTACAGAGTATTTGGCCCAGGAAATAATTTTCACAGATGGCCATAACACTAGCAATAGGGTACAATAAGGCCAGATTGATTTTGGGTAACAAATGTTAAAAAATAAGGTTTTCACTCTACCCAGGTCCAAAGAGAGGATAACTCTATGACCCAAACTACTGGATATTCTTGTAGCTTTGGAGCGAAATATTTGAAGTACAATTGAGGTACTAGCGCATATTCATCCCCAACTGCTAATTATCTTATTGATGCTTACACACAGCACACTATTAGTACAGCGTATATTAGAAATTTTTAAGTTTTTGGCTGTGTGCTTGTTTTCCATGAACGGTCTACACCTTTGGCGAAACATGAAGCACCATGCATAGGACCCGGCGTCAATAGTCTATTTCAACCATGAAGTTGCTGCATAGACAGGATTAGCATAGACGAAACTGGCTATGCCCAGGGCCAGCTTTAATTTACCAGAGCACTGCTGTTTCAGTGTAAAGCATTAGCAATCAGGCTGAGCGGATGGTCATGGGGGGTTCGGGGCCAGTCAGCCTAAGCTATATGTTTGCACGTCACCTGTCGAGAATCCCACTACTCTTTTCGAGAAGGGATAGATGAATCTTTGACAACCGTGGAGTGATTCTGACCTTTATCGACTGGATGGGACCTCAATTATTTTTACCGCGGTGTTTCGAAGCCACGCTATTTTTGGGCGAGAAGCTTGCTCAAGACTCATACCAAGAAAATAACCCCATCGGCAGTGAGACTTGAACCTGCAATCCAACACCATGCACATATTGGACTCATCATAAGCGAAGGAATAATATTACTGGCTGGTCTTTTTGTAGGCACACAAAAGGGCCAGTCTAATATTTGAGAGGAAACATCGTGCATTATCCACACGGCAGCCTACTGTGGTGCGGCGGCCTGAAGCTATCATCACACTTTTTGTTATCAGAGGACAGACTCAGTATACCTTTCCTGAGACCAGAAAAGACCATAGGGTAGGCGTCTCACTGGGAGATACACTGAGCATGTAAATATAGGCGCAAAAGCCTCTTTAGGTTGAAGCGTGTCAGGAGTGAGCCGTTTTGTCTTTTGGATATTTTAGGTTAAAGATGTGACAGTGCTACAGGGGTTGGGCTGTACTACCCTTTCAGGGTTACGTGATGCTATCAAATGTCCCAGAGATCATGAAGTACCAGGCGATTTCAGTACCAATCCAGACAGAGATGACGTACAGCCATCACGACAACTTCTTCCGTCCAGCATGTTCTTTATCGAGGATGTCTTTTATGTAGATCGTCGCAATGTGAAATACCAAGACTACAGCTTGTAAGTGTAGTAAAATCATTTATATTTACCCAGTACCCTTTGTGTCACTGGTTCACCGCCTTGTATCCAGACAGAATCTTGATTATCTTTCATTGCTAAAGTCGCATGGTCATTTGAAATCATGGGGCAAACATTTTATGCTCATTTACCATCAATTACTTGTTGGATTTGGCTTCTTTGCTTTTTTCCAGTGTTCAAATCAATTCAGGTTTTTTGAATGATAGGCTAGATCTCCTTTTGCGATTAGAAAAAATAATGGCAGAAAAATGGGTGTTTTGATGGTGAGAATTGTTTTTCATCTACTTCAACATCATTGCAGACAAATCCAGCAATGGCTTCGAACCAACAGACACATCACCAAAGATCTGCCAGTCAAAAGCATGGAGCATACACTATTGGCGGACCTGAGTATTTGTCTTGGTCAGCCATATCTGTATGTTCACCAAGGAAACTGTGAGCACATTATTCAGTTTACTGATATAAGGTATGTTTCAGTGCTGCCTGGCCAAGGTGGATTGCATTGAGGGCCTATACATAAATCGGGAACCTGTGAGCTTGTTTGAATCTAAAATGGCACAGCCATGGTGAATATTTGATGGTAGTGATTCTGGGCTAGATTGCTTGCAGTTTACAGTAGATGAAATTGTTGCTACAGTGCATCTCGATTTGGTATTTTAGGCAGTTAAACGATGACGATTGCCAAATGGAGAAAGCATATCCTATATGCATGACAAACCATGTGAGCAACTACACAAGGTGTAATGTATGCCAGGCACGGGCTGTGAAATGGATGGTTAAAAACAGTGAGCTGTCACCGTCAGATCCCTCACACTACTGCGACATCTGCTTCAAAATGTTTCACTATAACACCGAGGGAGAGAAAATCGGAAACTTCCAAGCTTATTTTTATACCGACGAGACCTACATGGATGATATTGAGATGAACTGCGCAGATCCTTAGCTGACTCCTAATGTACCAGCTTGCTTGAACAGATGGCTCTATAGAAATTCCGGTCCATAATCCGGTCTGAGCCAAGGGTGCCAAGGAAACGCATTCAGCATTTTCCCAAGCTGCGCTAAAAATCAATGTAGCTGAAAGAGCAAAGCTTGTAGGCTGTTTATCTAAGCGGGAGAGATGTGCAATCAATACAGACCGCTTGCTTCTGCCTTTGTTCGGCTACAGTTATGTCCGCTTCCCCACAATCCTTTGTAAATAATCATACTTCAGTCCATTCCCTCCCGGTAATAACGCAGTATTTGTGAATAAAATCAGTTGTCTTGGTACCATCTGTACAGTTCAAATGTCAAGAGCCGCGGGCAGAAGGCTCGAACACCCATATAACAGTGCAACCTACACCAGCCTATGCGATAAGGATATTGGTTTCTCACTCGATACCATACTCTTGGTTTAGTGATGCTAGACTGAGGTGCAACTTCTTTCTATGAACAAACTCTTCAGTCACTATCAAATTTAGATTGCGAGAACATCATCCTCTGCTGATGAATCGGATACAATTTTCTACTAGCTGGCCCTACTTATTGTATTCAGACGATCAATATCCCACGCTGATCAATAGTGCTCGGCTTGTACCAACAATCCAGTAAAAACCCATACATAATTTATGTCTTGTTGGCTAGGTAAAAACCGTGTGCTTGCAGTCATGATGCACTCACCATTATTTAAAAAGGCAATAACTAATTACCATCATGGGTAATTTTATTCAGGCGCAATGTCAATAAACTGTACACTTTTGACAACTATTCATGAGTTGGTAAAACAATGGCTAGTGTATATAAAAAGGAACTGCCGCCGTCGGGGCAACACTATGGAGAGTTCTAAGGTATTCTGTACACAAGTGTGTTCTCTTTCCCACATTAGTTAAGAGGGTGCGCTAGTATCTAGCCCCATCATTGCCACCACTTCCTTGCTTCGTGGAACTAAACTGCTTCACACTGCAAAAATGGATTTATGTGAATAGTTCTGCAATGACATTGAGATCGTTCTTACCATGCAATACCAAACCAACGCACCCAGGAAGGACAAACACGCACGCATTGCCGCAACCACACATCCACACACCACACCCAAAACGAGCAAAACAACCAAGAGTGCAACCAGCGACGCCAGACGAGTGTTGGCCGAGGGAGCAGGTAGAGCGGCGCAAAAGAACTGCGCGGAAGATAGAGATTTCGTGTTAGAGCTGCTAACAACAACAAAATCACTAGTCTTCCAAGCAGTTGTTTGCTAGGTAGGTTAGCTGAACTAGCCCAATCACCAGCTACAGAGAGGTTAGCAATTCTAGCTTCGGAGAACGTGCAACCGTTAGCAATCAGAGGAGGCAGGAAATTGTGCAAGGTTTATACCTGAGCTGGAGTAAGTACTGTGCATTCTGAATCTGTTCATTGCTGCCACTGATGGTGATTATTCTGTCATTGCTGCCGGGTGCTGCTTCATCAATTTGTATCTGGGCTCCAGACTGCTGTCGAATCTGCTTGATACGGACTCCTGCCTTGCCAATAATCGCTCCGGCAAGCTAAAACAAAATTTGAAACGTATTCAACTGTGGACCACGACACTAAAACTCACAGAGATCAATGAGAACTGGATAATAACTTACATCCTTCGGAATGCTGACTTGTGTCTTTGTCGTTGGTCCGCGATCCTGTCCAAAGTTTCCTCCTTGATCACCGTAGCCACCTCCATTATCTCGACCGCCAAATCCGCCTTGGTCTCCGCCGAAACCTCCTCTACTTGGTCGATCAAATCCGCCACCGAACCCTCCTCGTCCGCCGCTTCTCATTCCTCCCGGACCACCCCTCATCCCACCGCCACGCATTCCCATGCCACCGCCGCGTGGGCCACCGCGCCCGCCTCTGCAAAACACAACGCAACACGCTTACAATGCTAATACAACTAATGGCAAACAGTATCCGCGTAGCCAGATGCTATCACGACAATCAATATAGCAAGACCTATGGGAATACAAAATGAAATAGCGAATATCACCAGTTAGTAGTCACCTGTAACATCCTGAGCAGAGAATCCGAATGAAGGGCCTTTAGCCACTCAACTACTGGTGTGTTCGCAACCGAGCCGCAACAATGACACAATGAGCGGCTTGGTCACCCTCATGTAATTATAACCATCAACGACAAAATATCAATAAGTATCACAATAGAGTGTTCAATAAGCACGCCAAGCCTACCATCTAAAATGCGCACCACATCCAATACAAACAAGCGCCAATTTATGTGACAATTGAATGGTTCCCACTGCGTGTCAGAACAATGGAACTGAGGGAAGATTGAGGGCATCCATAGAAATAATGGAACCAGCTCATTGGATGGGTTATGGAATGTAGCAACCATTGTTCAAACGAGTCTTTGTCTGATCTAAAACAAGGGATACCAACGTCAAACACGCTGGTAATGCTAATAATAATCAATGGCTTCTTTTCATTGTAGCTTAGAATTGATTTTATATCGAGCAACTCAACACCTGTCTACATCCAGCCCGCAATGAATAGCAAACAATCCAGAGTGTTTCATTAAAACCCACTAGACATTGATTGCAATGCTCAACAGCATAACCTTATTTCTAAGCAACTTTCTCTCACAGCAATAAACCATCTAAGATAAGGAGCGAATGACACATGAAGAGTTTTCCCATTCAGTACCAACTATATACAGCGTAAATGTGCAACAACAATAACTCGCACAAGATAATGTATGGCAAAAGAGCACACAGCACCCAGAACCTTGACCGAGAAAGAAAAACCTTAACCTTTTCACGCGATCAACTGCACAAAATCTGTGGTTTTTTCGAAACTAACAAGCTATTTTTATATTTAAAAATAGTATATTTCATCCATTGTGAACATTAAATTTTCTTTTTTCTGATGTGTGGCTATAGCTATACCAAAACTGTTTTGATGATGAAAAAAGAGTACGCCTTTTTTTTCTACTTCCAAGTTAACGCTTTGGCTGTTCTTGTTGCGAGATTCGCTAAAGGCATTGTCCTTGACCGGTAAAAGAACACAGTCTGAGGCCAAGCCAAGGAAAGAATCTTAACCTAAAACAACCTCAGGAAGACCACCAAACAAACCGCACACATGCTGTACCACTCTCACTCCCTTGAGACTGACCTGAATGCACCACCTCCACGACCACCGCCTCGTCCTCCGGCGGCCATCGAGAATCCGCCATAGCTCTCCGCTCCGTACTCATCATACATAGACGGATCGTACTCCGACACTGGACCCTTGGGTGGGGCCGATTGCAATAGATCAAAGATCTCCCCAATGGCTTGGATGACCTACAACAATAACAAACCATGAGTTCCCTGAGATGCAGTACCCCAAATAAAGTATAAGGACATTTTATTGGTAGTCCAGAAGTGTGCTTCTTGAATAACTCAACATGAATGGGAATTATATTTACCACAGCATGTGAATCCAAAAATCTCAAACTGTGAATACTCGGTTACTAAAACTCACCTTGGTAATCTGACCTTGGACCTGTACAATTCTATCGGTAGAGCCAGGACAACAGTCTGTGTACACTTTGATGTTTGTTCCAGTCACCTGCAAAAGGTTGAATTACAGATGATATCCTAGTCAAAGATCACACTGATGAAACTTTAAACCCAAACCTATTTGTCACGGAACTGGATCATTGCAAACTGGGGTGCAGATATAGAAAACAAGCAGGACTCTTGTGCATGGATGTTCTTCAGTTTCCAAATGTTCTCTGGAAGCTGCATGGTGCTGGAGTTTTTATATTAAGCCAGGTGAATTGTCTACTCTAAGATATATTGCTAACTTACATCACGCAACTCCTTGATCTTAGTACCTCCACGGCCAATGACACATCCAGCTTGACTTTGATGTACAAGAACATGCAGGTCTATATCAAACTCATCATTGGTGCTGTACTGCTGATACTACAAGTGTAGATACTATGTAGTTATATTAGGCCTGGTTTCCACGGCTAATCTGAGCAATCCTTGCAGCTGGAAACCTCATTACACGGGAAAAGAGCTGCGTGACAGATGATTGCTTCAGCTCGCCGAGGAAACCAGGCACCGGCTTTGGGCCACAGCCCTATATAGTGTGGTGTCAACCTTGCATTCAGAAAGTCTACTCTAGTACAGAGCGAAGCTCAACTTAAGACTATTCACTAAAAGGTTTACTCACATCTTCGAAGCTTGGTACTGTGTCTCTTAGGCACTCCAGGACGGTGCCTAGGGGGGCTTTGATACTTAGAACACTACAATACATGGCGCAAGATGGTAAAGAAGCTGTTCAATGCAATTGAGTATCGCTGTGACATCTCAGCAGTCATCATTCGCAATAACCGCAAATCCTATTCGACCAAGCCCGCATCGCTAAAATAAACATGTGCTAGCAAAGTGAGTCAATTTTCACCTATCGAGTGAATGGCACGGTCGTCGTTCCCAATAAGCTACTTCGGAATTGACATGACACTCCTTAGAAAACCGGTGCTAATACTAATTACGACTACCGACTACACTCCGCCAGTAACTAGTATTTAGGACTTGACCTGCCAAAACAGCCAATATAAGCTGGGGGATTGTTTAGTTTGGCGAAGTGTAGTGCAGCGTCTGAGAGATCTGTGTATGACAGAATGTTAGTTACCGTTCGGGACCACGCGAGTCGGGCACTGCGACGCTTGCATTGTACTGCATGGGCCAACCAATAGGTAGGCAGGGTTGGCAGGACACCATCCGTGGATTGGGACCATTAGATCAAGGCCGGCCAGAGTAGATTCAAGTTGGAAGTCCGAGGCCCAAAGGAGGCATAAAAGGAGGGAAAATAACAAACATGGCATGAGATTACATTCATCAAGGTGAGATATCAGCCCGAACCCAGTTGAGAGTATCAATGGTATGTGTATAGACAGCGGTAAAAGTGTCGGCAATCATCAGCAACAGCAGTAGTCAAAATAGCAGGCAAAGCATAGCACGGATAATGATAAACGGTGGTGTGCATGAATCTGAAGTAAAGAACTCACAGTACTTCGCAGGCGTTTGATGTTAGATCCTGCCTTGCCAATAATTGCACCGGCGTTCTACAAAACCGAACTTATTTTGATTCATCATGTATACAGTCAGCAATCTAGACAGAAAGACTAAAGGACCATATTTTTTGGAATGGGCAAAATTGCTGATGTTAATTTCTTTGCAGATGTCAAAGTACTGCACCTTGCTCATGATGAGGATGCGCAGTTCAATGTTCGGTCCTTCACCCTGGCAAAACCGTTTTGGTGCACCTCCTTGGTTCTCCATGTCGTCCTCGGCAGGTCTCTTCATACCACCAGCTACAAAACGTAGAGCATGTGTGCTCATGCCCCCACCTGACAGCTTGCAAACATGCAAATCTCCATCACCTTTATGCCTCGCAAGGAAAAGTAGACTTACCCCAGCACAACTGAAAATCGTCGCACCAATAAAGTCGGTCAATCGGTGATGACACAGACTGCTGCGCTACCATATGGAGAGACAACACAAGCTACCAGTGTTAGGCACCCATCCCACTAAATTGCTATTGATTTTAGCTAGTATACGGTTTAATCAATACCAAATGTCTTAGTGGACATGGTATCAGCATAACTATCGGGTAAGGTTCAATAACTCCTAAATGAACTCACAATTGGCATATTCACCACCAGCGTTGGAGTCTCCGGTATACTGAGAATACTCTTCAGACATACTGCAATAAAAACGCAGCTGAAATTCATTACCTGGGTCAGGGATCTGCAAAGTGTGATTCACTAGTAGAGAAGCACTAATCAAGGCTCAGATAGTTTTATTTGTAAAGTTAACAATAGTAACCTCGTGCCCCATGGTACTATTAAACTATAATTACCACAGCAAAACTTGGGGATAAAATTGGTTTAGAATTCGTCGGACTAATGAGAACATGAATGATCAATTAGTTTGGAACTGAAGATCAACTTCTAGGGCATATGGAACTGAAAGACTGAGTTTTAAGTTTGACTACTCAATAGGTACTAACTAATTTCTAACTCTACTGAGTGAAATTTTAGGTAAATAATCCTGCTTTTTAATTAATATGTGCATTCGCGCACGCATGTTTTTCGTGACCGAAAGCGCAACCAAAAGCGCGATCCAAAAAAAGCATCTTTCACTTTCGGTCGCGATCTGCGACCGAAAGCACGCGAACAGAATTCCGCGACCGAAAGTAGACATTAGGCTAACAGTTTAGGTAAATGTCAAGGTTACCGTTTAGATAATAGATCGTTCGCCCCCAACCGAGGAGTTAAAGTTGGGAGAGGACAACTCTGTTCCGATCAAAGTCCATCCTGAACTCAACCGTGGTTCCTCACCGCGACGGGTGTTCCGCTCGCGACCAAACCTTTTCCAAAAATTTCGGCCACGAGCGCACGAATCCATCCAATGTTATACATCCTATTGCCCAAAGAATTGAAATTTAAACCATAATCATTGATTGAACAAATGGTTCTGACTGCCAATCACTCAATCAATCAATGATTTTGAATGAATGACTCGGTCACTCACTGACTGAGCTAACCCGTATGCGTATCACCTGCACCCAAATAGTGAATTTGATAGACACTGACTTAGTTAGTCTTAGTCTAGTGACCAACTAACCTACTAAGAGTAAGAGTAAGACTAGTGATTACACTCTACGACTACAGTACAGTCTAGACGATTGAAGCCAGAGTGAACAAGTTTGTCACTCAATCAAAAATTTTGGAGTGGATGCTGGGAAGATTGGGGTTTGAATTCGAATATTTGATTACTGTGTAACACAGTAATCAAATATTCGAATTCAAACCCCAATCCCAAACCCCAATCAGTGTGTTGGTAACTCTTACTACTGAACTTGGAATTTCAATTGAATACCGAATGTGAAGGAAAACCAAAACGATATGACCATAGTTTTAGCTGTTATAGTCTTGGACACACCCTTGCACCAACAACTACTTTGGAATTGAGGTGGGAAGGAGGTTTCATTCATTAATGTAGAGCATATCGGCAAGTGGGCCATATTTACCTATCGAAGTTGATCG
>Ga0224501_10005436_pt1 | contig 10041 bp, 3 predicted proteins | sample SF_Oct11_sed_USG_4_FD_169105 | JGI IMG/M metagenome (GOLD analysis project Ga0224501, IMG submission 169105) | Sediment microbial communities from San Francisco Bay, California, United States - SF_Oct11_sed_USGS_8_1 | ecosystem: Environmental > Aquatic > Marine > Sediment | place: USA...
GGACCCAACAGCATTTCAGAGCAGATAACCTCACAGTAAAGTAAACAAATGGATTAACAACACAACCAGGCGATTATACACACACAGCCCATTCAAATTAACTTTCAACTACCATAGCATTTACCAATCAGTAATTCTATGAACCAAACATCAGTACTGAATGATATGACATTGCATCATGATATGGGAAATCACCTGAGAGTAGACAAACTGCAGAGAATTCCATAGTACCAACCACTAGACTAACTAGAGGGCGCTATTACTATACTTTGAGATAAGTCCTGCATTGCTCACTGATTATTCAAATATTTCCAACTCATCGAATAACATACACCAACCTATGAACGCATGACAGTGTGTAATCACTGAAGAAATTAGTAGTTAGACAATTTATCCCCAGAAGCATAGAGAAATCATGAAATAAACATTCTTGCGATGGTGCTGATATGGCTCAGCAATGGAATGGTAACATGTATGCAGGTTTGCCCGGTTGCAACTGATGGATTTTCTACGGCGCATGCTCCATTCAGCTTTTAATACTAAATAATAAAATCACTCCTAGTCTCCCCTCGGCTGGAAAAGAAACCTTCTACATGCATATGATTATGGTATTTTGTCTTATAAATCTTCACTGTCACGATGAGGCTACCATTGTTTTTCACCAATTACAGCTTAGCATAGAGCACAACAATTGGGTTCAGATTAATGCTCCACCTCTTTGTGCGCGGGAATTGTTTATTTTTGAGCTAGGATTGATGTGAGGAGCTCATTTTTGCAACAGGAGCCCGCCATGATCAGGATTAAAACACAGGTTCTCACCGTTGCGAACCAAGCGCTCCACTATTAACCTATCCTTCTCACCATGGTGACCTAGGGGCCGCATCCACAACCTTGTGTCCTTGGATTAAGAGGAGAGACCTACTAACTATTCTTAATCCGGGAAATCTGGAGATAATCCATCCTAAAGTCAATGTTGAGGCATGGTCATCCCGCGTGTACTTTAGCAGGTCCTAACGCACCGGTCCAGGCCTGTCTCAACGCAATTGGTTGAAATACATGTAGCTGCTGTCATGAGAGTGTCAGGTCTGCCAGAGATGGCTCTTACCCAGTTATAGCTCTGAACAGAAATCAATGAGCGGTGAGTTTAAGAAACTCAACCAAAGACATTTGACTAAAACCATATGCATATATGTATATGGCATTATTTAATCTCACTGCCAGTGGCAGTGCAACAAAGATCAAAACCAATAGAGCCACAATACATATTGTATGACATATAGTATACAGAAGTGTTTGCGAAAGTTATCCATGCCAAGGTAAGGCTTATAAACGAACCAAATCGTGGACTGTCACAGGTCTAAAAATAGCAGCTTTTGTGAGGTAGATTCTGGTATTGAAAATCAGGCAACTCTATGACTATTATTGGCATCAGCTAGTCAGGTGAACATTGGTGGTCAGTAATGAGCATCCACGAAAATTAAAATACTAAGTGTAAGATAACTAGCGTGTCGTTGCCACTCTCGACACCAGCTACCCATACCCCATAAAACTTCAAAATCTCTGACATTAGATACCCACTACCCCCCCCACCACGCCCCGCCATTATTACTGCATTAAATCGTCAAAGAAATAAGCCAACTTTTCTTTTACCACAGTAGAACAAGATAAATCCGAGAGATGTAACTTTCAAACAGTGTCCGAAAGCCAGCGTGATTGTCAGTACTGTTAGCTAGCTCCAACTCTGTACTCTATATTCTATGCCAATCCATGTCTATAGACAGCTAGCTTGGTCAGTATCAAAGCCAGTCACTCACTTACTTCACTTGACGAAAGTGAGTCAGTGAGTGACTGAGCGATGTGTTACTCAGTACTGACAAATGACATACGAGTCATGACATGGAATGGATGATTACGATAATCAAATGATGGAATATGGACTTTAACTTAAGTCTATGTCCATGGTCCACTACAATTACAAACTACACTCTAATGCCGTAGTCTACACTGTAGACTACAGCATTAGACCAATCTGATCAATTACTAATTGAATTAATTTAGTAGTAAGAAGTAAGTAGTAACACTATTGTACTGTCAGTGTCACTCATGACATGAGATGGTAGAGTGACTAGTCACTACTGACTTGTCTAACTCGTCTTATTGAGCCTTACTGAGTTGCTCTTACTCTAGACTAGACTAGGCCCCTTAGTCAGTTGGTCAATTGGTAGTAACTTAGTTACTAACTACTAAGTTAGTAAGTTAGTCAAGTCTAACTAACTGTAACTGTAACTCTAACGTCATGAATTTGGAAAATCAAGCTCAGGCTGGAATAACGTAAATTTGAGAGACTGAATCTTTCATGAAATCAACCATTTGGTAACTGGCACACCGAATTACCTTACACCGGCTGCAATAACTAACTCTCTCCTTGAATTGATGTCACAGTGTCGTCTGAATTGATTGAAGTTACTTAGTTTTCCGATCAGTAACATGCAAAGAGATTAGAAATACTACTATTACTATTATGGCGCATAGCTTTATTATACAGAGTAGGTGTGTGTGGCGTGGCGTACGGCTACTAAAAAGCGTACGCGTATGCCATTAAACAACAAGCGCTTAGTAAAGTAATTACAGTCCAATTACCAGTGTCTTGTCGAATCGCCAGCGACTGGGCGCGCACAGTTACCGTACATATGCGTCAGACCGCCAAGGAACACAAAGAGGTTATGATCACACGTCGTATGCATTCGAGGAGTACCTAATGAATAGACAACTCCCAAAAAGACCATGGGTATGTTTAGCTATGTGAGTCGGGCTTTCGGCATGCAGTAGGAGAGAAAACATTTTCCACCCTCTTATCCTCACCATAATGTTCAGTTCACATGCATGGGCATGGCTGGATATGAGTGTAACACTCCACAGTCTGGAAGACTATTAGCATCATGTGCCAGACTGCCAGTTCACTTTATACACTGATCACTGGCGCCTTATAGAATTAGCGAGAATGGACTATTGGAATACTTAAAAATCTCAATGAGTTTTGTTCAAGCATACGAGGTTCAAATGAAGAGTTCTAAAGTAGGAATGGCTAACCACATCACAGTCACAGTGAGGTTGCATGGTATCTGTACCTAGAAATGGCAATGAGATTTATAGCACATATAATAGAGCTCGACCGACACGACACACTCTCAGTATATCCCATGTAGATCTCCCTCAACCCGATATTATGGCACTCTGTAACATACTCCATAAAACAATATTCTCTTCTCCCCCTTAGTATGATTTACTGATTACCAAACTGATATCTAATCAATATATTGTGTACCGGCTTTTATTGATCGGATTGGTTGAATTATGGTTATAATTACCTCGCCAGTCCATTGTCATGGTAACGCCTATCGTGATCAGTCAAGCATAGAACCTATCGGTGGTAGTTCCTATGACTTGTTTATCCATAAGATGGCGGCTGGAGAGCTGGAACATTTCTTTGCTAGGAGACTTATGACTCAGGAGGTACATTGATTGCTCATATATGGGAAACCTCACAGAAACAAACAAGTACCACTTCTACCACCAAAACAAGTCACTCAGATTAGGCATGATCTTATATTATCAATTGATCCTAATATCATAATAGCTTTGTGACTAGGGTGTCTGACTCAAAATTACAAGATTTTTAGTTCAGAACCTGGTCATGCCAGGGTCTCACTGCGGGTATGAGGTCTTGTACATGTCCTATTTTCTGACACTTTAGCTTCAACTAGGCTTAACCTGTTTTTCAATTCACTTTGAGTCCCATCCGCCTCGTTCCATAGTTGATCTGGTTTCAGTGCTTGTGCCCAATAATTCGTTTTCAGTACAAGGAGGTCTGTCAGATTCCCGATCCCGGAATACTTTTCAGCCAAATCGAATTGCACAAACTGTCTTTCTCAGAAACTATAGTCATATCTGGTTACAATTTTGTTTGAAAACAATTATCTAGTTAATTTTTCATTGTCGACTGCCTCTTTGCTTAGCTGTACGCATGCAATTTTGTTAGTGAATAGGGGTGTGAAAACATATAAATTTATGCTTTCAACGATCCAAATACGAAATAGTGCCAAGATCAGAAAATGAGCAAATGGTTTTAATCGTGGCTCCATGACAAAACAACTGTCAGGAGTACAGATATTGACCTACTGAGTCTTCGACTCAGCGGTTCTCAGGGCCTGTCACTAGGAGACTTTCTGCTTGCACCCGCATATAATCAGCCAGGGAAAACTCCCTTGAAATACTCCGCCACCGCCGGGAATTGAACCCAGGCTATGGAGAGGACAGACAGTGAGATACATTCATTCTCCTACTGAGCTATCATGACTGACTAGGTTAATGAGCGGTGGCAGATCTGTCGTGGAAAATCATTTTCAGTGGTTGGGGGCATGGCGCGTGTAAATCGGATCTAACCAGTTTCGCGACTGGGAGATAAACACATCTGGTCCAACTCAGATCCCCGATACATCCCAGACTGGACTTCTTTCACTCCACTTTTGTGGGGGTCCAATCCACACCAGACTGGGTGGGAAGTGGAGTGAAAGCCTTCAAAGTTCATTAGATCCTAGGCTGAGCTACCGCCGTAAATATGGGCTCCCCTCTTCCACTCCTACTGTCCCAACAAGCCTCTGGCTTATAGTTATATAGGAGGTTTGCTCAATAGGATAACCACGTGTCATTGTAGAAAAAAAGCATCAATCATGTAATGATTGATTATTTACAGGAGTGTACTGTCGAAAAGTATGAAAACTGTTTTAGTAAATGTCCTCCAATGATTCCTGGACCCCCTCCTCCACCCCTGTCATCTTTAGAAAACTATCAGGAACCATGGTGTAAAGGTGAGTGCCATTCGTATGTATAAAATTATGTAGTGTGATATGAAGAGCCTCTTCCCCCCTCCGTGCTACGCGTACTGATCCAAAGACCCCTTTAAGCTCTTCCCTTTAAAGCCCTCTTCTCTCGGAGCCCTCTTCCACTAAAAGCCTAAACCATACATAAACCGAAAGATATACACAGTTGTTACATAGAAACTAGAAAGTAGCCGTGTTTTTATTGTAACTGAAAGTCTTTTGTCAACATCAGGGTAGAGTCACAACTGGCACATAAGCATTCTAAATTCTACACAACGATGTCATCCTACAGGTCCAAATATTTTTTTCATTCGGCGGCGCGGCAGATTCGATGTGGAATAATGGCTAGATTTCTTTTACCTTCCGGCTTCTTCAACCTATAACCAAGAAAATCGCTAGTGTCACTGCCACGACTCCCTGTAGCCAGTGGCCCTGGATTTTACCCATACTTTTGAAGGCCACTCAGTAAACTGGACTTGCCAAGACAGCAATGCAGGCCCTATCATCAAAGGCACTAACCTGAGGCTTAGAGGCCCTTTACCAGATACCACTCCAAGCAAATCTCCATCAAGAGGACTAGTACTGGGATTCGGCATTACTCTGCCTATGCTGTTTATAATTGGTATAATCATCATATTGCTGGTAAGCTATCCCTGGTTATTCTCCTGGGGTTTTGCATTTATAAAGCTTAAATTACCGCTGGTATCTGATTGAGGAATGCAAGGCCTTAGTCTGAAGTTCTAGAATCCCCCTTAGCACCATATAGGAATCAGCCTGTTATTGTTGTAAATGGCTTTGAGCGATAAACGGGATAGCGAGATAACTCGGTAGCTAGGTTTCTTGGCTTGTTAGACCCTTGGTTCAAGACCGGCCTGATTATGGCAGTTTCCCACAAGTGAAAGCTTCCTACCATTCCAGGTCCTCTAGTAAGTGCTCATGTGGAGCATTAAAACAGGAAATTGATTAGAAGTCTTGTTCATTTAGCAATCCATTTTGGATATACTGTTAGGTCATCATTACATAAGTGGTTCTTCTCGCATATGATCTCCTGATCTCAGATGTCTATGCTCTGAAGCGTGTTGAGCAGAGCAGAGTTCTCCAGCGTAGTTAGATCACAGTTAGCGATGTTGTGGCATTGTAGGAGGTGAGCCGCACAGTGACATAATTATGTCATGAGCCGCGGGTTCATTTTGGGCATCACACTTTAGGCACAGTGGTGTTGCTTCTTGTCCAATTTCATGAAGGAAGGGCTTGAATTTACCAACTCCCGTATGCAGTCTATTCAGTGATGTGATGCTTTTGCGGTCTATAGGTGGTAGCCAGGAGGTTTCCACATGGGTTCATAAGTGGTTCCCCGTAGACCTTATGTGTGTATGGATTGTGTCTAGGATAGCACCATATTAAGGTCAATGGTTCATTATGCCTTATCGTTCTGTATTCGTTTGCTAGTTATGATACTTAAGACTTCTATAATCGTGCACCTGTGTGTACATACAGAAGTATTGCGCATTTACTAAAAGAGTCATTCATGTTTTACGCGCTGGAAGTCAGATGCAACAGTCACAGAGTACATTCAACTCATTTATCAGGCAATGACTCATATAGTATTACAGGAGTATTGCCAACCACTGTGACCTTTTTGTGTTTAAGTTGCTATGGCGACGGCGGCGACGAAGACTACAGAAAAAGGAGGTGGATAATACATATAATCTGGGGCATCTCAGCAAGCCACCTGGTCCAGTCTGGGCAGAGCAAGATGGTCATGAAGGTATGCATGCAGTAAAACTGGTATAATACTAATCTCCACCTTTACTTGCATGATGCAGCTATCAATTCACATGTAATATCGCAAATACTATTCAAAATACATATCCAGGCCTTGACTGGTCGTATACCTATTATTGGCTAGCTGACTGTTCTAAACTGATGTCTGATATAGTTTTGAGATGTATATGTGCCTCCCATTTGCTGACTATTTTGGAAAAACTTCATAAATCTTTGGTAACTGTCTGCTGGGCCTGGTCCATATCTGTGTCTCAGTTCTGAGTGGCTTAAAGCATTCAGATTATTGTGGGTGTTTTTGACTACATTGCCAGAGTGCACAAACCCTATATAGTGATTATCCCTTACCAATGGAAAATCCAATTGAAATAAGTGTACAACTTGAGAACTTGAGGCGGAGGGGGGACTGGGAACTATGAAGTTTGATAGTCACTAGTGGCCATGACCCATGCAGTCGTGGTATACAAGTGTGAAAATGGAACCGTTAAAACTCTGTAATGCTATGCTAATCACTCAGCTACACCTGGTCAAATATACTTCGGGACGCCATGGTCTAGTCTGAAGCTGCGCATCTTTTATCAAGACGGAGTGCCCCCATTGTGAGTAGGAGCCCCTACTGCTCCAAAAAATGTCAGGTCTGTCAACTAGGATGGCCCAAGTAGAACAAAAGTAGGCAAGGACTTTGACATTACAGGCTGTATTGTCTATTGTAGGGCATGTCGATGACGGCTCGGAGATATTTTATCAGGTGGACAGGTCAGCACTTGCTGTCGGTATCAGTTCAGGAATGAGATCGATTCCGGATGTGGTTCATTCTTCCAGTGGTACATTGAGTGAGTATCCCAATACCTAGTTTACTGCCTCCCAGGGCTCAGTAGTGAATTGAGGTAGGATTTCTGTCACCACCATTGACTTGGGATTACTGGGATTCCTGGGAAAAACGCCTTGTACTCATGAATATCAATTTCTGAAACTATGGCTGGTCCCATTTTAGAGCATATGCCTCCCTAAACAATCAGATTGAGTCATTGATGCTCTTATTCGATGGGAGTCATCTTCTATTTACCAGGAAGCAAGAAAAAATTGATCAGTTAATAATTACCTTGCTTCATTTGTAACTCAACCACTCAATGCAAACTCAGCCATGATTCAGAAAGCCTTCATGCATCTTATTAGGAATGTATAGCAGATTTCTTATCAGGCACTAACAAAATGAACTAGTCACGAATCGTATGAACATCCATCAACTAATTGGAACCAAGTCACTTGACTTGGGGAATAACTGTAAGCTGTGCTTGGTGCTGTGCACATAATTATTATCCTTTCTCTATAACTCTGGCTGCGTGTTTGTCGTAGATGGTAACTCTATTACGGTATTTTTATTCTTTTCAGTCTGCTTTTATAATTATCCGCGTACACTTGCCTTCATCATGCATGTTTAAATTCTGCTAAACTTTACTTATGGTTGGTTTTGCTATCCAGCTCATCATTCATTCGAAACTGAATAGAATCTCTAACAGTTAGATGTATAGCTGATACCTCTAAACAACGCTTAGCCTTGCATGATGTTGTTATTCAAAGTATGTTATCCTAGACTCCTTTTGCACCCTAGCTCACTGTATCTTGAGGTTGATGTTCATGTCTTGTCATAAGATCGATGTGAACAGGCTCTTCGGCATATGACGGGAAATAGAAGATTAGAGCTCGCCTCACCCAGTGACATATTAATGCCTCACCGCATCCCAAAGACCCAGGTCACCATGCTAACACTAAGCTTTTGTTGGAGTTATGTGTTCAATGTATCAGCTGAAGCTCCTGGTCACTATTATAGACTGAAAACAAACACTAAATTTTAGTTCCCTTTATATACAAACTTGTTGTGACTGTGTCATTTTTCATAAATCCTGTATGCGTGGTAGCAGGTTTTGACTCTACGCTAGAAAGACTGCATACGCACTCCTAAAGCGATGACTTGTTCCAGTGACCTTTATGTCGCTGCTTGTTCCTGCAAACCTTGGGAACACGCAAATGCCGCTGTGAGAATCCCTTCCTAAGCGCGCTATTCTTTCTATGCTATGGACATAATACTCCCAGGCTCTTCTGGATGTTTGTGTCTCCTCTATCCCAACACCGCTATATCTATGCTGCTCTTCCGTACGCTTGTTGTGAAGGTTTGGCTTTGGTTTCATTTCAGGGCGAACAACATCACCAGAGTTTCAATTGTTTGATATAGGACGAACTGGCAGTGCAGCGAGTCAGACTCCCTTACTAGCGAGTCCTGATATAGGAACCAGGTATAATACTAACAACAGACGACGCCCGAGGAACACGTCGGAGACCGGTATAGAGGATGGACACAGTACTATTGGTTCTCTGGCCCAGTTTACCCAGCCACTAGGTGTTGCTATGGTGAGTGCAAGATCATCCTAGATCAGTGTTGTAATTTCTTTACTCAGACACTCGGCCTTCTTATTTAGTGTACTCTGAGATCTGTCCTGCGGGCTAAGAGTCTGGCATGGTAGAAAGCGTTGAACCCAGGGCTTTTAGTTAAGTACTCTAACCACTGGGCTATTCCGCTAGACGATTCTATACATAGCAATTACCAAATATTTCAAGCATCGAGCAGCAAATCTGGCTATTGTAACTATATTAGGGAAGAATTTCCATTAGTGTTGCATACATGTGATGTTTCCTTACCTGTGTTACATTCACCTGGTTGTTTTCTATAACTGCATGGATGAAATAAATGCAAATGTCACTTAAATTTCCGTATGATTATTGTTTGCAGGTTGGAGCTAATGCAGGATATAACACATACTCTCCGAGTTCTCGATCTCATCAGAATCTTTACAAGAAGAACAGTGGGGACAAAACTCCAAAGGGAAGACATCGTTCATTCGCGAATGCTGATAGCAAAACTCGCCCACTCCGTAAGGTGGGTAACTCTTGAAAGCAATGTTGAATCATTGAATTAGGCCTGGAATACAGTGTAAGAAAATAACATATGCTATTGCATAGCTATTTTTGTTGTAAAATTAGTTGAATTTGTCAGGCTGGCATGACTGGCTTTGACTTGTATTGATCAAAAGAGACACCAATTACTTCGAGAATTTTTGAACTTGGAAATTTTTACATGTGTTGGTGTACATTTGTTTTTCAGACTTCTGGAGCTTCAGCTACCAGCATACAACGCGCTGACTCCATGACCTTGAACAGAACCCCGGCCCGGCAGCCCGGTAATAACTACAAGGATAACTGGGAAAACTTTGATGAAGTTACAGCAACAATGAGACGAAACAAGGCCAAAAACAGGTATGATATTTCAGTCATTTGGGCTTTTCAGTGTTCGATGGAACGGTACAGACCTTAACTGGTGCAG
>Ga0224501_10005437_pt1 | contig 10040 bp, 8 predicted proteins | sample SF_Oct11_sed_USG_4_FD_169105 | JGI IMG/M metagenome (GOLD analysis project Ga0224501, IMG submission 169105) | Sediment microbial communities from San Francisco Bay, California, United States - SF_Oct11_sed_USGS_8_1 | ecosystem: Environmental > Aquatic > Marine > Sediment | place: USA...
CAAGCAGCAACCGTAATTAACTGTTACTATGTTCTCCAGGCACTCTGCTCCATTCAGTTGGTCAGCAGGGAAATGGGAGTGGGGAGTTCAAAGAACCGGCATTTGTCTGCATCGGCCGAAACGATGACATCATCATCTCCGATTGTCGCAACAGTCGCATTCAGGTGCTCAACAAAAATGGTGTCTTCAAGTACCAGATCGGCAGCAAGGGCAGTGGTAAAGGTCAGCTGCAGGGTCCATCTGGTGTCACGACAGATGACCAAGGTCACATTTTAGTCACTGACCGTGTAAATAATCGGATTCAGGTTTACACATATGAAGGGAAGTTTGTCTCGTGCATTGAGAGCTCGGGAAATAAATTAAATGATCCTCGTGGTCTGACCGTGTCTTCTGATGGACACGTATATGTGGCTGACCAGAAAAATCACTGTATCAAGCAGTACAGGTACCTATAATCGGTTCACTAGTGCATTTCAGACAGCTACTGGTAACCAGCACTCCTGAGACCAAATGGGTTTTAAAGCATTCCACTGCTCGAATCAGCCACATCTACTGGGTATTTTCTCTCTTATCATATAATACTCTTTAATTCAAATGTAAATAAATTTAATGTTATTTATCGCAGCCATTTGCTCTTGATGTTATGGTGACTCAAAAGATGTCAAAATCGGTATTTATTATTGGTCATTTCAAGTCTAATATGGTCTTCATTTAAGCCTCCAACTGAAAATTGGAACCCTTGCTGTAATGGGCTGTCATTTCAGAGTCACAGCCTCCTATTCTGGACAAGAATTCTAAGTAAGGCCATCCGGCAGCATCCGGGGATGAAAGGGTAAGGGAGAAGGTATCTTGCACCATCTTTAACCCTCCTGGCAGTGATGTGTCCCCACTGAGCTATAATCTGTGACATACTGAAATGAGATCCACTGTCCCACTTAGCTATATTGTAAAGGTATGTATAGTACCTACCTTTGGCAGTTATCCTCTCGTATCACATAGAAGCGATCTGGTGTGTCCACTGCTGAGACGCGAACATGAGTCAGCGAGCCATCCAACTTGCTGTACTCTATTGCTGCTTCCTGCTGCCGCTGTGATAATTCATCGGTCGGCAGCAGCTCTGTCTGTGGGGAACGCCGTGGTTGGGCTATTCTTTTTGGCAAAGTGATTCGTCCTTTACATACGTCATAGAGATCTGACAGATGCTACATTGACAGAAAACAGTATTTGGGGATCACTCTCATCACCAGATGTATCTAAGTCAAATGAATTGCCAGGAGTAGGCATGCTTTCGGATGGTGTGTGACAGGGTCGGTTACCATTTGTATCTATATGAATCAGTGTACCCGTTATATCTGGACACCAAGCCCAGGATTAGCCTAGTTGAGGTCAAGTCAAACTCTTTGTACTCTCCTACGAAAAGTTGTTGACTTAGCAAACTAGAGATATGTTTCTACCACTTACGGGCAAACATTCATGATGCCTGATGGCTACCGCGATGAGATTCCTGTGGTAACTTGTTATTCAGTTCATTGGTAATGCTTGCCAGGGACAGTTTGTACCAATAGCCCTTGATAACGGCCAAAAGATTGTTATACCCGGTGCCTTGCTAAGCGAGATAATTCGGCGGTCATGCTGACTTCAAATGCTGACTCGTCAAAAAGTCACAAACTATGACTTATATCATGAATACATTGACATGGAGTAAATTTCCGAACAAATCGCTAAAACAGCAAGAACAATTACGTTTTCTGTTTAGATCATATACACATATATACACATCATATATATAGTGAGTCAGCTGCTTGACTACCGGATCTGTGTTTAGATAGGGATGAAACCAACTGGAATTGCTAAGCTCCACCCATCATTGTATTGTGTCATACCTTATCAGGCATACAGGCAGCAGGCTTTGAGCAAGATCTTTGAGGTCAAGGGTAAAATAGGATAGGATAATTTTATTTTACATGGATAACTTAATAAGACCATGGGGTATTTTTCACACCAAGGAGTCCATGTATGTCAGTTCACTAACTCTTTAACGGACAAGCATGCTGCAATGTTTCAGATTGATAAAATCATGGAAATAATTCGATCAGGAGTTTGGACGCAGACGGATTTGATTGATTGCAAATCTGTAGGGGAATTTAGTAGATGAATGATCGCCCCATAAACCAAACGCTGGTGGTCTGCTGTGTTACCTGAGGGTTTGTAGTAGCAAGGCCGGATGTGTCAGAATCTCCCAGCAGCTTGTAGTTAGCATACCAGAGAATCACAAAGACCTTGGGACCGGGCAGGTACTCTCGTTTGACAATCGGGTCCATCCACAGAGTGTTTCCAAGACTGTAATGGTATCAAAGGTTGCTGCCAGGACAGAGCAGCGCATTTATGATGAATAAGAATGCACTATTTTAGTTTGTGCAGCGGTCTTAGTGCTTAGAGCCTTTTATTTTCCAGTTGCCGCATGCATACTGATATGGCAAATACTTTAGCTGAAATTCATGGTACAAATATAACATTGTGAAATGTTTGTTGCACTTTTCAGTATATTTGCCACTACATATGCAACAATGACACAGTGACACAAAAACCTTAGAATTTTTGTACAACATAACTACACCTTGAACCACAAAGATCCCTTAGGCCACTTTAGCTTTCGAACTCCTTAAAGACATCAAAAAGTTAAGCTTTTGAAGCCATATTGGGAAAAGGGCCCGGCTGTCATATCTTGGTAACAGTTTTGAAGAGAATCCATAACTTGCAGATTGGAAGCCTCAGCCAGCCCATAAACATGCATGGGTAATATACCATTCACCGTTATAGAGTGCTAGCTCATATCAACTATATAGCAAAGCTCAGCCTTCAGCCGGTTTATGGATACATTCATAGATTTTGTCCACAGTCAAACTCAAAGTTTGCCTTGCTAACATGGCCCCATGGGGCTATACTAAACAGTAGCCGTTATTAGTAAGACGGCTAGGGACTGAAATATGTTTTTAGTTGCATCAAATAGTTTGAATAGAAAGGAGGAAAACCTTGAATTTTACACCAGAGATCAAGTTCGCAACCCCAGATTTACTCCAGTGATGGCATGATATCACACCCCTCCCCAACCACCCTCGGTCAGGACTCTTACCAGAGAAGAATCTTCCCGGTGAGCAGTTCTCCCTGTACCAACTGTCTCATGTAGGAGGTGGCCTCCGTAGACCAGTCCTGGTCATGGTCTTCGGGCTTCATCTTACAGATCCTAACCTGCAACAGATAGTCATCATCAAAATTCTAGTAAGAAAATAGCAATCATATTGCACAACCTAACCTGCGAATAGCAGCCATAACAGGTGCATTCACATGATCGAGTTTTGACGTCTGAAACGGGGCTTCATATGAATATCAGTTCCACTGTTCGAAAGCAGGACTGTGAAATGCGTTTTTACAAACCTCGGTTGCGTCTGAAACTGAGTTCGATCATACAAACAAAATCTTGCCCCTGAAAGTGGGCGTGCTAGTTTATAAAGGGTCATGGTCATCAAGATGTCCAGGTTACCTGTTGGTCGCTTACTTCTCTATGGTCGCGGTTGGATTTTGTTGCAGGAAACATAATGCGTGATTTCCTGATACACAAGATACTGAGAGAGAAACTGCGCCCGAAACTGGCTGCGTTTTTTAACTGTGCCTATCCGTTCCCGTGATCGCTTCGGAAATTTTTTGTCTGCGCCTGTCAGAAATCACGCGAATTATACGTCCTAATATATGACGGATAGCGAATTTAGAGCAAGGGCATGGGGCTAAAAGTGTTGGACACGTGTGCAAAGTCGCTGATATCACTGAAAGATCATGTGTCACGTCTACAGGAGCCTGGTCTAGCAGAAGTGAGAATTTTATTGACATGTACTGTCTACTTCCAACTTTCCGAAGGCAATTGTTGTGCGCTACAGTGTGACAATTGCAATGAAACCTTGGATTGGTATTGCTCATCTACCCTAGATGTATGGGGACTTGTTCTCTGGTCAGTAAATATGCATTCGTCTACAACGGCCTGAATATATGTTTGGCGTTTAGTCAGATAGCGATACACTGATTGATGGGCTCTAACATCGCAATCAGTCTAGGGTCCTCGGAAGAGGTACACGGGTGTGCAATCGGCTTAGAGGAATCTCCAGTGAAGTTGGGTTTCCAGAGAGCTCAACAATGTCACATTTTAATCCATTTCCAGAGCAAGAATCAGCGCTTAAGGGTCGAATCAGGCTCCATGGTGTTCTAGATCATACCTAATAACTTATTTGAGTAAATGTAAAAAAATTGTGGCCCCGAACTGGTACACAATTTTTCTATATAGATTGTGTATGCTTGCGCATTGGACCCCTCTGGAATTGTCCCACCCAGACTAACTACCTAACGGTGTTAGTATTGGTGGGGATACTAGTTACCTCGACAATCTCTGATGGGATGATTTCAAAGGAAGCAGACTCCGGCAGCTCATACAGGTTACGTGCCTCTGCACGACACTGATTCCCCTCATCCAACAAGACCAGCTACAAAACATATACAGGGCACATAGCTTTTATTGTACCGACAAGAGGATGCTAGAGGGTGGTATGTCTGGACTGGACTGGATCTTGTGTCACTAAGAGGGAATACCACTCCATCGAAATAGCTCATAACCGTAATAGCTGTGCCTCAATTGTCAGTCACCCTATCACTTGTAGAAGATATGACAAATTCTTTGGAATGAATAGTATTGCTAAGCTTTGGTTTAGATAAAACAAGAAAGACCTAGTCGCCCAATCATGCTTTGGTCACCCTTCAGTTAGGGAGTGGTGACTGACCCAGGCTCGACTGGCGAATGTATTGCCCTCATCATATAGCGCCTGAGTGATTCGAGCTCGCCTATATATTCCATCCTTGTCATGCACGCACAGTTGATCTGGGACAATCTTAGCCGGGTCCAGCGTCACCTACAATGCCAGTCGTAGAATGAAACAAGATGTGACCTATTTAGTATTTCAGTTTGTGAATGTATCGCCTTGTTGAATCACGGGTTAACTTGGAGTGCGATTTTGATCGCTATGTGGACCATGCTACCTTGGTGTGCTGTGTGTGTGCGCGCGTGCGTGCCTGCAGGTGCTCCGTTGCTGTGCTGCGTTACCTTGCTGACTGTCTACAGTCATACCTTGGTGTGTGGCAGAGCAAAATGGCTCTGTAGAGCGAGGTCCAGTTTCAGCTTGTTGCTACGTATTGTGTGGAGCACGCCCTCCTCGTCTCTGTGACGTACTAAACGAGCTTGGTATGTGATGGCATCGGTCACAGAAATCACCTTAAACTGAACAAAACCGCCATCAGTTTACAAGTTACGCAGGCAGCAGGAATATAGACAATTGGAAGGGGTACATTGGTTAAAGGGGTTATGTCATGTCAAAGTGTCCTCACTTGTTTTCAGATTCTGAAGTCTACCATGAACAAAATTTACATAATACCCAGCTCAAATGGAAGCTTAGATATAGCCCTATCCAATGCGCATACTAAGAGCCCTTGGCGATGCACTTTTCAGACTGCCGACGCAACAGAATTGGTCTCGAGATAGGAAATGAACACAGAGCTGTTGGTGTTTGCATTGATTTCTCGACTTACGTGCTGATAGGGTTCCGGAGTGCAGTTTGTCACCTCTGTCAGCGAGCATTAGTGCCATTATTGTGCAATGATAGAGGCCCGAATGCAACGGCCATCTATTTGAGGCTAGGGAAAGCAGGCAAAGGTCTTATAACTTTTTATAAAGTTTTCTTCAATATTACGTTCAATTTTGAGTTCTACCCGATGTCATGAGGGAGTAAAGATCATTCGGTTACGAAGTTTTAGTAATTAGATCCATTTTCTTTCTATTTGGACCATTCGGGCCGCAGTTATTCGAATGACCAATGTCCGTTTTTGGAAAAAGACCACTCGTTATTGCTGCAATGAATGCAGAGTTGCCTCCCTTTAAGAATGGAGAGCACAACTTCGAAAGTGCGTCTATACTTGACCTTGACATAACCCCTTTAATGATTATTTTGTATGACGTCTGCACAGTTATGATTATGCTTTCGGGTTAGATGCTTATTTTTCACCTCTTTCGGCATTGAGCACCACAAGCGATCAGTATCAATGCTCCACCTCATAGTTAGGCCTGGTTTTGTTCTGAGCTGTGAACAGCTCACACTCACAGCGGGGGGAGGGTGGCGCAAATTACGGGATTCAAACCTAGGTTCGTTTGGATGTGAAACACTGAGTTATCCCACTGTCTCATAATGATAGCATTGGGGTGGGTCTATCCGTCGTGGATACATGGGTAAAAGGAGGGTGTAGTGTTTGAAATTCCACAAACATTGAAAGACCCAAGTTCCAGACTCGGTAATATCACTGCTTTCTTTGGACAAAAATTATACAATACATTCTTGTACATTTGTTTTCGAGAGTGGACCACAACTGTAAAAGTAATTTAGAGAGGGTGCATATACAACCATTGTTTCAATTGTACTTGAGTACTGTAGTTATAAAATATGCAGTAGGTAACACAGTCTCAAGTTTCCAAGCGGATCTTTGGGTTTAAATTCTCAATTTTTGTGAAGAAAATTAATTACTAGATCTCCTACTCACCTCGACATCGCCAGTGGTAGGTAGACCATCGGCAGGCTTGTCAAGTGCCTCCGAGATGATGTGTCGGTTCTTGCATTTTAACTTATCCCGGCACTGTCCATATGACTTGAGGTAGGGACAGAGATCAGCCGCGCGGCCTGATTCATTTTGCTACAGTTGAGTGTGTAACTGTTACAACTCTCTGCTTACAGGAGAATAGACACAAACAGACGTGTGTCGGCCAGAGAAGATGCTGGAGAGGGAGACTCACCCAGTGACCCCCAGTTCAAAGAACAATTCAATACCGGAGTGATGTAATAACAAGATTACAGCTATGATTTTAAGGTATTGACCTATATTGACAAAATGAATTACACTTTGCGGCAACATCGGTCAATCGGTGACTCTCACTCAGTATGAATGAATACAGCCTGTGCTTACCTCAATGTTGTTCAGGGAGATCTGACGAATACGCAGGTCTATCTCATTACCGAGACGATCAGCTAGCTGAACCAATGAGGTCGCCGCCTTATAGTCATTAGGTGAGAATATAACATGAGAGGAGAGGAGCCCCTCACTTTCATCCTGTAACAGCCAATTAGATACGGAGCAACACCTCACCATCTACAGCCATTGATATGAATTATATGGATGGACAATTGCCAATCTCAAGGTCAAACAAACTGATTCGCTTCTGGCATCACAAATATACATACACTACGCAGAAATTGCTACAATTTAATCACAAGTCGTTTCCCTTTATGTCAATAAGCAAACAATTCACATTAGTGTGCATTCAATTTGCGGAGTTGTCTACTTTTTCATGAAATTTCAAGCGTGTTCTTTGAAACGATTCCGTTTTGGTGATGTCAAAAAACAATGAGACTGTCCATGTGGTCAGCATTGTACTGCCGAATGGTAGCCAATCCATTTATTCATATAATTATCGACGACGGCTCGTGTCATCTGACCCGTCTTAGGTTATTGCTATACCGAAAGAAATTCGCAGGACTCAGCCAAAAGCGGGGGTGATGAAAGAGACATGCTCAGTCACCATAACTTGATTTCGGGCATTGCAGTTCCTTACGATCTTTCAACAAGCTGGAACAACCGACGACATATTAAATGTTAAGCATAGATCTCAACCTTGTGAACAATGCTGAACCCCACTGGCCACGCATACCTCGCTATAGTTGGCGGACAGTGTGTGCAGACGGTTCCGGTATGTGGCTTTATTCTCAGGAATTTTGTAGTGCAGTAGATACTGTCCATCAGTCACTGGCTCACCTGCACAAAATGAGTTATCAAAGGGAAGGGTTAAACAGAGGGATATGCTTACCAATTAGCTAAACACATCAACTGATTACAAAAAAGCAAAACCGTTCATCTTGAAAGCACATGTTTATGGTGTGGTGATGGTTTTTGTGCTAATAGGAACCATCAACGACTGTACTGACATTCAACGCAGTTAAGCCATGATCAATGCTAGACGCACTTTCAGTCTTGCATTCCCCATTCTTAAAGGGGGCAACTCTGCCCGAATGGGCCAAATAGAAATAAATTGAGACCTAATTACTAAAATTTAGTGACCTAATGATCTTTATCCCATCATAATATGGGAATAGAACTCGAAATTGAACGTAACACCGGAGAAAGCTGAAGTTATAAGAAGTTCTTTGCTGGGTTTTCATTGCCCGGAATAGAGGCCGTTGCATTCGGGCCTTCATCATTGCACAATCATAGCACTAACGCTCGTTGACAGAGGTGAAAAACTGCACTATAAAGCCCTATTTCTATATTTTTGTTGCACATTTTCTCTATTCGGACTTGTGCAACTACAAATCTAGTATGCACATGTGAGAGATTTTTCTATACACCAGCGCAAAGCCGCAAAATTAATGCCAACACCAACAGGTCCATATTAATGGCCTATCTCGAGGCCAATTCTGTTGTGCCGATGGCCTGAAAAGTGCGTCGCCGAAAGCTCTAAGTATGCGCGATGGATAGGGCTATATCTAAGCTTCCATTTGAGCTGGGTATTAGGCATGTTTGTTCATGGTAGACTTCAGAATCTGAAAACAAGTGAAGACACAGTCGGGCATGTCTTCTAATAATTTATGGCAGTGTGGCCTTTGGGCAATGCATTCAGTCACTAGGCAGAGACCAGAGACAGAAGAATGATACTCTTAAAACACGGGTCACGCATGCCTGAAACCGAAGCCAGCAGAGCCGACTCACCTTCCTCAGTACACAGCTTGAGCACCTCATCTGTTATCACTAGGATAGGATGAGAGAGCTCATTTCGGATTTGTCTCCACTGTTGCAGTGCAGCATCCATCTGCTCACGATTAGCTAAAATTACCTCATGACTGTAAACCTTCAGCGCCTGCCAAAAGGAGAAACCTTCAACATTTCACTGTTGGAAGACCTGCGATTCCACGATCATTCCGAAAAATCATTTTATTGCCAAAGCCCTCAAGTTTCTGGGTGTAGGATGACACCCAAAGACACGGTGTTTGTGCATGAATCAAGTGTGAAGAAGAGGGTACTGTTCTGTGACTGTGAACATCATGAATTTAGTTATGGACTAGCACATCAAAAAGGAGTTTCGCAGATCAAAAACTGGGCTCACAAATCAACTCAATGCTTTAAATCGTTAGCAACTTCGACATTCTTTGAGCTGAGGTGACAATGGGAGTTGACAGGGGTTAATTTGCATTTGAAGCAGATAGTATACCTTATAGATCTCCAGTGAGTTCGACTCATCGTTTGAGCAGATGATAAGGCGTATCGCCGGTACTCCACTCACAGCTACCAGGTCTATCAGAGTCTGCAGACGATTACTCTCTCTCTCAATATAGTGCACCTTCTGCAGCAACACAATAACACAACACACTAATAACACAACAGAATACAGTACTGGATAATGCATAATGATAATACAACAAACTACAACAATCATCAATGTAAAAAATACCAACATATAGGCCCAACAATGCAACACAGCAACAGCATTACAGTAAAATACAACAACACACCATTACAATGGCACAGCCCACGAATAGCACTGAATCCCATAACAATACTGTGCCCATGTAAAATACACCACTACGAGCCATCACTTCACAGTGTACAGTTACAGGCAAATTTTAGAAGTCCAACGCAATCAAACTGAGGGTACCACAAGTCTGCAAATTTCTCTGAAACCCACGTAAGAGCCCACACTAAATTCTTCATGATGGAGGTAAGTTTCCGCACCACCCGAAGTGTATAGGAAAATGATATCCCCGCACTCCTTAAAGTGCTTTTATAGTCACCCCGCGTCTGGTCCTCCTCATACTGAACACCCGATGGATCCAAGCGTCCGAGGTGCTTTCATAGTTTGAAACAGATCCCTCAGACGCCCGGTCCCGGATCCCAGATCCCTCAGACGC
>Ga0224501_10005438_pt1 | contig 10040 bp, 3 predicted proteins | sample SF_Oct11_sed_USG_4_FD_169105 | JGI IMG/M metagenome (GOLD analysis project Ga0224501, IMG submission 169105) | Sediment microbial communities from San Francisco Bay, California, United States - SF_Oct11_sed_USGS_8_1 | ecosystem: Environmental > Aquatic > Marine > Sediment | place: USA...
GTCGGCCATTGCTCTGATTTGTCTGTGCTACAAACAATTGTGCACAACAGTGTCAATCAATCCCACTTTTGTGCAAAAAAGTGTACTGTTTTACATAGAGCAGGAAGTGTATGTCGGCCATTAACCCGATGTGTCTACGTGCTACAAGCATTGTGCACAACAGCATACTTTGCCAACATTCACGCCGGCGTCTCTACTGGTGATTTCTGAAGTGCGTCGTTGTCCAAACAACAAAATCTTGATACTGCATTCATATGGTAGCCGGCAGATTTATGAGCTGCTATTCAGTAACAATCCATTGGCCACTATCACACTTTGCCAACAACAGTCCGCAATGCGTCATCTCTCATACCAGCAAAGACCAGTTTGTGATCTTGCGCCAGCTTGAAGAGAAACCTGGGATCCGATTTATTCAGGACTGAAGAACACATTACATCCGGGAACGAAATGAGGGGAAATTTGTTTGGCCAGGCAGTGCTCTTTATAGGTCAGCGCCCGTTGGATAGCAGGTGCCCTGTATCCGCTGATTTTTTATAGCTACTGGCATTTCTGAGCGGTCGCGCAGCATGCGCGTGATAAATCAAATGCTATCATGTCTAATAAATGATGAACAAATGTAAACCATTTAATCACACAGAATATCCCAAACCAGGAAGCTGACACCCATCCGATCCTGACTTACTGATCTGCATTGCTGCCATAAGCACCTGCGGCAGCGCCTTCAGTTTCCGTCAACGCCTTCTGTTTTGGCTTGTCAGTGAACAGGGTTGTGACGTCAGTCCAGCCCTTTGTCGTCAGAGAGGAAACCTACAGACATAAGCCTACAGACATACAGAATTTAGTTAGTGCGAGACAGTTCACCGACCTGGTTAATACTTGCGGTCTCCCGGTAAAGGCCTGCAAGAAACTAGGCTACTCTAATGGACTTTATTGCAAGAGGTTGCAGAACCTGCCAAAATTTATAAATCTTTTGACAGGTCCATGGACATAAAGGGCACTGGTCCAGGCCCGTCATTGAGGGACCTTGGACCTTTTAGACACATGCACCAAAAATCCATCAATACACTGGCTTGGATACGACAAGCCAACATGTTAACACAGCAACCCATGACTAGAAAATTAAGTACAAGAGAAATGATTTGACTGAAATATACATGTATTTTGAAAGATTGCACAATTTTAAGGAGCTAGTCATACTGGGAATGGCTTCTTGCCAATGGGGTTACTTAAGGAGGAAAAGATATTTATTCATATCTTTATATATCGATGATCAATCATCAGAGGAATAAAACTCATGCTTACGACACACACGATCACACATGCATGTGTGCGTAGTAAAGATCATACGTTATAAAGAGGTATGCCTAAGGCTAGGATCAATAACCAGTGGCCTGAATCATAGTGTATATATGAGCATCATAGCATTATACGAGAGATTGTGGAGTTGCGTTTCCGCACCCACAAACAGGAAACGGCCCCGAACTGGCGTCTTTGGTGCGCAAAAGCAGACCTGTTACCATATGTTCGTACGAAATATTTTCCAAATTCAGTACGATGATACCCAATACGTTTTCCTTCTGGTTGATTCAGATGAATCTGCCGCCATTTGTAGACAATCACGGGTGTTATGAACTAAGATACCAAACATATTTATATATTTCCACCCAGTTTGTGCACTGAATCACTACCAATACCGATTCAAAGTGACCATGGTTACACCAGTGAGTAACCATCTCACCTAGCGAGTCATTACACTTTAGTAGATGGATCGCTATAAGTTCGGTTCGATAGCGGTGTACCCAACACCGCAACATCCCTATTATAGAACCTTCAATTACCTTGGTAGCGAGTGATGACACCCCGCTGGTCACATTTTCTCCGAGTTTGCCGTCTTTGACCTAAAAAAAGGAACCCAAATGTAAAAATACGTTGAAATACCTCAAAATGGTTACATAGCAAGTCAGCGACGACCATCGTTCGTCTACTTCAGGCAGATAGATACCTGATAGAGAATCTATATTGATTGGGAACTTCCCATGCCAGAGCCATTAAAACAGGGCAGATAAACAATAAACAAGGTTTATAACGACCTGCAATTTTGGTCACTAATAAAAACATTGAACTTATGCATTATATTATAACAGAGTGGGTAAATCTTATCTATAGCATACTCCAGTCTAAAAGGCATTCATATTTTAAGAATTTTTAGTGACGACATATTATTGCGTGTGGAATGCCGTAAACCATAGGCTGTTTCATTACATGATTACACATCAACCACGAATCCTGCTATATTAGAAAATTGGGAGTTGCGTTTTCGAATATGTAAACCGAAAACGGCCACGAATTGACGTCGTTGACGCGCAAATGCAGACAATTTGTACATTTGTACAAAATTTCCTTAAAATCCCATACGATGATACCTTATATGTTCTCCTCTTTCTAGTTTAATCAAATTAGTCAGTTTGTAGGCAACCACTGATGTTATGAACTAATACCAGACATTTTCATATACCCCCCATATACGTAACTCGGCAAACTCTCCATTATAGATAGGAAAATACAGAAAGTTCAATGTCTTAAGGTAAAGATGCCAAATTAAAAATTTACATCTTCACTGTTTATAGTAGACATGAATGTCAATAAATCAAATCAAAGGTGTTGTCGAGGGCGGGGCTGACAACTTTCCGTGTAACAAAGCCAAAGACGGACTGACGTAGATTGATACGCAGTTATTACCAGGAAAACTTCTTGCGTTCTAGCCAAAATCATCACTGCTATTTAAATGTCAACATGAAATAATAAATTCTATTACTGGCCTCAACTGGTGTGAATTGCTCCAATGGCATACGCATTTAGGCAAAAACCTGTCTTGACTGGGTTGAGTTTCATCCGACTACATGTTTTTATCTTGTATGAAGCTTTCACAAATTTGGTGAGTCTACCGGGTTAGGTACATGTACTTGTTTATCCACCTGTTCGGGCTTAGCATGGAGCACCACGAGCAGGTCAGTATAAATGCTCCAACTCATAGTGAGACTGTATTAGAGCTAGGATTTATTGGAAGCCATTCTTGACCAGGATCCGAACCCAGGGTTTTACGGCGGCGAGAGCTGAGCTATCCCCTTATTCCCACTGAACGGGCTGAATTGGTGGACATAGAATCTTATGTTTCTGCCTCTGTATCCGGTTTCACCTTTTCTCATCTATTATATCATAAACGTGTAATCAAACATGGAATGCCACAGGGTCCAGACGCCAACTGGCGGCCAAGAGATTGGCGGAAAGAGTGTCTCACTTCGACCGACTAAAAATTGGCGATGTCATAGGCAATACAAGACAATGCTAGCCAACATCTGCTCAAACTTGCCAACAGGCTTAACCCACCTTCTCATTTATATTCTTACTGATTTCTTTAGATTTCACTGCAGCAGTCGCGGCTAACTTTGTGGCCTAAAAAAGGGAAAACTGGCTCATCACAAACTTGCCAACTCAGAACATATAGAGCCCCATTATGGTAGGTTGACTGGAGGCATTTCTACCTGAGGTATTAGAACTTTCAGTGTATTTTTCAACAGGCATAAATCAATATTTCCATCAACACTTATGACTTAATTACTGCACATAACAGAAACGCATATCAGAAATGTTTAAAACCACTGGGATTGGGTAGAACGGACTAGGCAAATGTCCAATATCTACTAAATCAATATACCAGGAAACTGGGGTGTTGTTTACGTGTACAAAGTCCGCGAAATCCTTACCTACAGTTTGTCGAATCATCATCTGGCTAAATACACCTGATACCGGACAGATCAATTTCTGTTTCTTGCTGGTGATTGGCTTAATGTTGTTTTTACAGAAAATCGAGGGCCCGTTCCCAAGCGGATTAACAGTAATTAACACAACCCTACATCAGGTGATTAGTGTGTCACCCCGTCCTTATCTTTAGCTGAAGAAAATGCCTGTTGACACGGGAGTTTGACTGTAAAAATGCTTGGACGCAGTACAGTCCTTTCCAGAAGTAGTGGATGGATAGACGATGACCTTTGAACGAGCCGGTGGTTTTATTTTTTCAAATTTTACTCACGTATTTGTCCATCTTATTTAATGTACCTCCTAAGCCTGAAGCTTGTTTGAGTGGGATTTGAAAAGCTCATACTCACAACCGCGGTCACTGTGACCTGTATTCGAATCAAACACAAGTTCTCACGGCTGCAAGCCCAGCCCGGCCCGGCCCGACCCATCCCAGCCCACTGAGCAATCTGCTTAATATGAACACAGTCAAAATAACTCCCCAATTTCTACAGCTGTATGGGTCGCTGTATATGATTCTGTCACACTTTTACCTTATCAGAGACAGTGGAGGCCCATTTGCTTGCACCTACTGTGAAAGAAGACCAACCCTAAAACAGAGTAGAAATCGGAGCTCAGCAACTGGAACAGCAACAATATGTTGCATTGGGAGATAGAGAAGATTTTCCACAAAAGGCCATTAAGATATTTTGCTTATAATATTCACGAAGTACGTACTGCATTGAATGACTTTGAGTCTGGGAATTTCGGACAGGAAAGTCTCTCATCTCCAAACACCTATCATGTATGTCGCCGTTTTGACCTTGGCGAGACAGACCTAATAGCTACGAAGCTAGCGTCATAGCCTCAGCGCCATGAATTCCTTGGCAGAACCCCGGTAATCATCCGGAGTATAGGAGTGAGTGAATATGTACACAGGATTTTATGGAATGTCGGTATTCCAGAGTCTCCCAGAACCTGCCACCAATGTCTCTGCGCCTACTTGGCTTTCGTCCTGTTCACTTCAGACTAGTCTGGTATGTCAGCATTGTGTAACCCGGGTTTAATAATCGTGGGAGATGTATTTTAGGGTGTTTACGTCTACTCTGTCTCAATAACTTTGTTTTTCTCCTTCTTAGTCCATTGAGCAGCTGAAAAGCTCGGTTTGATTGCAATCACCGTAAGTCGAGAGAGCACGCAAGCTTCAGCGTTTACACCTAGGTCTTATCATAAATTAGTTATTGCATACACATCTCAAGGTGAAACAACGGTACTTTCTTATATAGAAAATATAATACCAACAAATTAATTTTCCTCTCATCTAACTTTGTCCAGTAGTTCAACTTATTGCAGTAGGTACTTGCTGGATCAAAGTGAGGGCATATTGGCTTTGCAAAGGGATCACAAATGCCTTTGCATACCCACCCCCTGTATACACAACTCATAAAGACAGAATGTGGGTACACTGAAAAAGTAAAGATTGCCCCTTAGCCAATGACCAGGTAGGGAAGTGACAGTTACGAGAACCAACTTGTACCGGCAATGGTGTGGCGGAGGCGGGACACCACTCCCCTCCCTCACTGCCTTCCCCAGATCTGAATTAAGTTGGGAGCTCGTTCCGTGCTGGATAAACCGAGGGAGATTTTGAAAAATCCCTTGCCACAGCCTCCTACCTGAAGGTCCTTTACCCAGTATAAAAATATGCCTTTATGCAGATGTAAATAGTCTTATATAAGTGGTGGGTAGCCAAAGTACCTCTCTGGGTACATCGAGGACATCTAAAAAGTTGTCGGGTTACACCCAGACAAGACAATGGCCATGACCCAACAGATAGCTTACAGACGCGAGATTGGCGAGGACATCATCATCCTTCTTCTGCGGCTCAAACGGCTCACTACCAAAGCCGACATACTTTCCTCCCTGACTAGGAGGCAGGTCCCTGCAATAGGACGTCCCGGTTAGGAAGAGACAACAGCTGCGCTAGAGGCTAACTGTATTCTTGTATGATGTCTTCACCATTGCAGTGAAGCTGCCAGGTTAGATACTTGTATTTTTTGTTCGCCAGTTGGGACTTAACATGGAGCGCCATTAGCGGGTTAGTATCAACGCTCCGCCTCAAAGTGAGGCTTGTTTTTTGTTTTGAGCCAGGATTAAAGTGAGGAGCTCACACTCACCGTTTGCAGCAAGGCACTCTTCCACTATGTGTGAACTAAAGCAGAGAACTTTCTAGAACAAACTAAGGACTGCAGGTTCGAGGCTCACTGCGGGGTGTTTTTCTGGTATGGACCTTTAGAAAGTCTCTCACTCTGAGTTGCTAGCGTGGCTTCAGAACACGTGGTAAAAATAATGGAGGTCTCAACGGGTGGTTAATTAGTCAAGATCTCTCCAGGGTTGTTAAAGATCCACCTCTCCCTTCTCGTTAAGAGCAGTCGAATTTCAGCGGGAGACATGTGAACAAATGGCTAAGGTTGGATGACCCCCAGCCTCCCAGGACCATCCTTTCAGTCTTGTAGCTCATGCTTCACACTGAATTAGCCGGCAGGAGTTCTGGTAGAGTGGAGTTGACTCTGGGCATGGCCAGGTCCCACCACCAGAAAACCTGCCCAGGTAGCAACTTCAATAGTTGCGGTCTTTGTCGCACTGCGGCCGACAGCAAATTATTATTATTCAACCAGAGGGAGAGTCTAAGATTTTTTAACACTGTAGAGAATCCGAGCCTAATTTCTCACTCCATAACATATAAATCAAATTATTAATTATAAATTATTGTGCGCGATAGATATTTATCAAAATCATTCAGATTCAGTTTTTTCAGCCTTGGGTTGATTGGAAGTTTAGTTCATGGGCAGCTATCTTTGTGCTGAGCTGTTGAATTGAGCACCAATGATCCACTTTATTTTATTTTAACAAGGGGGTTAACCATGATTTTGAAGCAGGTGTAGGTTTAAAGGACATAAACATCATAGCCCACTGGCTAAAAAAGTAACCCCTCGTAGGGTAGACCATACATTTTCTAAAATAACTCTATGGATTAGATAGGATTGTTATGATACGTACGCAGGCTTGGCCGCATTTTCTCTCTTTGTCCGTTCGAAGAAATCCTCCTTTTTCCTCGCAATCTCTTCCCTGCACAAAGTGAGACAAAGGAAACGTGTTCTAAATAGTCAAACCCGCGTCACCGCCCACGTTAATGATAGAGGAAAAATTCACAAATCATGGGGAAAGAGCTGGGGCTTTCCAGTGCACGTTTGACCCACTGGTAATAAGGCTCGCAATAGCGTGTAAGATACTATGATCACGATCGTTAGAAGTGAAAGACTTGTGAAATCACGGGTTGGTGACCACCAGTCAGGCTGCTTTGCCCACGTAGCTGGTGACTCATTCTTGACAAACAGTACCAGGCAAAAGCTCAATTCAAAAGGCGCCAACAGCAACGCGATCCCTTCAGTCAAATTCAGTCTAAGATTGGATCAGACTGAAATTCAAATAAAAATAGTTGGAGCTGGGAACCAGGGTTAAGGTCCCATTTTCAACGCTACTTCGGTTGAAAAACAAATATCTTTGTAATCATTTGAAATCGGATATGTGCCCAAAGACATTTATGACATAAGACATAAGAGCGATTCAAATGGCCACAAAGCAAAATATGTTAGGGGTGAGCTGGAAGGAATCCAACTACCTGATATACTACAGATGCTAAAACATCAAAATGGACTGGGCAGGCCACAGTTGACTGGGCGAACGGATTACTTTCCTGGGTCCCTATAGGTAAACGGGATAGAGGCAGACCGAAAACGAGATAGTTGGTAGACATTACAAGAATGTATAGAAATAACTGGCGACAGATGGCTCAAGATAGGATGCAGTGGTCTGACATGAGGGAGGCCTTCGTCCAGCAGCGGAACAGTGATGGCTGATAATGAGGATGATGATGCCATGATGGGACATAGTTTCGCACTGCGTTTTGCAATCAATGAGCACACTATGAAAATAGTGTCAAATATTGGCTTCTGTCTGACTTCAATGATTAGAAACATACATAATTGAGAGTTATCATCTCATGCAATAATTCAGTACAAAGAAGACAACTCCAAATAGAGAAGCTCTTTTCCTGAAATGAGCCAGGAGTTTTGGGAGGCTACCGTGTGGGCACCAGCAAATCATTCTTCCAAACTCCAGTAGGATGATTATATATAGCAGAAAACAAACTTGTTTAGCTAGGAGAAGGTAAGCAGACGTGTCAGGAAATGCTAAAAATACTGTCATTTTCAAGAGAAAAGTCACAATCATGCGAGTTCATCGCCCATTTGTGTCTGTATGAAAGGAGAGGGTAGAGTGTTGAGCACACAGAGCAAACATGCACCCGCCAAGTTTGAGCCAAAGGGCTGCATTAAGCCGGCAAGCCACAGGTTTGGCACATTCACCCTAACTTTTGACTTACTTCGACATGCCATAAAAAGCTTCCAAGTCATTAGCAGAGGAGTTTTGTTTAACGCCGCCGAGGCTGGATGACGAGGCCCTATGTGGGATATAGTCTTTTGCTGATGACGTAGATATGGACCAAGGCTCACCCTTGGCTAAACAGGTAATCTAGAAAAATACAACAAAGAACTCTAATGACCACTCATGCCCGCACGCGTTACAGATGTGGTGACACGAGTGTAACCTAGCGGTAAAGATCTCCATTATGCAAATGTGTGGAAATCTTTGCCAATTTGAAATGAAAAATAAATGATGGAAACACTACGATTTCTTTCCCTTACTACAGAAACGAATGCCATCATCAAAGCAATTCTTCACAAAATGAGTTCTAATCATTATAGTCACTAGGTTCAAACGGGGACGTCCATCAACGGATTCTTAGTCGAAGATGTACTTTATTAATGAGAAAATACAGCATGAACCCACGGCAAATGTCGAAAATTTGAATAGATCTCTTGAATACCCGAGGAGTCCCGAAAGGGCCACCGAATGTTAGCACAGTTATCAGGGTGTGAGGTTTCCTACCTGAAAACAAAATAATTTGAGACGAACATTGAACAACTATCTTGTTTTAATCTAGGCTTGACACAATAAGACGCCACACGTCCTAGCATAAGTCCAGCAAGCCACACATTTTGGGCACAGCGATATGTTTTTTATGTATCTAGCTTCATGTCACGCAAGTAGTTTTGGACATCAGATCCACTTGAGTCTTACCTTATCTCTGTAGAGCGCGGCTGCCTTCGAGTTGTAACGTTCTGAAAATGAGGCATTTTCGTCCCAGTCGCTCTGCTCGGTCAGGAAATCCCTTGCTTTTTTGTTTCCACCGACTTTCATTTTCTCCAGCTCCAAGTCTTTCCATTTATCCATTGTGACGGAACGCACAAAACTAGACAACAATCATAAATTGGTTTATAACACTATTTTATATTTATTTCATTATTCTATATAAGCAATTCAACTGCCCTCTAAGTCAGGGGCTTGTTTCTGAGGCGGAAAGTGCCAATGCGTGATGCGAGAAGCTTATACTCATAACAGGAGCCTAGAATATACCGATATCAAGCCAAGCCTTCTGACCAATGAGCTATCCCGCTTTAAATAATATCAATGAAGCTTGTTGAAGAATAAAATACTATGAATGCATCTGCTGTTCAAAATTTGGATCCATACACAATTCTGGGGTAGCACATGGTTAGGGTTTATGCGATTGAAAAATCATTGCAATGTATGGGGAAAGCTGACCCACCTGATATGCACACCGAGTCCTCTGTGCTTGCCGGAGCATTCGAGGCAGATATAGATACCATAACTAACGCTGACCCACTGGGGGTTCAGGGTATCACAGTCAAAACATCTCTGCAACAATTCGAGATCATATGAACAAAGGCAGATGATGCTGTAATGACCGTACAAATGTCTGTGAACACAACAATTGAGATGTCATGTACAAAATAAAATGTTCACTAGCTGGAGCGATGAGGTAAACAAGGGCATACAACTTCAAATAATGTATACACACAGACCCAAGTTTTTGCTTGTATAACTTCTTCGTTGTCGCGGTGAAGCTGCCAGGTTAGATACTGTTTTTTCTTCAAAATTTATGGCTTAGCATGAAGCATTAAACTGGGTCAGTATCAAAGCCAATTGGGCCGCCAGTTGTGAGCCAAGCATCCTACCACCTACTGCTATCTCACATTATTAGGGTAGGTTCGTATCAGGGGTATTGAGGTGTCATCACCAAAAATCAATTGAAGATTCTAACA
>Ga0224501_10005439_pt1 | contig 10040 bp, 4 predicted proteins | sample SF_Oct11_sed_USG_4_FD_169105 | JGI IMG/M metagenome (GOLD analysis project Ga0224501, IMG submission 169105) | Sediment microbial communities from San Francisco Bay, California, United States - SF_Oct11_sed_USGS_8_1 | ecosystem: Environmental > Aquatic > Marine > Sediment | place: USA...
ATATTATCCTATTATTTATATACTATCGTGTTATTTATATACTATCGTGTTATTTATATATTATCGTGTTATTTATATGTTCTCCCATTAGCTAAATCCTACTGTTTTACACTTGGGCACCTTTTTAGGGGACCTCCTAAATCGGGGACATGCTCTCGGAGGAGGAAATTATGCGATGACCTCATACTAACAATGGGAGTGTGACTTAACCACGGCTTGAACACGGGAATGTTTTATCATAAGCCAAGCGATTTGGTCACTGCGCTATTCTAATGTGTCACTGAGGTCTTGTTTCTGCATCACACACAGGGGGATAGCTTCAGGGATTTGCAATGTGTATACCGTAAATGTAGACAAAATTATTACAATTACTGTAGTGATTCACTCTATTTTCCTGAAAATTATGTAATCGGCCGTGAGAGTTCAGCATTGGTATTATAGGAATTGAGACACACGCACCTCCAACTGGTTTCAAACACACAGATCCCCAATAGTCATCATTACCATGTATGGTAGCACACACAGATGGTGAAGTGTAGAATATATTGCCTATAGATTAGGAAGGGACGCAAACTGGAGTCTGCCCTGTAGGACTGTCCTTGTTTTATTATTTTTCCTGTAATTGCCATGCACCTATCCAAGTGGAAATCCACTCCTCCGGCTAATTCCTGTATAGAAAGTCACTACGCACTTAATGTGCACTACACATTCACCAGACCCTATTGTCTTATATCCTCTCCACACCCTGACTGCATTCTTTATAAGGTATGCTAGGCGTCGCGCAATGATGCTATTATGGCATGGGCATAGTCAGTGCTTGCTGCTAGCATAGCATGGGCATAGTCAGTGCTTGCTGCTATCATGGCATGGGTAGTCAGTGGCTGCTTCTATCATGGCATGGGGGAAGTCAGTGCTTGCTGCTATCATGGTATGGGTAGTCAGTCCTTGCTGCTATCATGGCATAGGTAGTCAGTGGTTGCATGTACTATGTTATTCTATAATGTTATAGTATGTGTAGCTCGAGAGCAGTTTATGGTTGTGGTGCATGTATAGTGAGAGGAGATAATTTGGCCCCATCCTCTCTTCAATGTGAATCATATGAGCTGAGAAGTCTAGCTAAGATAGTACCAATCATATCTGTCCAGGTTGATGATCGTTTTGGTAGCTTAGTCCTGCAACTGGACTAAGCGCCGGTCAGCAGAGGATTGTGCATCCGACGCTGCCGCGGCATCGCATCCGATGAAAATCGAACCAAGCATATCTTATCATTAGACAAGTCAAGGAAATTGAATTGCTCAAAGCCTCAGGGGTATTAAGTTTCTAGTCGATACCGGTGAATTGATCTGCTGACTGGTGCATGCAGCATTGTGGGATGTGTAAAACCCATTAACAAATTGGTGTTATGTACAGAAAGAAAGCGTCAACTCGAGTTCCTATTAGAACAGTGAGAATAATCAATCCTAGCTACTCAAAGTGTCAAGGACTATTCACCTGTTAGCCGTTGGTTCTGGCGCACCCGGGGCCGCCCATTGGCCCTGGCTCACCCCGTGGCCGCCCGTCGGTCCTGGTACACGCGGCGCCGCCCATTGGCCCCGGCTCACCCGGGGCCGCCCATCGGTGCTGGCTCACCCGGTGCCGGACGTCGGTCCCGGGTCATGCGGGGCCGCCCGCGGGATATAGAGCTCTGATCGCTTCTACAGTATCATCCTACATAGTAAATACTACGTATCAATAGTGGCCGTGTTTGTGATATCTTAATGTAAACTTTTGTCTTTGGGATAATTTGTCAATAGTTTCAGTTCCCGTATCCCTTTTCTTCTGGTGGAGACTATTGGCGGATAAAAATAATGGCGGATTGTCTACGAGTTCCTGTGACTGTTTGTACGATTTGATTATATCAACAAACACCGACTGTATGATGCTGCTTTAGCATTATCCAGCTTTAGTTTTACCCGGTGTAACTTCTGAGATGGCACGGTGTGGCACGGTGTTATGGTGGCATGGTGTTATGGTGGCATGGTGTGACATGGTGTGGCATGATGTAGCATGGTGTAGTATAGTGTAACAGTTTTGTGAAAGCTAGTAGAGGCTGTCAGCGAAGCTGAAGGCTGATTATGCCAGCAGCATGAGTGCTGCCGGTTTCTCATGACCGTCTGTCTGCCCTGACCAAATCCTACGTAAGGTTTCTTCCTCAATACATAGCTAGGTAGACCATATAATTATTAATACTTGCTGGTCAGTCATTCTCTATAAACTCCATGCACACTATAGACTTCCCCGCGGTCCCATTTACTGAAATACCCCTCGGGTCACTGCGGAGGGATTAAAGCCTCGTTTGTCTAATGTTCATTAAGCTTTCACAAATAACTCATACAACTAATTCCAAAAGACTAAAGTTATTTCAGCTACGCGAGAAACAAGATCAAAACAAAATGCCACACTCCGGGATTAAGTTGACTTTCTCGTGAAATCTAGTGATTGTTTGTAATTGGTGCTACTTTCTTCGTTCTTTATATCCGCGTTGAAGTGAGTAGCAGTTTTAGTTTGCAAGCTTTCAAGTGTTTAATATTATAATGTAAATCACGCATTACCCACAGTTGGTAATTGCCTGTATTTCACCAACAGTCCCATGCGTGTTTTGGAGAAGATGTTGCCACTGTTTTTATACCCGAAGTCCATAGTGACTGCTTATGTTATGGCGTATGAAAGTTTTAGCTGCCACTGACCATTTATATAGCACCTTTTTCTCTCTTGATGGTTGGTGGCACTCAGGCAGTGGGGCAGGATAAGAGATTTAAATCAGTGTTGAGCAAACATCACAATATGTTGTCACAATCCGCGTTGAAATCTACAACCAAAGTTAAATATTGTTAGAGGATAATCGATTTGGCTCCTTAGACTGGGTAGCAAAGATTATCTCCCTCTAAATCTACATGACAGTCAGGCTGGTAACAATAGGGCTCTCTTGATGAGCCCCAGGTATGCGTCAGTGACACTCGAAGGTGGGAAAGGGGAATGGTTTCAGTGAATCGGGCCCAAATTACGCGTCTATGACGAAATTAGCTGCACCAGTGCACGGAATCGGGTGTCATGTGCATGCATCCGAAAGATTACATGGATGCTTTTACGGCGACGAACATCAAAAGGAGACAAGGGTAAAGTGATTGCGCAGCGCCATCTGGTAACTGAATCCTGAGGGCAGCGGCCCTTATAGATGCCCATCCGTAGTTAGCCTCAGTGATGCACTGCGAATGTGCTTGTATAATAGATGTGAGGACTAGCAAGCTACATGCGATTTTATCAAGCTGGTCAGGTGTTTAGAGACAGTGAAGTGTCCCATGGTTAATAAGTGGTACTAGTTTCTCTTATAGCAGGTTATTTGCTAGAAATTAGGTTTGTTTAGCGATTAAAGGACTTACAAGTTCAATCAACCCTGCCATGAGCTGTATGGTAGGTAATACTAAAACCAATGTCACTGCTAAAACAGATCCTACAATTTGAGGTTTGTATCTATGGCATGCAGTTTGTGTTGTCGGAGTCGACGATCGGTGACTGAATCAATGTTTGTAAGACGCAAATGATTCAATCAGCGAATTGATTTAGTTTTTATATCTGATTTACTAAAATTAGCGGCAGAAGAATCTCTCCAACACGTAACGAGAGCCATAACTCCGAGTTACTGTCAATCAGTGACAACCGTGTCAAGTGTTGACACAAACACGTGAGCCTTATTTGTCGCTCCTTCTAATGCATCTGTGTAAACTCATACCCCACACCAATCATCTGGTGAACGTTTACATAGTTAACATAGCCTATAAGACCGTGGCAGTGATGTGAACTTCCGTGACTGATTCACATTCTTAGCTTTGTCTCTGGGAGAATAGAGCCGAGTGATTAACCTGCCTTACCGAGGTTTTATAAAGACTGAGAGGCGATAATTATGCCGAGTCACGGTGAATCAGAGACGATCCTTGGAATTGATCAGTAAAATGACCAATAAGGAAGACCGCTGGGGCTCATTATTAATAATCAAATGAACTCAATGGAGAGAGTGCGGGCGATGGTGGGGCTAGAGGAGCGCGAAGTGACAGGTGCCTCTGATGGGACACTGAATGACAGGCGCTCCCCATCATGTCTCATCTTATCTAAGGGAAGTCGTGAGTTATCCACTCCTTATAGTATGCCTGTATCCACTCCTTACCGCGAACCGTCGAAACAGGAAATACCGACTATCTGCCGGTTTCGCGGTGTCTGGGGACTAAGTTCTCAGACAGAAAATTAACTTCATTTATGGTCGAATTATTGTGTTAGGCGGTATAACTCTATGGGGCCCAGGCTAGTACCCAAAAGTCAGGAACAGAATAAAGAATCTTGGTTAGGAACAGTACTAGGTTCAGTGGGAACGGCTCACACACAGAATAATAGAGGCACCGCGCTCACTATATCCGGCTAAGCTAAAGGCATCTGAAACTCAGCTCCAAGATGTGATTCTCTTTGATGTAAGGCCTCCTAGTGGAATGAGCAAGCAAGGTTATACAATAGGTTCCAAGGAAGAGCCATCCGATGTAAATTCAATTATTCATCTGTGACAATAGCGAATCCATAAGCTGTTTAATGCCTATCATGAAACTATGAATTCACACTCAAACGTCAATAGGATTTATAACTTATATTCATCTCTATGGGTCATAGCCCTGGGGGCTCTCCCCAAGACAAAACTTCCATAAGTATACACGGGCGGCCTGCTGCTTCAGTGTATTATAGTCCGAGTACATCAGGTGTAACTTCTATCCATAGAGTTATCCTCCTCTCTGAGGATAATTCTATGCTTCTATCAAAACATAAACATAACTGCAAACCGTGGGAGGTCTTCAAAGCATAGAGCCACACATAGAATAGTGTTATGATTCTATGGTGTATATTCATCGGATCCTTTCATCGCTGATCATTTTAATGCTCTCAGTCACAGACATACAGTGAAACACTGATGAGGCTTCCACTGTATTACTGAATGCTGTATTCGTCAGAAGGTCCCTCCCTCTCTAAATGGGAAATCTGATATAGCGGTGCAGAGTGTGAGTCTCTCATGTGATATAGCGGTACAGTGTGTGAGTCTCTCATGTGACCTGACAGTAGGATTACCGTGGATGGGCATTAAGGTCTGTATCTCTACTTTTTTCTTACCATTTCTCCCCAGACTCCTGAATAGACTTTTAGTCTGTCAGTCGGGAATCGAACGAAGTTACCAAGCGTTGCGAACAATTGTTCCACCAGGTGCTCGGAGGAGCCCCCGCTTTCAATTGCTCGTCGGCATAGTGGAACCATGGCTTTCTTCCTGTGTATCACTAGTCCCATCCGGTTATGCTGCCGCTTACACTGCGGGTCGCTATCGGTGATGGGCAGTCCTGCAAATAGCCTCCTGGTTCATCTTTCTCACACGCGTGTATGTGGGAAGTATGTGCAGTGTATGTGCGGTGTATGCGCAGTGTACATGCAGGGTATGTGTGGTGTGTGCACGGTGTGCATGGTGTGTGCATGCACATGTGGTGTATGTGCGGTATATGTGGGGAGTATACGTGCAGTGTACGTGCGGGGCATATGCAGGCAATATTCAATATACATGTAACATAATTCCCCTTGGGATAAACTGATAAAATGACCACACGTCTCTACATGCATAGTAGACATCAAAGACTAACTGTGTATCGCACACAAACACAGAAGGTGATTTCATGGACTGATAAGATAATCCCATTCCCATGTATGGCATCACTAAGCCAGTGGCTTGTTTACATGTATGGCATCACTAAGCCAGTGGCTTGTTTACATGTATGGCATCACTAAGCCAGTGGCTTGTTTACATGTATGGCATCACTAAGCCAGTGGCTTCTTCACATGTATGGCATCACTAAGCCAGTGGCTTGTTTTCAGGATGTTCCATGGCTTGTCCCGATGGACTTGGTACTCTATGAGTATATTTCCTTAGGCAAGATCTTTCTGAATTTGTGTATGAATATATGTGTGTATGGGGGATGAAGCGGGTCTCATATATCTTCTGCCTATTGCCGTGTTTATTATATGATCACATTACCACAACCAGATTTATATATAAGGCTATCCCATCTGCGTATCCTATCAGTTGAGGTATTATCTCGTTATCTGCTAATCAAATCTGAAAGGGCCTAACACAACCTCATCTTTAGCCCCAGATGACTTTATGTTTTGGTTTATAGATAAAATCGCCTTATGAATCAGGGAGGAAATCAGACACACAGGAAGTCATAAATGTATAAAGACTAGCAGTCACAGCACTGTAACCCAGTCCTACCGCGCCCAGTCACAGCACTGTAACCCAGTCCTACCGCGCTCAGTCACAGCACTGTAACCCAGTCCTACCGCGCTCAGTCACAATCTTCTAAAAACTATCTGGTAAGTCAGCCCAACATGCGATTTCTTCCAGTAATTCATTGTTAAAATGGTGTAATGTTAGGTAAATAATGCAGAGTATTCTCAGGAATTTAGTCTTGGCCTAATAAATGTGACATGACATCACTCAGTCTCTGTGACATCACTCAGTCACGTGGCATCACTCAGCCACCCTGAGTGACATCACTCAGTCACTGCGACATCACAATCTGAAGAATCACTGGCTTATCCATTGCAGTGCTGTGGTGACATTTCGTTACAGTACGGGTACATGGTGCAGCGTACACAGGGTGCAGCGGGTAGATGGTGCAGCGTACACAGGGTGCAGCGGGTACATGGTGCAGCGTACACAGGGTGCAGCGGGTACATGGTGCAGCGTACACAGGGTGCAGGGTATACAGGGAGCAGCGTGTACAGGGTAGGATTGTGTTTAGAGATTTGTTACTCACTGTCCTGGTCAGGTGGTTGTAGTTTGGTCAGGATATCAACCACAGCGTTCTGACCTCACTAACTATGTACTGTAGCTAAGATTTCCCAATGCCGTGACAATAGATTAGAGCAGGTGTGAGGTGGGTAATGCATTAACTTCTCATGATGAGCTTTCAATATCTATGATTTCTTTATACATGACAACAGCCAGTCTATGAAAAAACTTTATACTGTTTTTCTTCTTCACAAGCTTATAGGAAGAGACAAACTACTAACATTCAGAATAACACTGGTCGTGTCTCTAGGTTGAGCTAGATTTTGAGTCCAGTGTTATAAAGACGTAGGTCTTTCTATCTTCTAACACCCTTGGGTCAGTTTCCAGGAGCAAGTCTTATGCCCTGCGTAGGTGTGGAAGGTGGGCAGAGGTTCAGTGAATTGTTTTGCAATCAGCAGCAGCTTGGCAATGCATTTTAGGCTCATTCATAGTGTCAACATACATTAGTGATCAAGTCATTGACAATAAATCAAGTTGGAAGCATAAGTTATTGCTTGCAAGCAAAACATACCAGTAGCATGAACTGTTTTTATTGATAATGTTTCTGAGCATTGACCAAACATGACCAGTGTGCGTGCAGCCAGTTTATGTGGAAGTAAGCTTATAGCCACTCACTTAAGGACCCACCACAGGGTATGAGCAAACTTTATGAAGGCATGATCACCGATATGTAACACTTGCGGTTTACATTGGTAATATCATAGAGATAACAATCGGGGAGGGTAACTCGAAGGAGATGTCATCCATAGAGTTATCTCCTCTGCAGAGTTACCCTCCTTAAGGGGGAGGAAAACTCTGTGGTTAAGGTCTCCACCATACACGACATCACCTTTATGCTGATATCTGTCTGGTTAGTTGGTGCGGCTGGGCTGGTAAGCCTATGGTTATGCTCATCAGTATCAGTGGGTGTAACTCCTCGAGTAAGAGTGAATAACTCTATATGTTGTGAAACCAGGAAACCCATGCAACCATGACAGAGAGAAGCTGGGATCACTGGGTGTTTATTATTCATCCACCACCACCAGTGTTTCAGTGGAGCTTCTAATATATCGTGACGAGAGTCTTAGGGAGTTATTTCCCCATGTAGTTAGTTTTGTGATGATGGTGTTCTACCTCTCCAGTTTGCAGAGAAAATGAATGGACTGTGGGAAAGACAGGATTCGATGATTAGTGAATAGCTCACCTTTAGGACTCGTGGGATTGATGTCCTCTATAAAATGAGAAGATCAAGCTTCATACCAGCCAGTTAATTTCTAGTTATTAGTAACACAGTATGGTGGTGGCAGGCGCCTGGTGGTGGCAGGCGCCTGGTGGTGGCAGGCGCCTGGTGGTGGCAGGCGCCTGGCGTGCGCTGCTTAGGATTAAAGGGGGTTTTGGAGAGGCACTTGTTGATGAACCAACACTGTCCTTAAGTTATGTGGTAAACCCTAAATAACACATAAAGGTAAACACAAACCTGTGGTCTCACGTTATAGTAAATATACTAAGAGAAAACCTGACATTTAATACCATGATTAAGCTACTTCACTACTGTGGCCTATTTCAGGTTGAAGTTGTCTCCTGTTTTATTCACTGAAAGTGACTGATTTGGTAATTATGACACTCCCATCAAGCCTTGTTTATGACAACCTCTAATAGCTCTAATTTCTGATACACTGGCTTTCCATGGTTCACACCGGTCTGAACGAACACTCGGTGCGAACCATGGAATTAAACTCATTCGAACTCACTCGGTGCGCACCCAGTGGTTCACACTCAGTGGCGGTGCACACCATGGACACGCCGGGCTTGCGCCGTTTAAAGCAGTCTTTTGGTCGTGGAGGTAGAAACTTGCGCTGTACTTTATCCGTGTACTACGTAGCCGCCGAATTTGCTACAAATATGGTATGTAACCTTCCAGATAATGAAACTTCTTGGTTTATTCATAGGATTACAAACATTCGCAGTCGTTTTGGGCTCATTTTGGAACCGTACAGGAGTAATCTGCAGAACAGTAAGTAGTATTTCGCGGAAATTTATATTATATTGGTAGAAGACAACTCCTACCGGGGACCGGATCGGACTATAGATACTGACTGCACTTTCGGTTCGAACCAGTGCGAACTACCCCGGTTCGGACCGGTGCGAACTGTAGAAAGCCAGTGATAGTGTCACCTACAACTCCTAATCTGAAAGAAAATCCAAATCAAAGAACAAAAATGTGAGACATATTAGCCTCGGGTCAGCGATCACCCCTCTCGAATGCTTGCCTCTTTTTTACCATGGCGGTTGGCGATCGTAATTAACGGACCTCCTAAGCCTGAGGCTTGTTGGAGCCGTATGGGCTAGGATAAATTTAAGGAACACCAACTCACAACAGTGGCCCACCATGACCTGAATTCGAACCCAGGTTCTCACGGTTGTGAGTCCAGCCCTCTACCATTGAGCTATCCCGATGACACTGATCGGGGTACCTGCATACCCTGACAGTGAGCTATCCCATTATCCTTCACTTCTGCCAGATTCCCAGTCTGTATCTCTGCATCACGTCAATTGAGCATAAATATTTTTAAAATGAATATTAAAACAGTTACGAAAGACAATCGCGGATTTTAACATGTCACTGGGGGCCTCGTAGGATTTCCCAAGTGTCTATACTACGAGCGCGGGTATAACAAATTTTTCCATAATTATTGCATCACCCAAGAAGTTGTTTCACTCACCTCTTACGTACGGGAGGTAAGATTTATATCTTATTAAGTTATGCCTTCTTATGGCCAGTTAGGATAAGGCGGCTCATTAATTGACCAGTTCACACCATTTCTTCTTTTCATTCTGATTTATTATAGCTATATGTATATCGAGTAGCTGTACAGTCTTTTGTCCACTCAGAAGAATTACGGATAGTTATATGAACTGATAATTTGTAGCTAACTCTGTCCCATCTCCGTAGTATGCTCATTGGTTTAGCACGCCTGAGGGCCATTTTTCATTTCTCTAAAGACTCAATCACACGAACAATAACCTCATTAAACACTGGTTACATTAGACAGTATATCATACTGTGACAGCTTGATGTGCCCTTACTCAGTCTGGTGTAATAATATCATCAGACTGTCTATGGTGGGATAATTCTCTTTATAATGTGGGC